>JAAUYD010041031.1_pt1 | contig 99631 bp, 90 predicted proteins | sample 7278101 | NCBI WGS metagenome assembly JAAUYD01 (sample SAMN14350128, study PRJNA611818) | marine sediment metagenome | isolation source: surface marine sediment (0.6m) | place: French Polynesia: Moorea | collected 2018-08
CAGGATCCCGCCGATGGTCGCTGTTTCCACCTGCATCTCACCCAGTCGGGGCGAGACTTGATCGATGCGGCCTACCAAGCGCATTCGCGCAATCTGGAACAACTGGCCTCGGTCCTCGACCCAGCGGAACGCTCCGAACTGGTCCGTCTGCTGAAAAAAATCGGCATGCACGCCCAAAAGTTCCGCATCGATGCGTGATGCCCAGCGCGGGCGCACCGGTTGCGGTGGGCGCCGCCATCACGGCAGAACAACAGCCGCCTGCAAGGCAAGCCAAGTGATTCAGGCGTTTCGGAAGGAAACTTCTTTAATGAACACCACTTAACGAGGAAAATACCATGAAAATATTGATCGTGTACTACTCCACCTACGGGCATATTCATCGGATGGCAGAAGCCATCGCCGACGGCGTCCGCCAGGTAAATGGTGCCGAAGCGGTCCTGCGGCGGGTCCCCGAGACCCTGCCCGAGGCCGTCATCGAAAATATGGGGGCGGTGGACGCCCAGAAGGCTCAGGAACATGTTCCAGTGTGCACTGTGGAGGAATTGGCGACGGCGGACGCCGTTATCTTCGGCACACCCACCCGTTTCGGCAACATGTGCGGCCAGATGCGGCAGTTCCTCGACGCCACTGGTCAGCTCTGGGCCCAGGGGGCCTTGGTGGGCAAGGTGGGCAGCGTATTCACCTGCAGCGCCACCCAGCATGGCGGCCAGGAGTCCACCATCCTCTCCTTCCACATCTCTCTCCTCCACCACGGCTTCATCATCGTCGGCCTGCCGTACGCTTTCCAGGGGCAGATGCGGATCGACGAGGTAACCGGCGGTTCGCCCTACGGTGCCACCACCATCGCCGGCGGTTCGGGTGAACGCATGCCCAGCGAAAATGAACTGGAAGGCGCCCGCTTCCAGGGTCGCCATGTAGCGCAGATCACCGCCAAACTGGCCGGCTAAGGATCTGCGGCGGGGCTATGTCTGCTGCCCTGCCTGTGCTGTGCCGCCCACCGTCCGACCTGCCCGCGGCCGGTGGGCGCCACGCCCGCTCCACTGCCCGCCTGACGGTCGAACGCATAGCTCGGTCCCGCCTTTTCGTGACGATAGAGGCCGACATCGAGGGATGGCTTGACCCGCTCTGGATATGACGACACCCGGCCACCACCGCCGCAGGGAGCGGGATCGCCGGGTGTCGTCCATTACGGCTGCGGTTGGGGGATAGGGTCAGGCCACCTTGCGCTCCTCCAAAATTTGACCGCGGGTGCTGATAATCACCTCACTCAGAGGCAGGTTCACACCGGCCTTGGCGATGCCTTTCTTGACCATAGTGGGCAGACCGGAGCAGCAGGGGACCTCCATGACGACGACCGTTACGCTCCGAATGCCGGCGTGGTGGAAAATGTCGCTGAACTTCTGGATATACTCCTGAGCGTCGTCGAACTTGGGACACCCCACCATCACGGCCTTGCCCGCAAGGAAATCCCGGTGCAGGGTGGGAAAGGCCACCGGCACGCAGTCGGCCACCACGAGGAGGTCGGCACCCCTGAGAAAGGGGGCCGTTGGCGGAATCAGCCGCACCTGGATGGGCCAGTGAGACAGGGCCGAAGCACCCGCTTCGGTGGCCGCGCCGACCACTGGTGCGGCGCTGCCGGGCCCCGATCCGGCGGCCCCACCAAAGGCAGTGGGTTGGTTGGCCTGTTGGCAGGCACCCTGGGGAACGAAGGTCTGCAATTGCGCCGAGGGGCACCCGCAGGGCTGGCTTTCACTGGCCGGCTTGGCGGCCTGCTGGGATGCCAGGTGGGCTTCCACGGCCGCTTCGTCAAAGGCTTCGGCCTCGCGTTCGATGATCTCCAAGGCGTCCTGGGGACACTCGCCGATGCAGGCACCCAGCCCGTCGCACAGGTCGTCTGAAATCACTTTGGCCTTACCGTCGACGATCTCCAGGGCGCCTTCGGCACAACCGAGGATGCATTGGCCGCAGCCGTCGCATTTCGCTTCGTCGATTTCAATGATCTTCCGTTTGATCTTCATGAATCACCTCTGACATTCCAGCATTACAACAGTGCTGCCAGCACCTGACGGGCCACTTCGCCCGCCGCAGGCGTATTGAATTCATCGTTCCGAAAGCGGATTGCGCCACCTTGACCCGCCTTGGCCCTGGCCTCCAGGTCCTCGATATGGACGGCGTCGGCGACGATATCGGCCGCCACGGCGGTATCGTCATCGCCGCCGTCGCCGGCCAGAACGGCCAGTACGGCTTGGGCCAGGCCGGGCGGTGCCTTGAGCTCCGCCAGAATCGCCTCCGCCGCGGATCTATCGAGCACATGCAGATAGGCCGCGGAGAGGACCACGGCCATGTTGGCCGCCGCCTTGCGGCCGATCTGGTCCGCATGCCGGGCCACCCGGGAGGCCTGACCGATGCGGGTGAAATCGGTTTTCAGGTGGCGCTTGACGGCCACGGCGATGCGGTCTTTGAGAAGGTCGTCCTTCTGGGCGATGAGTTCGGGAGGCAGGTCCCCAATGCATTGCTCGGCGTACTGGCAATAGGCCGCGCAGCCAAAATCCATCTGCGGATTCATGAACCGATGGCCGCAATGGTGGCATTTGCGCAAGGTGTCGTCCTTGAAGAACTCCACTGTTTTGCCGCACGCCGGACATGTGACGTCGAAGATGGCATCGGCTTGCCAATACTGGGTATCCTGACCGGGGCATTTCATCGGGGCGCCTCCCTATTCACTCCCGCCCAACGGGCCGGACGGGGCACCCGGCCGGCAGCGAATCCGCCGGCCGGGGCAGTGTGGGCGATGATTATCCCAAAATGGCGGCGAGATCCGCTTCCACCGTTGAGATGGGCATAATGTTGAAATTCTTCACCAGCACGTCAAGCACGTTGGGGCTGACGAAGGCGGGCAGACTGGGGCCCAGACGGATATCCTGGATGCCCAGATGGAGCAGCGTGAGCAGGATCACACAGGCTTTCTGCTCATACCAGGAGAGCACCATGCTCAGGGGCAGGTCGTTGACGTCACACTCAAAGGCACCAGCCAGGGCCACGGCGATCTGGATGGCCGAATAGGCATCGTTGCACTGCCCCACGTCGAGCAGCCGGGGGATACCGCCGATGTCGCCCAAATCCTTGTCGAAGAACCGGAATTTGCCGCAAGCCAGGGTGAGTACCACGCAATCCTCGGGCACTTTCTCGACAAGTTCAGTGTAGTAGTTACGGCCCGGCTTGGCGCCATCGCAGCCCCCTACCAGGAAGAAATGGCGGATCGCCTTGCTCTTGACCGCTTCGATCACCGTCGGTGCCACACCCATCACCGCATTGCGGGCAAAGCCGACCATGACGCTCTTACCCGGAACATCCTCGGCAAAACCAGGCAGTTCCAGCGCCTTGTTGATAGCCGGCGTAAAGTCCTTCTCCACGATGTGGGTCACGCCGGGCCAGCCCACCAGACCGGTGGTGAAAATGTGGTCCTTGTAGTCGTCTTTGGGCTTCTGGATGCAGTTGGTCGTCATCACGATGGCCCCTGGGAAAGCATCGAACTCCTTGGCCTGATTCTGCCATGCGGTGCCGTAGTGGCCGTAGAAATGGCTGTATTTCTTGAGTTCGGGGTACCCATGGCAGGGCAGCATCTCACCATGGGTGTAGACATTGATGCCCTTGCCTTCGGTTTGCTGCAGAATGAGCTCCAGGTCGCGCAGATCATGCCCGGATACCAGAATGGCCTTGCCCGCCTTCGCGCCCAGGGGCACGCTGGTGGGGACGGGATGACCATAGGTGCCGGTGTTGCCAGCATCGAGGAGTTCCATGGCACGCAGGTTGACTTCGCCGCACTTGAGGGCCAGGCCGACGTAGTCATCGGCGGTTTTACTATCGTCGAGGGTGGCCACCAGGGCTTCGTAAATGAACTGGTAGACCGCTGCGTCCTCCTGACCGAGGATCCGGGCATGGTCGGCGTAGGCGGCCAGCCCTTTTACCCCGTAGGTCAGCAGTTCCCGCAGGGAGCGAATATCCGCGTTGACGCCCTCGTCGGCCATGATGCCCACGGATTCCCCCTGCGCCACCATGCCTTCCAAGGTGGTTTCGGGGACGAAGGTCGCCGGACCGCTGAAGTCACCCGACACCTTGGCCTTGAGGCCGTCTCTGAGGGTGACACACTGGTGGATCAGCGATACAAACCGATCGTTGTCGAAGTCCACATTGGTGAGGGTGGAAAAGATCGCCTCACAGGTGAAGCGATTGACCGCCGGGTCGCTGACGCCGGCCTGGCCGGCCGCGATGGCGACCTGCGACAAGCCTTTGGTGGCGTAGATGAGAAGGTCCTGCAGGGCCGCGGTCTCGGGTTGCTTGCCGCAGACGCCGATCTTGGTGCAGCCTTCGCCTTTTGCCGTTTGCTCGCATTGAAAACAGAACATAAATGGCCTCCTATGGATGGGTTTCACTCTGGAATAGAGCGTTACGTGTCACTGTGGCGCTTCCTAAATAGCGGTTGGTCTTGCACAGCCTGGGGGGACCCTATCCAGATCCACCCCGGTTTTCCTTGACTTAGGTCAAGAATTCGTTTTTTTATGCCCTGGTGATGGAAAAACCCGTTTTCCTCAATATTTTCGGCCTAAAAGAGGCACTATGGATCGTGTATTAGACCTCATCGCGGCAACCCCCCTCTTCGGCGGCCTGGCTGAGGCCGACGTAAAACAGGTGCGCCAGATCGCCACCGATCGTTTTTATGGTCGCGGAGAGACCATCTTTCTGGAGGGGGATCCGGGCGACGGTTTTTACATCGTGGCTGCCGGCAAGGTGAAAATCTTCAAGGTCTCTCTGGAGGGCAAGGAGCAGATCCTGCACATCTATGGGCCGGGCAATCCCTTTGGCGAGGTGCCCGTCTTTTCCGGGGACAATTTCCCCGCCAACGCCGTGACCCTTGTGAAAAGCCACCTGCTCTTTTTCGCCCGCAGCGCCTTCGTCACCCTCATCACGGCCAACCCATCCCTCTGCATGAATATGCTGGCCGTCCTCAGTATGCGGCTACGGGAGTTCACCGTACAGATCGAGAACCTCTCCCTCAAAGAGGTACCCGGGCGTCTGGCCTCCTACCTGCTCTACCTCAGCGAGGAGCAGTCGGCCCCCGGCGGTACCATCCATCTGCCCATATCCAAGGGGCAATTGGCCAGCCTGCTGGGTACCATTCCGGAAACCCTCTCCCGCATTCTGGCCAAATTGAGCGGTCAGGAGATGATCGGCGTCAGGGGTAACGAGATCGAAATCAAAGACAAAGCACTACTGGAGGCGCTGGCGGTGACAGGCAAAGCGTTGGAGTAGGGCAGGCGCAACCGGTGCAGGCCGATATCGGGGTGCATGGAGATGGAAGTGAAAGTGTCGGTTAACCGCAGGGGAAAGCGGCCAACCGGTGTGACGATGCGACGATGTCGCCGACAGCCCCTCTTTGGGGCGGCAGACCGACGGTCGAGCAGGTTAAAGTGCCCCTACACCTCCTGGTTGGTGGCATCCCGGGGAGTCCTGCCCATCGATGCCGAGTCAGATGCGTTCAGTTTAGGCGTGGCCCGGTTCTTCTGAAGCAACTTCGCGGGCCGCGCCTCCATGCGGGCCGGGCGGCCGTCTCGCCAGTTGCAAGAGGTCCCGGCAAATCGCAGGTGGGCGGGTGGGCCTCAAGCGGTCTGTCCGGCGGAACCGAACGGAACCGTGTCTCGAACTGCCCCCCCACCCGGGTGAGCCCTACTCCTTCAGCTTGCACGCCTCGTCCCATTCCGGACACGCCTCTTCCATGGGCGTGGCGTATTGGAGCATACACTCGCCGCACTCCATCTCCACATTGGGAACATCGCCGAATCTCTCCTTGATCTCCTCTTCGGAAAGATGGCTGACGGCACTGCAACCGCATTGAGGACAAGAGGTGTTGATCTGGAAGCGCTTCTTGGGCATGTTCACATCTCCTTCGCAATGGTGTTGGTGACGGCATTCCGTCGGATTCTGGGATTCACGCGCCAGGTTCGGTGTCGCGGGTGGATCCGGGGAGCGGTCCCAAAACAGCCGCAATGGTGGCATCGTCCAATATGCCGCTCTCCGAGACCACGGACCGCACCGTTCGACCGCTGGCATAGGCTTTTTTGGCCAACTCGGCGGCTTTATCGTATCCCAGATGGGGCACAAAGCCGGTGACCAGCGCCAGAGAATTCTCAATATACCCGCTGGTGATCGTCTCGTCCACTTCGATTCCGTCGAGACAGCGGGTGGTCAATTGCTGCGCGCCCAGGCGCAGCAGGTCGATGGATTGCAGCAGCGTGTGGGCCAGGAGCGGCAGCGTGACGTTCAGTTCGAAAACGCCGGCCTGACCGGCCAACATGATGGCGGTGTCATTTCCCATGACCTGATAGCAGATCTGGATCACCGCTTCGGGTATCACCGGATTGACCTTCCCCGGCATGATGGAGGAGCCCGGCTGAAGGGCCGGCAATTTCAGCTCCCCAATCCCGCAACGCGGTCCGCTGGCCAGCCAGCGCAAATCGTTGGCGATCTTGACCAAACTGGCGGCGATGGTCCGCAGGGCGCCACTGGCCTCCACGGCGGCGTCGCGGGCGGCCTGGGCTTCGAAGGGATTCTTGGCCCGCTGAAACGCCAGGCCCGTGTCGGCATTGAGCCCGGCGATGACCTTGTCCGCAAATTCAGGGTGGGTGTTGATGCCGGTGCCCACGGCCGTCCCCCCCAAGGCCAACTCGTTAAGGCGCGGCAGGGTGGCCAGCAGGCGTTCGTCGGCGGCGGACGCCTGGCGGGCGTAGCCGCTGAACTCCTGCCCAACCGTCATGGGAACCGCATCCTGGAGATGGGTGCGGCCGATTTTGGCAATGTGGTCGAAGCGCGCGCTCAGATCCGCCAGACGACGGCCTAGTGAGGCCAGCGCCGGCCGCAGCTGATGTTCGATCCCCAGCACCACCGCAAGGTGCAGGGCGGAGGGAATGAGATCGTTACTCGACTGCCCCATGTTGACATGGTCGTTGGGGTGAACGGGGGACCGTCCGCCGCGCTGGCCGGTGAGTATTTCGTTGGCCCGCGAGGCGAGGACCTCATTCATGTTCATGTTGGTAGAGGTGCCGGAGCCCGTCTGAAAGAGATCGACCACGAACTGATCATCCAGTTGACCATTTAAAACCTCATCGGCGGCCGAAGCGATCGCCTCGGCCAGGTCGGTCGGCAGCTGGCCCAGCTCGGCGTTGACATGCGCAGCGTGGCGCTTGATGCGCGCCAGGGCATGGATGAAAGGGAGGGGCGGCTTCAAACCGCTGGCGGGAAAGTTGTCCACCGCCCGTTGGGTCTGGGATCCATAGTAGGCGGTCGCCGGTACCCGGACAACCCCCATGCTGTCTTGCTCCTCACGGTAATCCATGGTGGCGCCCCCCTCATGCCAGCCGTTGGCGGAATATGCCGTCCATGTTCCAAAAACGCTCTGGGAAAACACTCACTTATCCTAAGGGTTGGACCTTGAATGTCAACCGACGCCCGCTGCCACCGGCGATGGACGCCGGCATGCTGGATGCGTTCATCACACGGGCGCGGCAAAGACCATTTTCTTATCGCTGTTGTTGAAGTAGAGAAAATCCCCGCGGATGGTCTTCTCCTCCCCGAAAATATTGGTCAGCCGCACCTGGCCGGCACGGTGACGGACCTCATCCACATGGGACAATACCGGTTTTTCGACACCATCGGTCACGAGGACCACCTTGACATCACACATGGCTTCACCTTTCGCTGGAGTTCTTGCGCAGTGCGCCTAACGGGTTGCCCAACGCAGTGGTACCGGGCCGCCGCAGCACCGGGGAGCTCCCTGGCGGCGGTACCGCTGGATCGGCAAGGTCGCCTGAAATACGATATGGGAAGCGGCATTATGGGGTAAGGCACAGGTCAGTGCAAGGCGCAAATCGGGTCACTGCGCATCCCGTTGGAAGAGACACGTCGCCGGTGCCACCGCTCGGTTGGCAGGGCGGGCATCGCGCATCCCCTGCCCTATGGTACCATTCAATGGCGCGTCACGCGGAGTGGACGGATCACTTTCGATGCTGTTGCACCGTCAGCGACACATCATCTGAAGGGACGGCGCGAGGCGCTTCGGGGAGCTTGGGACGCATCAAAACCCCCATGATACCTCCCGCAGGGCATCGGTCCAATTGCCGGGGGCGCGACCTGTGGTGGTCGCGGCGGGTCCGGTTGCATTGGCGTCCAATGGTCGCGTCCGCCTGCACCGCATCGGCGCGTGCCGTCACTGCCGCGCTTCCCCCGGCAGCCGCGACCGCCAACGGGATCTCCAGCGCGGCCGCAAACGCCGCGACGGTGCCCCCCGAGGCCGGATTTCAAAGGGCCCTGGCCATCCGGTCCGTTTCCATCGCCTCTCGGCATGTCATCACCTCCTCGCTAATGGTGGCACACTTATTTTGAGCTTATGATCAAAATAAGCAGAAACCGCACCATTGTCAATTTTTTTGTCATATGCTCGTAATTAGTGGGGTGTATGCCGACGGCGCGCCGCCGGTATAAAAAAACAGCGGGGGGCTCAGGGCAGGCGGGGAGGCGTCGATTGTGTGCGGAATTGACGAGACCGCCTCGGCATTATGCTTGGGTGAGTTGCCGTTGGAAGGCGGTGGGATCCTCCCGGTACATCTGCATGGCGGCCTGCGCGCCGAGAGATTCCACCAGCCGCAGGCCGAGGTCGCGAAAGCGGTATTGGGGCAGACCCGCTTTTGCGGCTGCAGAGCGCTGGATGTCGCCGTCCGCCAGCCGCAGGGACTGGCTGCGGATCAAGGCGGGCAGAATTTGCGCCACCAGGCCGCCCACCAAGGCTTCCTCGACAGCCATCCAATGGTTGGCAATCTCTTCGACTTGGGCGGTCTGGCGGACAGCGTCCTGGTGGAGTTGGTGGAGTAAATGGCGATCGGTATGCCGACCCATGAGATAGTGGAGGGTTTCTTCGACCGGAATCTGTAAAAGCGTATAGAAATTATCGCCGTAATCCTGCCAGATGGTGTAGTTGCGGCGGGCGATCCGATAGCTGCCATCGGGGAGCCCCTCTACGTCCATCTCAACCGCCCCGAGGTGGCTCGAGTAGATGGCGCCGGCCACCTTGAACTTGACGCTGCCGCCGCTGCCGGTGAATTCACAGATCGCCTGATAGTCCTTGACCAAACGGTGGACCACGTAAGCACTGACGCCGTCTCCGGTCGCGATCTCGGGATTTGCTGTTCGGGGAACGAATACGCCTTTATAAAAGGATGGCAATTGTACCATGCGGCAGGTGTGGCGCACTGCCTCGCGGCAATAGTCCCGATAGGCGTCCGCCAGGGCGGGGCGCGTTTCTGGAATGTATTTCAAGTCGATCCGCAGACCCTTGAGCGCCAGGGTGATCGGCCGATCGGCCCCGAGCCGTGCCTTGAGACGCTTCATGAGCCCCGGCTGACGGGCAACCTCGCCGTAGATGTGGGCCTTGATCTCACCGTCAGGGTCTTCCCCCAGGGTGCGGAAGGGGAGTAGCGGACCCGTCAGCGGCTCAGCAGATGCCAATCCCGCCAGGTCAGAGGGTGCCGATGTCTGGGGAACCGCGAAGACAGAGCGGGGCAGGACGACACTGGCGGCGCCGGCGGCGGCCAGTTGCAGAAAACGGCGCCGTTGGATCTGGCGGGGCATGTGGCGGCTGGCTGCGGATGTGTGCATATGTCAGATTCCGATGTTGGGTGCGAGTTGGGGGGCATGCGATTCGGCAGCCCATGCGAAGCAGTGGTTTTGAGGGTACCACATTCCTAAGATCGGCCATTCCAGCCATCACTTTACCCTAGTTTTGCGTCAATTCTTGTGTTCCTTGGCCAGTTCCCAAGGGAGCCCATTACCGCTCAAATTGGGTAACGCGCGAAAGTTGTGATGATTTCATCACAACAACCAGTGTCCAACGGCAACGGCGCTGCGTTTCTCCGATGGAGGGGGTCACGCCCACCCCAGAGATCCGGCGTTTGGCCGTTTTTGTGACTGATATGCGCAAAAATGGTATTCACAAGCGCAAAATGTGCACCCTGTCGGCGTTTGAAAACCCATCACGGGACCGACACCCCCCTTTTTTGGGCTCCCATCACAATGGCATATCCATTGCTACATAGGGCTTCGCAAGATCGCCAACTCTACTAGCAAGGCGCCGCATCGTCATCCAGCAACGAATCCAATCGACCATCGCCTTGCCATCTCAGCCGCTGCCTACTGCACGTAATGACCTTCTGAACTGCGTGGACATTTGAAAATTTAGAATTCGCCGTCGTCACTTCCACCGAAGATAGCTGGAGCTGCATATTTCCCGTCATGGGAAGCGAAGTGACACGGTTACATGGTTCGTCCTCTTCCGTTGGGATTCCCAACAGGGAATCGGCATCGCGCTGAGCACCCCCCAAAACGCGGTGTCTGTCAAGATGGAACCGCCGTCTGACCAGGGAAGATGACGTGATGGGGTCACAAAAAAAGGATAATAATAGAGAATGATGGGAGGAAGTAAAGATGCGTAATATGACGAAACTTATTGGTGTAATGATTCTGGCTATGGTGGTTTGTTTGGCAGGTATTGCCCCGGTAATGGCGGGTGACAGTGTCACTGGGACCATTCAGCAGGGCGACAACGGACTGGTTCTCCAGTCCCCCGACGGTGAGTATATCCTTGCAGGTCAGGATCTTTCCGACATGGTCGGCAAGAAGATCAAAGTTACCGGCACCATCGCTGATGGTGAAGCGGGCAAGACGCTCACCGTGATGTCCTTTGAGGAAGTCCAGGAGTAAGCGGCCTTTTCACCCTGACGCTGCGGGCTTGACCCCACCCGCAGCACCATCGGGGTGATTAGGCCTTATCATCGGCATGGCGCCGGGGAGTCGTTGGGTGAGGTGAGATGAAATCTCCTCGGGCCATGCCGATTCAGGCATTTGGAAGCATACCCACCGGTCTGCCGTGTGCCCATCGCCACCGTTTGCACAACTCCTGCGCTTGTCCAACGCCACCGTTTGCAAACACCACCGTCTTAAAACGCCTACGTCTTAAAACGCCTAATCGGCAACTGGTCAGATCCGCTCCTCGAAAGACTGCACCTGGTACCGAGACACCGCCAGATCACCCGTCCGCCAGCGCTTTGCCGACCAGCCCGCTTTCAGACACAAATGAGACAGAAACTTTTCCGCATCGGGTAGCTGCTGCCAGACCTGGGGTAGAAATGTGGCGCTGGCGCCCTCGTGGGAGAGGATGACGCCGTCCACCCGGGGGCGCAGCAGACGGACGAGCTCATCGGCATTGGCATAGCTCAGGGGCTGGGGCGGCGTCAGGATGCTGATCTCGATGGTGACCTCTTCGAGTTCCGCCGCCGTCAGGGGCGCAAAGCGCGGATCCTGAAATCCAGCGCTGACGGCATTCTGGCGGACACTCTCACGCACCGCTGCAATCCCGGTGAGGTGGCCGATGCAGCCGCGCAATTCCCCTCGCCGCTTAAGGGTCACAAAGGTTCCGCGCACTTGGCCGAAAATCGGATCGTCGAGGGACGTGGTGACGGCCGCCCGTTCGGCAGCGTCCACCCCCAAATCCAACCGCGTTCTCAGGGTCTGGCGCGCCAGGCGGATCAATAGGGCGCCATCTTCCTCTGAAAAGAAACTGGTTGCGTCCGCGTTGCCACTGTCCATTCGGTCACCTCCCACCTGGCCGCGTAAGATCGTTAAAACAGCTGCAGGCGCTGTCGATAGGCCGCCACAATCTCCTCCGGATCCGCGGTGAGGACCACGTTGTCCAACACCCACGCCGGGGCCCGACCGAAGCGGACCATGGTGGCCAACTGGGCTTTCATTTCAGCCCAGAAGTTGGCATCCCCCTCGGTATCAAACAGTATCAGCGGTACCTGCTCCATGATGGAGAGTTTCATGTTGCAGAGCGTGATCCCCAACTCCTCCAGGGAACCCAGCCCCCCCACGTTGAAGATGGGAAAAGAGGCGATCTCGAACCATTTCTGGCGACTGTGGCGGCAGGTGGATTGGAAGACCTGACAGAAGTCCACGTCGGTGGTCATGCTCTGGTCGGTGATGTCGAGAAAGTTGGCCCCCGAGAGAATACCGCGGTCGCGTGCCAGCGCGTTGGCCCGCTCCATGACACCGCTGCCGCCGCCGGTAACGATGCCGATGTTGGCGCCCCAGAAGCCGATGAGGGCATCCATGAGGGCTCCCAGGCGGCGGACCCCCTCTTCGCTGAGCTCGCGGTTGGATCCGTAAAAGGCAAACAGCATCGATTTGTGGAAATCGGCCAGTCGATCGGGGTGGACAAAATATCCTTTTCCGTCGCGCATGGTGTGGGCCATGAGCTGGTCGGTGAGGCCGCAGACCCAGTACACCCGCATACCGAAGGTGTCGTACTCCTGCAGGCGATGGTGGTCCTGTTGCGAAAGAAATGGGCCGTGCTCCCAGGAGGGCTCGAAAAAGTAGAGCGTGTCGACGCGCCCCTCGCAGGCCAGATTGATGATGTCACGATGCTCCATCAGATTGGGGAAGTACTTGAGGGCCAATCCCGCCCGTCCATCGGGTAGGGCCTGCTCAAGGTGGGCCGTAGCGTATCGATGGGCGCATTTACTGCGCGGCGAGAAGATCCGCCGGGCGGCCAAACAGTCGGCCGCCGGCACCTCGCACACATCGTCGGGTCCGTTGGCGAACACAGCAGCCTCGTTGAGCCCTCCCGGCGCGTGGGGAAATATGGCCGCCGGCTTCTCCAGGCTGGGACAGGTGGGCGGCTCGGGGCAGACCAACTTGTTTTCGAAGGCCCGCATCTGATGATAATCGAAAGGGCCGTTGGGCGTAGCCGCCGGTCGACGCCGGTCGGCCTGTCTGTATTGGGGCATTCCGTATACCCGCGCGGCAATCAGGGGATTTACGATGGGTTGGCCACTGCCGTTGACGATTTCCAGATAGATGCGGATCCCACGGGTTTTGATGGGGTCGAGGACAGTGGCGGGGAGGTTGCGCCCCAGTGCGGATCCGCTCTGAAGCACCACGTAGTGTTCATTCAGGTACATGGAGCAGGTGGTGATGACCCCCTCTCCTGGATCGATGCGCACCGCCGGCACCGCCCGCTCAATCTGGTAGCGGTTGAGCAGTTCACGTCCGTCACCGCGGAGGAGAATGCGGCCGAAGGTATTCTCGTCCAGATCCTCGGAAAGATCGTAGACCACCTTATGGGGGGTGATGACGATCTGGCCGTCGCTGGAGATGGCCGTGGAGGCCGGCAACTTGAGGGCCGAATTCTCAATGGCGGCGAGGACCTCGTCGGCGGTGAGCAGCGCCTCGGGGTCACAGAACACCAGCCGTCCGACCGGCAGCCCGACGTCGAAGAAGGCGCGTAGGGGGGCCAAACCGGGATAGGCCGAGATCACCGCGGTGGCGGTCAGGGGAACCGTGAGAAGATGCCCCTCCAACTGGTCGGCGGACACGGGTGGACAGGTGATCTGCACACCCAGCCGGGCGATGCGGGAGCGTTCGCTGAAGAGGATATGTTCGGGTTGGGATTTGAGGCGTTCGATAAGATTGGGCGACAGTCCGAAACGCGCTTCGAAAACGATGCTGTCGTCGCTGCTGGAGAGGACGCGGGCAATCACTCCGTCGTCGGACTGGAGCAGGCCCCGAAAAGAGCGGTCATCGCGTCTGGGTGTCATGTCAGTGAATCCTTGAGTCTCATCAGGTTACAAGCACTTTTGCGCCCCGAATTCGGCGCTGCTTTAGTTCGCGCAGGGCGGCGTTGGCATCGGCCAGCGAAAAGGTCTGCACTTCGGGTCGAATGGGGATATCGGCGGCCAATTCGAGAAATTCGGTCACATCGGCACGGGTGACGTTGGCGACAGATTTGATCTCTTTTTCCATCCACAGGTGTCGGGCATAATCCAGGCGCTGCAGGCAGCTCTGATCCCCGGCCTCCTTGCGAATGGCATTGATCACCAGGCGGCCGCCGGGGAGGAGGTTGGCCAGGGCGGCCAGGATTGGCGACCAGGCCGGGGTGGTGTCGATGATGGCATCCAGTGGAACCGGCGCCGTGTCACGGGTATCCCCCGCCCAGGCCGCACCCAGTTCCCGGGCGAACCGGCGCTCCCCCGCGCTGCGTGCAAATACGAAGACCCCACTGGCGGGAAAGCGGTGACGCACCATTTTGAGCACCAAATGGGCCGAGGCGCCAAAACCGGTCAGTCCCAGGTGTTGGCCGTCCCGAAGACCGGAGAGCCGCAGGGAGCGATAGCCGATGGCGCCGGCACAGAGCAAGGGCGCCGCCTCAACATCGCTGAAAACCGCCGGCAGTGGCAGGGCAAAATCTGCAGCGACGGTCATGTACTCGGCGTAGCCGCCGGGGACGTCACGACCGGTGGCCCTGAATTGGGCGCACAGATTCTCCCGTCCGCCGCGACAGTGGACGCAGCGGCCGCAGGCGCTGGAGATCCAGGCGACCCCAACCCGCTCACCACCGCTGAAACGACGCACAGCGGCGCCGCAGGCCACGACCTGCCCCACGACCTGATGTCCCAGAATTGCCGGCAGCACGGGGGGCGGCGTTCGCCCTTCGATTTCGTCCAGTTCGGTATGGCAGACGCCGCAGGCGTTGACCTTTATCAGCAGGTCTCCGGGTCCCGGGTCGGGCGTGGCCAGTTCAACCGCTCTCAGCGGTCGCGGTTCGCTGTCCAACTGGCAGATACGCTCCAGCACCATGGCCTTCACCGACACGCCCCCTTCTTTATCGCCATTCGAAAGTTGATTTTTTTCGCTGGAAAAAGTAAATGTACTGAATCAGTTTATCAGGATAAACACCACCTTACAAGGCTCTCCCGTCAAGTGAAGATGTAGCTTGGAGGCCCGCCAACTACCACCGACTGCAGAAAAAACGGCAAGCCAAGATTTCCAATCACACCCGTCGGGTTTGGGTGTTCGTGTTCCAGGAGTAGCACCATGACGTCAAACGGCAGGTGGTTCGGTCTCTGCCTGGGGGCGACGACCCTCTCCCTGGTGCAGGTGGGCCGGTCCGCAGCGCCCGGTGGACATGCCCCTGAAGTCACCGTTCTGGGTCACCGCAGTGTCCGCCACGAAGGGGATCCCAAGGCCGGCCTCAAGCGCCTCCTGGCGCCGTATGGGCTCGAAGCCGATGATCAGGTCGCTGTCACCGGTCGGAAATTCCGGCACCTCTTGAACCTCTCCAGCATCTCGGAACCCGAAGCGATTGAGTTGGCCTACGCCCATGTGCGCTCCCGGCCGTCCGCCGCCCTCACGGCAATTCCGGCGTGCCGCGCCATCGTCAGTCTCGGCGGAGAGACCCTTATGGTCTATGTCCTTGACGACCAGGGCCGTATCCAGGACATCCACACCGGCAACAAATGTGCATCGGGAACCGGCGAATTCTTCTTGCAGCAGCTGCGCCGCATGGATGTCTCCCTCGAGCAGGCCGCCCGCTGGGCGGTGGACACACCGCCCTTCCCCGTATCGGGGCGCTGCTCGGTTTTCTGCAAGTCGGACTGCACCCACGCCACCAATTGCGGCGTGTCGCGTGCCCGGGTGACCGCCGGCCTCTGCCGGATGATGGCCGCTAAGGTTCTTCAGCTCCTGCAGCGGGTGCCCGACGGCCCCATCCTGCTGGTGGGCGGCAGCACCCGCAATCAGATGTTCATTCACCACCTCGAAGCCGCCACCGGTCTCCTGGTAGTGCCGCCCCAGGCCATAGTATTCGAAGCCCTCGGTGCCGCCCTTTGGGCCGTACGACAGGCACCGCAGGCCTTTCCGAAGGAGGACCGCCTCTTCAGGGCGGAGTCGTGCAGCTTCGCCACCCTGGCGCCCCTCGCGACGCACGCCGATCGGGTGCGCTTCAGCAGCCGTGCGAGCAGCCGTATACGGGACGCGGATCGCTGCCTACTGGGCCTGGACGTGGGCTCCACCACCACCAAGGCGGTCCTCATCCGCCGGGAAGGCGCCGAGCAGCTGGCATCGGTTTACCTGCGCACAAACGGCGATCCGGTGGGCGCCGCCCGTCAGTGCTACGCGGCTATCTTGGCGCAAATCGAGGCCCTGCTCGATCCCCACCGTCTGACGATTGAAGCGCTGGGTGTCTGCGGATCGGGACGGCAAATCGCTGGCCTGCACGCCATGACCACAGCGGTCTGCAATGAGATCACGGCCCACGCCAGAGCGGCCCTCTTCTTCGATCCCGAGGTGGACACCATTTTCGAAATCGGCGGTCAGGACGCCAAGTACACCTTCATCACCAACGGGGTGCCTGCGGACTACGCCATGAACGAGGCCTGCTCGGCCGGAACGGGCAGCTTTCTGGAGGAGTCGGCCTGGGAATCCCTGGGCATTCCCCTGACCGAGATCGCCGACATCGCGCTGGCGTCAACGGCGCCGCCCAACTTCAGCGACCAATGTGCGGCCTTCATCGCCTCAGACATCAAGAATGCCATTCACGAAGATATTGCCCTGGCGGACATCGTGGCCGGTCTGGTCTACGCCGTCTGCACCAACTACACCCAACGCGTCAAGGGCAACCGGCCCGTGGGCACGAAGATCTTCATGCAGGGCGGAGTATGCTACAATCACGCTGTACCATTGGCCATGGCCGCGCTCACGGGAAAGCCCATCGTCGTGCCCCCCGACCCGGGCCTCATGGGCGCCTTCGGCGCCGCTCTGGAGGCCGACGCCCGCATGGCCCGCGGCGACCTGGCCCCGGAGACGTTCGATCTTGCCGAGCTGGCCGCGCGAGAGGTGGGGTACCGAGCAGACTTCATCTGCAAGGGCGGCGGGTCGGACTGTGACCGACGCTGCGAAATCGCCCGCGTCGTTATCGATGGGCGGACCTACCCGTTTGGCGGCGCCTGCAACCGTTGGTACAACCAACGCCGCCGTCTGAAGGTGGACACCGCCTCCCTCGACCTCGCACGGCGCCGGGAGACACTGATTTTCGACACCTTCGGCGCGCCGACATGGGCCGCAGCCGGATCGGCGGCCCGGTGCGCGCTCCCGCCAACTGAAACCCACGCCCCCGCCGCCAGCCGGACACAGCGGTCGGTGGGTATTAATCGCAGCTTCCTGACCCACACGTACTATCCTCTCTACAGCCGGTTCTTCACCGCCCTCGGGTATCAGCCAGTCCTGCCCGACGCGCCCAGTCCAGCGGGGATCGCCCGCCGCAATGCCGCCTTCTGCTACCCCTGCGAGCTGGCCCACGGTTTCTTCGATACCCTCCTCAGCGTGCGCCCGACACCCGATCTCCTCTTCATGCCCCACTTAAAGGCGGTGCCCACCGTTACACGGCGTCCCCACAGCCAGGTCTGCCCCATCGTTCAAGCGGAGCCCTATATCCTCCAGACGACCTTTCGGCAAAAACTGGCGGTCCTCGAGGCGCAGGGGACCCGGTTGTTGACGCCGCTACTGGACATGACCGACGGCGCCGCTGCTGCAGAGGATTCGCTGGTGGCCATGGCGGCGCGCCTGGGCGTCAGCCCCCGCCGTGCCCGCGCGGCATTCGGTCAGGCGCTAAAGCATCAGGAGGCCTGTACGGCGGAGATGCGGCGCCTGGGCGATGCGGCGCTGGCGGCCCTGGCCCGCGATCCCGACCAGATCGCCGTCGTGATTCTGTCGCGGCCCTACAACGGTTGCGCCAGTGAGGCCCACATGGGGATCCCCCACAAATTCGCCTCCCGCGGTGTTCGTGTCATCCCCATGGATTTTCTCCCCAACTCCGCATCGACGGCGGCGGATGAGGGGCAGGAGGACCACATCTATTGGGGCATGGGCCAGCGGTTGCTGCGGGCGGCCCGCGTGGTCCGCGACCATCCCCAGTTGTTCGCCGTCTACGTCAGCAACTTCTCTTGCGGACCCGACTCCTTTCTGATGGGGTATATGCGTGATCGCATGGGACGCAAACCCACCTTGACCCTGGAGTTGGACAGCCACACCGCCGACGCCGGGTTAGATACCCGTATCGAGGCCTTTCTGGACATCATCAGCGGCTACCGGCGCACGGCCAGCCGGCAGCGCAATCGGTCTATCACCCGGCCCTTCCGGCCCGCCAGAACGACGAGCGGCGGGGGGGCCAGTCGACTGGCGGTCAGTACCAGCACCGGAGAGCTGCTGGGGATCAATGATCCCCGGGTAGCGGTCCTTTTTCCATCCATGGGCAAGATCGCCTCGGAAGCGCTGGCGGCCGCTTTCCGCAGCACTGGGGCGAACGCCCGCAGCCTGCCGCCGGCCGGCGAGGCGGCCCTCCAACTGGGTCGGGGCAACACCACCTGCAAGGAGTGTCTGCCCCTCATCCTGACCACGGGAAGCCTGCTGGACTACCTGGGCAATGGTCGTCCAAAGGACGAAGTGATCGTTTACTTCATGCCCACGGGCGATGGCCCCTGCCGTTTCGGCCAGTACCGGGTATTCATGGAAGAACTCATCGAAAAACGGCGTCTCAGGGATGTGGCCCTCATCTCCCTGTCGTCGGAAAATGGGTACGACGGCCTGCCCACTCGTTTTCACCGCTATCTGTGGTGGGCGGTGGTGGTATCGGATGTCATGGAGGATGTGCGCAGCATGCTGCTGGCCAACGCAGTGGATGTGACCCAGGCCATGCGCTGCTTTGACGATCAGTGGACGAAGATCTTGAAGGCCCTGGCCCAGGGGCACTGGCGCACCCTCGTGCAGGCGCTGGACAGTGCGGCCGCCGCCCTCGCGAGACTGCCCGCCAAACGGTCCATCTCGGCGGTGCCCACCATCGCCCTCACCGGTGAAATCTTTGTCAGGCGGGATGGCCTCTCACGCCAGCATCTCACCGAACGCTTGGCCGCCCAAGGATTCGCCGTGCGCTGCAGCCCGGTAAGCGAGTGGATCCACTACACCCATTATCTACATCGCCGGGGGGTTACCGAGCGGGGCGGCATCCCCCTGCGGCGGCTGCGGATCGCCCTCAAGCACCGGGTCATGTTATTTGACGAAGCAGGGTTGCGGCGCCGCATCGCCCGGTCGGGCTGGCTGCCGGCGCATGAGGCAGATACCCGGGCCATCATCGATGCGGGCGCACAGCACCTCTCTCCCCAGCTCAGTGGCGAAGCGATCCTAACGGTGGGCGGCAGTCTGCACGAGATCATCACGGCGGTGTGCGGCGTGATCGCCATCGGTCCTTTCGGCTGCATGCCCAACCGCATCTCCGAAGCGATCCTCAGTGAAGTGATGACATCGGCGCAAAAGCGCGCCCTCAACGGCCATGGTTCTCCCCGGATCGATCAATTGGCACCAGAGGAACCCTTGCCGTTCATGGCCATCGAATCGGACGGGGCTGCCTTCCCCCAGGTCACCGAGGCGCGTCTGGAGGCCTTTTTGTTGCGCGCTCGGCGGCTGCATGAGCGACTCTTGTCCATTCACTGAGCGGTTCATTCGCTGAAATTGCCGTCGATGTCAGCGATTCAAAAGAAGCGGTTCACCCCGCTAGCGCCGTCGAAAGGGTATCCAACATCATGACCCGTTTCCTGCAATGCAGCGGTGCCATCAGTGCAGCGCTAGCTGTCGCCGCGGGCGCCTTTGCCGCCCACGGCCTCAAGACCCGCCTGGCCGCCGACATGCTGGCCGCTTTCCAGACCGGGGTTCAGTATCAGTTCTATCACTCCCTGGGATTGATTCTGGTCGGACTGATCGCAAATTCCCTCAAACCCTCGAAACCGCTGAAGGCCGCCGGCCTCCTCATGCTGGCCGGGATCCTCCTGTTTTCGGGAAGTCTCTACGCACTCAGCATGACCGGCATCCGCGCTTTGGGCATCGTTACCCCCTTCGGCGGGGTGGCCTTCATGGTGGCCTGGATGCTGCTGGCCGTGGGTATCCTGCGGCAATAGCGATTGAGAAGGCGATACCATGATCAAGGGCATCATTTTCGACTTCGGGCTGGTCATCTCCACCCCGCGCCCCAAAACCCTTGTGCGGGCCTACGAGGCGGAGCTGGGGATCGCCCGCGACACGCTCAACCCGATTCTCTTCGAGAGTCCGGCCTGGCAGGCGGCGCTCGTGGGACGGCTCGGCATGACGGCCTTCTGGCACACCATCGGCCCGCAACTGGGATTGCCCACGCGATCCGCGGCGGACGCCTTTCGCCGGCGCTACTATGCCGACGAAAAAGCCAATCCCGCGGTGCTGGAGCTGATCCGTCGCCTGCGGGTCCGCTATCGCCTGGCAATCCTCTCCAACCATCCACCAGGGCTAAGCGGATGGCTGCGCGACTGGGGCATCCGCGACGACTTCGCGGTTGTCTATTGCTCGGGAGACGAGGGGCGCGTCAAGCCCGACCCGGTGGTCTACACGGAAACACTGGCGCGCCTGGCGGTGCGGCCGGATGAGGCGGTCTTCATCGACGACACCGCGGGCCACGTTGCCGCGGGCCGCGCCCTGGGCATCCACGGCATTCACTTCACCCATGCCCGGCAGCTGGCCTCCGATTTGGCCGCCCTGCTGGGCGACCAAAGCCTGGCATCACTATCGCCGCCAACGAACGGCATCTCGCCGGCAGTGTCGGCAACGACGAAGGAGCGATCCCCATGAGTGGCTACCTGTTGCTTTCAGGCGGCGCCGAATTCGGTGGACGGATGGCGGACCCCGACCGCGCCGCCCTGGCGGCTGCCGGTGGTCCGGAGGCCCCGGTGGCCATCATTCCGGCCGCAGCAGCGCCCGATCGCAATGACCAGCGCGCCGGTGACAACGGCGTGCGCTGGTTTCGGCAGCTCGGGGCGCGGCAGGTGCATCGGCTGGGGCTGGTGGACCGCGCCTCTGCCGACGACCCCGCCATCGCCGCGCATCTGGAAGATGCCCGGCTGATTTACCTTCTCGGTGGCTTTCCCGGCCATCTGGCCCAAAGCCTCACGAATAGCCGCAGCTGGACGGCCATGCTGGCCGCTTACCGGAAGGGCGCCGTGATCGCCGGCAGCAGCGCCGGTGCCATGGTCATGTGCGATCACTATTACGACCCCGGCAACGGCTCGGTGGCCCTCGGTTTGGGACTGATCCAGGCGGTCTGCGTCCTCCCCCACCATGACACTTTCGGTCATAAATGGGCCCCCCGCCTGCAGGAGCGGCTCCCCAACACCCTGCTCATGGGGATTGACGAGGAGACCGGCGCTCTGTTCGACGCCACCCTCGGCGTCTGGCGGGTTTACGGGAAAGGGGCCGTTACCCTCTATCGAGAAAACGCTAGGACAGACGTCTTCGAATCGGGCCGCAGGTTCACCCTGGAGGAGACGGACTTGCGCACCAAGGGTTGATCCGGGCAGGGCAGCGCCGCGCCGCGGTGCGCAGCGGAGCCATTCCAGGGCCAAGCCGCCTCGACAGGCGGCAACTTGTGTCGTACTATTTGTTTTGTTAGGCTATCAGGGCAGATCATACCGAAATTCCTCATCAAGTGCCCGTGACGCAGCGGGTGCATCCGATGACGCAAACCCAATCAACCGCTAATCCAAATCGAATGCCGATGGGCTCACCTGAGGGTCATCCCGACAATACTCGCTCCGGAAGAATCGTGCTGATGGGCTCCGGCGAGCTGACAGCTTCCATGGTAGAGGTCCACAAGCGACTTCTGCGGGAGCTGCCGGGTGCACCCCAAGCGGTCTTTCTGGACACACCGGCCGGTTTTCAGCTCAACGTGGACCAAATTTCGTCCAAGGCCGTCGAATACTTCGCTACGCGCGTGGGCCACGCCATGGGCGTGGCCTCCTACAAATCACACGCCGATGCCAGCGATTTCGACCGCCGCCAGGCCGGGCAGGTGCTGCGCGGGGCCGATTTCATCCTCATCGGACCAGGCAGCCCCACCTACGCCGTACGGCAATGGCAGCCGTCGCCAGTGCCGGATCTGCTCACCCGATGTGTGACCGCCGGCGGGTGCCTGGTGGCTGCCAGTGCCGCTGCCCTGACAATGGGGCGTTTCACCCTGCCGGTGTATGAGATTTACAAGGTCGGCCAGGAGCTGCACTGGGTGGCGGGGCTGGATCTGCTCGGCCGCTTCGGCATCAACCTGGTGGTGGTGCCCCATTGGAACAATGCCGAAGGTGGCACCCACGACACGCGCTTCTGTTTCATGGGGGCTGAGCGTTTCGATGCCCTGACCGCCCTTCTGCCGGCCCCCCTTCCCATCCTGGGGCTCGACGAGCACACGGCCTGCATCCTGGATCTGGCCGCCGACGCAGCCGAGGTCAAGGGTCTCGGTGGTATCACCCTGCGCACCAGGGAGGGAACGCTCTCCTTTCAGAGCGGCGAGCGCTTTGCCCTGACGGTATTGCGCGAGGGCATCGGTGCCCACACCGGTGCGGCCGCTCCGGCGGCCCCGCAGAGCGCTCCGCTTGAAGAGAATGGCAGTGATGGTTTCTGGCAGCGGGCCCACGCGCTGGGATCCCGTTTTCAGACGGGCCTGGATCGCGGGGAGGCCACCACGGCCACCAGGGCCCTGTTGGAGTTTGACCGCATGGTGTGGCAGGCCCAACTGGGCCAAGAGAGCGAAGAGGTCGTGGCGCAGGCCCGCGATACCCTGCGGGACATGATGGTGCTTCTCGGCAACGCTCTCGAGGCCCCATTCAAGCTGCGCGAAGAGGACCTGGCGCCCATGGTGGAAATCCTGCTGGAGTTGCGCGGCAGGCTTCGCGAGGAAAAGCAATGGGAAGCGGCCGACCGACTGCGGGAGGCCCTGCAGGCCGTCAACATTCAGGTGGAGGACACGCCGTCGGGCCACCGCTGGCGGTTGTCATCCCCATGACGACGAATCCAAGGTACCCCATATGATGCCCCAGCCGACCCTTTCCCTGCTTGTCGTCGACGAATCGTCCGCCGTAGACCCTCTGGCGGCGTATTTGGCCGCCGTACCCCATGTGCGTCTGGAAACGGTGCCGCGCCTGCCCGAGACCCTGAACGGCTACGACGTGGTCATCAGCCGGGTCACGCTGGCAGACGACGCCCAGGTGCAAACCCTGACCGCTTTTGTCCACGGCGGGGGCGGTTGGCTGGCATTGGTGCGGGCCGACGATGGGCCATTGCCCGACCTGCTGGGCGCAACCGCATCGCCGCCCGGACAGGCCGCCGAGCTGCGCGTGCTCTTCGAACGCTTCGACCACCCGCTGGCCGCCCGGCTGCCGGACGCGGTCTACCTGCCCGGCCGCCACCACTACCTGACCCCGACCCATGCCGACACCGAATCGCTGCTGTACGCCGACTGGCATTACGAACACATCTCCGTGATGACCCAACGCCAAGTGGGCTTAGGCCGCGCAGCCTGCACAACGCTGGCGGCCTATGCGCATCCCTTTGTGCAGCGCCTCTGCTACCGCCTGTGCGCTCACCTGGCCGGCCGGCCCATGGCCTCCCCTTCCCTGGGCGTGGGCATTCTGGGCTATGCACCGTCGGTGGGCCGGCTGCATGGCCTGGGCATCGAGGACACGGCGGGATTCGACCTGCGGTCGGTGTGCGACCTCAATCCCCGGCGCAGCGACCAGGCCAAACGCGATTTTCCCCAGGTCCAGATCCATCCCGATGCCAAGGCCTTGGCCGAGGCCCCCGACATCGATCTGGTCATCGTGGCGACCCCACCCAACACCCATGCCGAGCTCAGCCTGGCCCTCATGGCGGCTGGCAAACACGTGGTCTGCGAAAAACCGCTGGCCCTCAACCAGCGCGAATGCGATGCCCTGGCGGCAACGGCCGAACATCACCAGGTGCATCTGAGCTGCCACCAGAACCGGCGCTGGGACGCCGACTACCTCACCATTCGCGACAGCCTGGCCCAGGGCCTGGTGGGCGACCTCTTCTACCTGGAAACCTTTGTGGGCGGCTTTCACCATCCCTGTGGCTACTGGCACTCTCACGCCCCGGTTTGCGGCGGCACCTCCTACGACTGGGGCGCCCACTACATCGACTGGATCGTCAGCTTGATTCCCGACACGCCCCGGTCCGTGGTCGGCACCCGGCACAAGCGAGTCTGGCATGATGTTACCAACGCCGACCAGGAAAAGATCCAGATCCGCTTCGCGGGCGGCGTCGAGGCCGAATTTCTTCACTCGGACATCGCCGCGGCCCGCAAACCCAAGTGGTATCTTCTGGGAACCCAGGGCGCCATCACTGGGCAGTGGCGCGATGTGCGCACCCGCATCATCGATCCGGATCACTACTACCGCGACCACGACATCCCCGCCACTGAGATGACGCCGGAAATCACCGTACACCATCGCCGCGCCGAGGGGGAGATCACCCGCATCACCCCCACCGAGGCCCCGCGCCAGCCCTTCTGTTTCCACCGCAATCTGGCCGACCACCTCCTGCTGGGCGAACCGATTACGGCGCCCCTCGCGGATTCCGTCAGGGTGGTGGCCATTCTGGAGGCCGCCGCCCGCTCCATGGAAAAGGGCGGCCGGGTGGAGGTCCTCGATGGCATCTAAGGTCCAATGGGGGATATTGGGCAGCGCCACCATCGCCCGCAAGTGCGTCATCAACGCCATCCAAACATCCCCCAACAGCACGCTTCGGGCCCTGGCCAGCCGTTCGCCGCATCGATCCCGCGATCTGGCCGCGCGCCACAGTATCCCCAAATTGTATGCCAACTACGCAGATCTGCTGGCGGACGACGGCGTGACGGCGGTCTACATACCGCTGCCCAACCACCTGCACCATCCCTGGACGCTCAAAGCCTTGGCGGCCGGCAAACACGTTTTATGTGAGAAGCCGCTGGCCTGCACCGCCCGCGAAGCCGAAGAGATGGCCGCCGCCGCGCGAGATGCCGACCGCCTGCTGATGGAAGGGTTCATGTACCGCTTTCATCCCCGTAGTCAGCACATCAAAGCCCTCGTGGACGAGGGGCAGATCGGTGCGGTTCGACTCGTACGGGCCGCCTTCACCTATCCCATGGCCGCGGATATCCTCGCCAGCGGCGCGAATGCACGGCTGAAACCGGAAATGGGCGGCGGCGCCCTACTGGATGTCGGCTGCTACGGGGTCAGCGTGGCCCGCTGGCTGATGGGGGCCGAACCACTCCGTGTGCAGGCGCAAATGTCCTACCATGCAGGGGGGGCGGACTGGCATCTGGCGGCAATCCTTCGCTTCGGACACCGTCGCATGGGCGTGGTGGAGGCCAGCTTCATCTCCGCCCTACAGCAGACCTTCAGCGTCGTGGGCGAACGGGGCGCCATCGAACTCCCCCACGATGCCTTCATCCCCTGGGAGAAGGACGCCTACTACACCGTGCGCAGCCGGGCGGCGGAATCGGGTGACCGGCAACGGATCAAGGGGACCGACGAATACCGCCTAATGGTGACCCATTTTGCCGATGCCGTGTTGGGCAGGAGCACCCTTGCCTATTCGCCCGCCGAAAGCATCGCCAACATGCGCGTACTGGATGCCCTGGCCGAAGCCGGCCGCAGCGGCCATTGCATGGAAATAGCATGACTCGGCCCAAGGAAACCGCCGCTACGGCCATCTCAGTCCCCATGCGCGATGCCCTCCGCGTGCAGGCCGAATCTCTGGACGGCTATGCGGCTTTTTGGGCGCCAACGCGCGGCGACCTGGAGTGGCCGGGCCCTTTCGTCCTACCGCAGTGGCTAGGAGCCTGGTGGCCCCGTTTCGGTGCGGGTCGCGAACCCTATCTTCTTTCCATCCGCAGCCGCGGGGAGCTTGTCGGTCTGGCGCCCCTCATGCGAGCGGGCGACGAGGTCCGCCTGATGGGCGACGCGGACCTCTGCGATCATTTGGACTGCGTGGTCGCCCCGCAACACGCCCGGTGCTTCTATCGCAACCTTCTGACGCATTTGGCCGGCGATGGTGTCGACCGCCTCGTGATGACGCCGGTGCGCGAGGACGCCTCGATCGTGGCGCACTTGGTGCCGATGGCTGAAAGCGCCGGCCTCGGGGTGCGGTGTGAACCGGTGGATGCATTGTTTGCCATGCCACTGCCGGAGCGCTGGGAGGACTATCTCAAGGGTCTGAAGGGGAAGGAGCGGCACGAAATCCGGCGCAAGCTGCGGCGGCTAGACGAAGCCGGACGGGTGGCGCTGCGCTGCATCCGCACACCGGCGGCATTAAAAGGGGCCATGGAGATTTTTTTGACCCTCTTCCGCGCCAACCGCGCCGACAAGGCCAGCTTCATGTCCGACACCATGGCCGGCTTCTTCAGGGACCTGGCCGCCAACCTGGCCGCGGTGAACATGCTGCGGCTCTATCTTCTGGAGTTGGACGGCCGACCCATCTCCGCCACCTTGTGCCTGGACGACGGCGTCACGGTCTACCTTTACAACAACGGCTATGATGACGCCTACCGCAAGCTCAGCCCAGGGCTGATGGGCAAGGTCCTCTCCATCCGGGAGGCTGTACGCGACGGCCGCCGGGTCTACGATTTTCTCAAGGGCACAGAACCCTATAAAGAACGCCTGGGCGGACGGGCGGTGCGGGTGCTGCGCTGTGTACTTGAATTTGGATCCTGATGAGGGGGGCCGCATGCCGGAGGCTGCGCTGTCCATCGCCATGCTGAGCATCCACTCCAGTCCGCTGGGCCGGCTGGGCACCCGGGACACCGGCGGCATGAGTGTCTACGTGCGCGCACTGGCCCGCGAACTTGGCCGTCGGGGGCACCGGGTCGACATATTCACGCGGCGGCAGGCCGATGAACCGGCAATGACGCGCCTCGATCCAGGCGTGCGCTTGATCACCCTCACCATCCGGCAAGACGGCCCGCTGACCAAGCACGAGCTTTACCCCTATGCATCGGATTTCAGCAGCGCCGCCGCGTCATTTGCGCGCCAGGAAAATAGCGGCTACGATCTAATTCACAGCCATTACTGGCTCTCCGGTCAGGTCGGTCGTCGCTTGCAGCAGGCCTGGCAACGGCCCCACGTGATCAGTTTTCACACGCTGGCCGCCCTGAAAGCCAACAGCGGAAGTGCGGCGCCCGCCCAGCGGCTGGCGGTGGAGAAGGCGCTCGTTCGGGAATGCAACCTGCTACTGGCGCCCTGTGTGACGGAAAAAGGCAACCTGGTGCACCACTATGGGGCACAGGCCGCACGCATCGCCATGGTCCCCGGCGGGGTGGACTTCGATCTCTTTCGTCCCCTGGACGCCGCCGCCGCCCGGCGGCAGCTGGGTATCGAACCGGACGCTTTTCTGCTGCTCATGATCGGCCGTCTGACCCCGCTCAAAGGTCAGGCGCGGGTCATCGACGCCTTGGCCCAGGTTGACAGCGATCCCCGCCTGCAGCTGATGATCGTCGGCGGCGACGGCCCCCGGGACCCCGAGCTGCGGCGCCTGCAACAGCGGGTGGATGCGGCCGGACTTGAGCGTCGCGTGATCTTCACCGGTAGCGTCACCCAGGAGGCCCTGCCGGCGCACTATGCGGCAGCGGACGTCTATGTGCTGGCATCGCAGTACGAAAGCTTCGGGCTGGTGGGGCTGGAAGCACTGGCCTGCGGCCGACCAGTGGTTGCAAGTCCTGTGGGGATCATGGCGTCCCTGGCAGGTGAACAGCGCCCCGGCGTCATCATGACCGACGGTTCACCCGCCGGCCTGGCCGCCGGGGTTGCCGCCCTGCGGGAGGGCACCGTCGCCTGGTCGCCGGAAACGATTCGGGATGCCGTGCGCGACTTCAGCTGGGAGCGCGCGGCCGAGGCCGCCCTCTCGACCTATCGCAGGGTGCTGTCGCCGTCCCATGGCCCTGCAAATTGACGCTCAGACAGTGTCCGCCCTGGACGACGGGATCAGGTGATCCTATGTTGTCACTGGATAAAACGACACGATGGGCAGAAGGACGCCGTCGAGGCAATAAACGCGGAGACCCCCTACACCGATGAAGAAGCCGACCATTACGATCCACGACCACATTCCCGCCACCCGGCCGCCAGCCTGTGACGTGCTCGCCCTGGCGGCCCATCCGGACGACACCGAATTCGGCGCCGCCGGAACGGTCATCCGTTGGGCCGACGAAGGCCGCCGCGTGGTCTACGCGGTCGCCACCAGCGGCGACAAGGGAACCAGCGACCGTACCATATCACCGCAACGCCTGTCGCAAATCCGGCGGCAGGAACAGGCGCGGGCGGCCGAAACCGTCGGCGCCAGCGAGGTGGTCTACATGGGCTACCCCGATCAGGGGCTGGAGGAAACCGCCGAACTGCGCAAGGATGTGGTCCACCTCCTCCGGCTCTATCGCCCCCGAACTCTGATCACATCGGATCCTTACCGGCGCTACCTATGGCACCGGGATCACCGCATCATCGGTCAAGTGGCCATGGATGCCGTGTACCCCTACGCCCGCGATCACATGGCCTACCCCGACCTTCTCAAGGCGGGGCTCGAACCACACAAGGTGGCCGAGATCCTGTTCTGGGGCACGGAAGAGATCAACTACCGCGTCGACATCACGGCCACTTTCGACCGCAAGATCGAGGCCCTGCGCTGCCATGCAAGCCAGATGCGGGAATTCCGCTTCTCAGATCCGGTGGAATGGCTCCGGGATCGCTGCCGCGATATGGCGGAGGGCATGTCCTTCGAGCTGGCCGAGGGATTTCACCGCGTGGCGCTGCCACTCTAGCCCAATTTGTCCAACAGCGATTGAAAACAGAATGCCAATCATCTCGTAACACCGCAAATTCGACAACAGCGAAAGGGAATGGAGAGAGCGTGGATCAACACAGCGAAGCTGAAAAACGAGTCGAGGGAGTGACCACATCCAGGCGGCGTCCGGAAGGTCGTTTAGGGGTCTTGATGCCCGGCATGGGCGCCGTCGCCACCACCTTCATCGGCGGCGTCCTGGCCATTCGCCAGGGGCTGGGTCTGCCCATCGGCGCGTTGAGCCAGATGGGCACCTTGCCCATGGCAGCGGAAGCCGGCGGTGAGATCCCCATCAAGAATCTGCTCCCCCTGGCGCGGCTGGAAGACTTGGTCTTCGGGGGCTGGGATATCTTTCCGGAGAATATGCACACCGCCGCGCTGAAGGCCGGCGTGCTGGCGCCCGCGACCCTGGCGCACATCAAGGCCGATCTCGAGCGCATTCGCCCCATGCCGGCGGTGTTCGATCGCGCCTGTGTTCGCCAGATCGAAGGGCCCCACGTCAAACAGGCCGGCAGCAAGATGGCGCTCGCCGAGCAGCTGCGGGACGATATCCGGTCATTCAAAGCCGCCAACGACTTAGACCGTGCGGTCATGGTCTGGTGCGCCAGCACCGAATCCTACGGCGAACTGGCACCGGTCCACCAGTCCCTGTCCGCCTTCGAGGAGGGATTGGAAACGAGCCACCCCGCCATTGTCCCCAGCATGATCTACGCTTACGCCGCAATTCGAGAGGGGGTGCCATTTGCCAATGGGGCCCCCAATCTGACCGAAGAGATACCGGCCCTTCAGGACTTGGCCGCGGAAGCGGGCGTCCCCATCTCCGGCAAGGATTTCAAGTCCGGACAAACCATGATCAAAACCGTATTGGCCCCGGCTTTCAAAGCGCGCCTGCTGGGCGTTTCCGGTTGGTTCTCGACCAACATCCTGGGAAACCGCGACGGTCTCGTGCTGAGGGACGCCGAAGCGCTCAAATCCAAGCAGGTGAGCAAGCTGAGCGCCCTGGAACAGATCCTCGACGCTCAGGTCTACCCGGATCTCTACAGCGACATGTACCACACCGTCGATATCAATTATTACCCGCCCCGCGGCGACAACAAGGAGGGCTGGGACAATATCGACATCTTCGGTTGGCTCGGCTACCCCATGCAGATCAAGATCGACTTTCTCTGCCGCGACAGCATCCTGGCGGCCCCGCTGGTCCTGGACGTGGCCCTGTTCATGGATCTGGCGGCGCGGTGCGGCTTGACAGGCCTCCAGGACTGGCTGGCCTTCTACTACAAGCGTCCAATCCTGGCAGCCGGCGCGCGCGCCGAACACGATCTCTTCCGGCAGCTGGCCATCCTGCAGGATCGGCTGCGGACCCTGGCCGACCTCGCCGTCCCGGCCAGGGGGGTATCGGGGGAGATGGCCGTCAATTAGCCGGTGGAGGCGTTCCAGGCGCCGACGCGGCCGCTTTCGACAGCGGCCCAAAGGCCCGCAGACCCCGTGTTGAAGCCCCCCATGGGGCGATTGGTCTGGGAAGGGTTTCTTCCGAATGGGCGCACCTTCGGGGCAGATGATCTCCTGGGTGGCCGATCGGGCGATGGTGCCGATGGGATCAGGGCAGGCGTGGCCGGCATGGCCGGTCGCCGGGCTCAGCGCACCCGTCGCTCGCGCAGGGTGAAGCGCACAACGACCTTGTCGCGCGCACCATCGGCAATCTTGAGCGTGCCTGGCTGGAGGGCCAGCCGGGTGGTCATTGCGCCGGACGTCTTGAGTGTATTGAGGGGCAACTTGTCGGTGTAGAGGGTATCGATCTCCTTCAGAATTTGACTGCCACCCACGACCCGCACGCGTTCAGGCACCAATTTGACAGACTCTAGAATCAGGTTCTCCGGCAGCTTGCCGGACCAATCGGCCTGAATGGGGAGCTCCTTTTCCACGGGAACATCCAGGGTGACCTCCACTGTGGCGGGCGCCACACTTTTGAGGTTGATGCCGGGGGGCAGATCGATATCCTCGCGGGTGATGGTGTAGGAGTTGGGACCCACCTTGGCCCGACTAAGGTCGAGCTTGACCTTGACCTGGTCCGGATTCAAGGAGCGAATCAGGGCGCCCGAGCCGCTGAGATTGAGATTGATGGTGTTGACCGAGGCCCCGAATATCTCCATGCTGGAACTGCGGTTCATATACTCGATGGGGATCTCAAGAGAGGTGAAGGTCTCCAGGCCGCGGGCAAAACTGAACCAGATGCCCAGCACGCAGATGGTCGATACCAGGGCGGCCGTACCGAGTTCCAATTTGTCCCGCCAGCTCTCTGCGCGGGGATGCAGGCCGCGCGCGCCGTGGTTGGCGAGGATCTCTTCGAGCTGGAGATTGTCCTGGATCGGCAGCAACTCCCCGCCCTTGGCCACCACCACCTGGCCCCGCTCCTCCGATACCACCACCACCAGAGCGTCGGACACCTCGGCCAACCCGACCGCGGCCCGGTGGCGAGTGCCGTAATAGGAGGGCAGATCCTCCCGCTTGCTCAACGGCAGGATGGTGCCCACCTGCTGCACCTGCCGTCCCTGAAGGACCACGGCACCGTCGTGAACCGGGTTGCCGTTCCAGAAGATCGATAAGAGCATCTCCTTGGAAAGCTGGCCCTTCCAGGCAAGCCCCCCTTGGCAGGTATCCTCGAGGTCATCTTTGGCCGGCAGGACGATGAGGGCCCCTATCCGCCGACGGGCCAATTCGTAGACACTCTCACTGATCACCTCCAGCGGCGGGCGCTCGGCTGCATAGGGAAAGCCCCACAGCAGGCCACGCAAATTCTTGGCCTGCAGCACGCTGCGGATCTCGTTTCGGAAGACGATGATGATGATCAAGGCCGCGCCGGCGATGATACCCTGCATGGCCCAGCTGGTGACGATCAGCCCCATGGCGACGGCCACCCGCTGGAATACCCACAGGAAAGCGATCCCGACGATAACGCGGATCACGTTGGTCCCTCGAAAAAGGACATAGAGACGAAACAGGATGTAGCTGTTCAGCAGGATGTCGACGGCATCCTGCCACCTGATGGCGGCAATGAAGGAGGATCCTAAATCCATCGGGCCTCTGTCGGGGGAGCGGGGCGGGTGTTCACGTGCAAGGGTTCATCCATATCATCAGGGAGGTGAGGCCGCGGTCCCGGCTGAAGGGGCCCCATCCGCCCGTCGCATGGTGGCCTCTTCAGCAGCGCACGATATGGCAGGGTTACGCCAGCGATGGATGGCTGGGGCCAGCAGTTGCCACATGGAATTGGGATGCCGACCGGCGGGGCTCCCAATGGGCAGCCGGTGGATCGGGTGCCGCCCAATTCAGTCGGTCACACTGAATCGCAGCGTAGCGAAAAGCGTGCCTTTATCGTCGGTGATCTCGACCCGCCAAGGACCCTTGTCCGCTTCACGAAGCTGAATACTGCTGTAGGTCGACCAACTGGGCGGTTTTAAAAAAAGCTTCTTTTTCGTGCTGAGCTTATCCCGATGGTACCAGTGGTGGTAAATATAGGATTGGCTGGGTACCGTATCGAAATTGGAAAAGCACGAAACCTTCCCAGTGGCGATGGAAAAAACCGCCGCAGGGTTGAGCGGCGCCAGATCCCGAACGCCTTCGCACATGACGGCCTCCGCCAGGTTCAGCGGTCTGTCGGCGGTCCAAGTGGAGACCGGTAAGCTGAGGACCAGGAGCATAATCAGACCGGCGATCCTCACTCGCTGGATGTGGAAATGGGTCTGCATGCGGGCAGATTAACCCATTGGGTTATTTTTGCAACCCGAATATCGGTTTTTCTGTGAAGGGTGGGAACGTCCGGGATGCGGGGGATGAGGCGCCCGGACTGCCGAATGGCATTCCAATAGTGATGGCGGGGGGGTTAAAGGCTCTTGTTGCGCCTCAACAAATCTGCAAGCGTTCGTTCGACGATCAGCTCCTCTTTGACACTGGCGGCATGGATCTTTTTCATAACATGTGGATCTACTACCCAGCCGAACCCCAACTCATCGAAAAAAACGATCTCTTTCTTCTTCATTTAGGCCTCCAGCCTCCGCTTCGCTGTTTTCCACTGTCGAGGTGCTTGTCACTACGGGGGAAGAAATTCGCACCAGCGCTGCCGAGTTTCACTGTTCCCTTGCTCCCCCTCTGTATCGCCACAAGCGGGGACGCGCTTTAGCCATTTTTGCCCTTCACTGAAAGGCCCAATCGATGATTCAAGTGTGTTTTCAGGTGCTTCTCAATCTTAGCTCGGGTGGTGTGCCGGAACTTCAGGAGGTGGGTGGTCGGATGGTGAGACGCTGCGCCACTTCAGTGGCGATGGCATCGATCTCCGCAGCCGCCTGACCATATTTCAGGTCGAGAAGGTCCAGATACCAGGTGGGGCGTTGTGCGGCATAGGTATTGGCAGGCGAAAAGGCCATGGAACGATAAACATTACGCCCCAGGACGATGATGGCCAGATCGGCCTCCGGGCAGAGGCGATCCAGGTGGCGGTGGGCGTTTAAAGGGTGCAGCGCGAAGGGCCGCTCCTGGAACAGCTGGACCACGAGATCAGCGGTGTTGGCGCCCGCCAGCTTATCCGAGACGGCGTTTTCCAACGACCGCTTCAACTTCGCGGTAGCGGTGAGATACGCTTCCGGAGCCGTCAGGCCCCCGCCGCCACCATTTCGGAAGCCGGGGACCATGGACGGCAACACGGCCACGCGCACCTTCGGCCGCAGCGATCTGTCCGGCGGACGGCGCCAGGCCGCATAGTCGTCTCGCGCCAGGGTGCGGGTCACGACCGCTTCCGGAATCAGCAGCCCCATGGCGTTCATGGCGGCCACCAGGGGCGGGCTCTTATAATACCATTGAAAGGCGGGCTCGCTGCGATAGACCGCCTGAAGCAAGGCGGCCTCGTCGGTATTGAGGCCCATCTCGGCCAGTTGCCGTGCCGGCAACCCGGCGCCTTGCACGAGCAGGTCGGCCTCGCTGTCGATGATGGCGCTGAGCCTCAGGCGTTCACCCCGGTCGAGCTTGCCCAGCAGGAGCAACCGCAGGGCGATCAATTCGGCACTGGGATAGGGGCTGTGGAAAGCGAATCGCCCCTTGAACAGGTTGAGGCGCGGATTGTAGTCGTACAGCACCTCGCTAAGGCCCACCAAGCTGGCGTCCATCACCATGAGATCGCTTTTGGGCCGCTCCGGATGCCGCATGGCGGCGGTGATCGCCTCCAGGTCGAGGGGGACGTCCAAACCCTGGCGCCGCCAATCCATGTGCCGGTCAAGGTCTCCGGCACGACCCAAAACCACGCGCATCATGTAGGCCAGCACCTCCCCGGCATATTGGACCTCAGCGCTCAACGGGCCGACTGCGGCGGGACCGGCCCCCTCATCGGCGGGGTGATGGTTGGCCAAGGGCAAACCGCAGCCGCAAAGCAGGATTAATGCGCCGAGAATGGCGGCAGGTCCGCCGGCAAGGTCGACCGCAAATCTCATGCGGGTACCTGAATGACGCACTCTGAGCTGCGCCCATTGCATTTGATCATTAGGGGGGTTGCCGTCTGCAGGTGGTTCAGCCAGCGGGAACGCGACACAACGGGGGCTCCCTCCAGCTGGTGCCAGCGCACCGCCTCGCGCTGGCCGCGGCCACGGCGGTCGCTCACGGCGGGTACCGTATCATCCATGAGGGCCCCATTTCCAGAAGGGGTGTCCGCTTCGGTCACGGTGATGTAGGGGATGCCGCGGGAGGTGATTTGCTGGAGAAAATGGGACCCTTGGGAGGCGTCGGCGCTGAGCTGGGCGTTGCGCAGTTCCACCATGGCGCCCACCGCGGCGATATCACGCCATTTCACAGGGATACCCAACCAGCGGTCGAATGAGCCCCAGCGCCCCGGCCCCATGAGTAGATAGGTGCGGCCTTGGGCTGCCAGGCGGGCGTTGAGGGCCGCGATCTCCTGGGCAATGGCCACGGTTTCACCCGCATCGAAGCGCCGGCGGGACACCTGGACGATATCGCGGATAGATTCAAAACGGCCATGCCCCAGCCCGGAGCGCGAGTAACAGAAGGATGTTGCCCGCTCTTCGTCCGAAATTTCCACCACCATGGGCGTTTCGGCGGCGGACATGGGACGCATCTGCAGCAAATGAAACGCATGCCGCTCGCCATCCTCCGGGTTCAGATTCATCGAAAATTCAAACTCAACCGGGCACCCCATCCCCTGGCGCCCCAGGGTGAGGATATCAGCGAGGATGGACGCCAGCGGGTACTGGCCGTATTTTAGCACCGCAGCAAAGGTGAGAAGCTTGGGCCCCTTGTGGTGGGCGCCGTCACGGACACGCCCCTCCGCCGGCAGGTAGGTGCTGGAGAGGGCCCGTACGGGAAACTCCGCTTCGGCGGTGTGAATCTCACGCGGCTCGATATTGCCGCCGCGTTCAAAGTAGAGCTGATCCGGATTGTCCCGCATGCGCAGCGCATAGAACTGCTGCTGGGCGTTGTCGAGAATATCTTCCAGTTTGGAGAATTGGGGCAGGTAGTTCGGATGGCGCGGACAGAAGCGCAGGCCGCCTTTGCCGCCCAGCACTGATTCGCCGAATCCCAACGCGATTCGCGCCACGCCCTCCTCCGGTTTAAGGTGGCCCACCGGGTAGTAGTTCTGAGATTGGGCAACACCCGAGATGGCCGGGTAGAAGAAATCGCCGTATTGCCGTCCCACCATTTGCTGAATCATGACGGCCATGCTCTCCTTGCGCAGCTGGAAGGCGGCGCTGTCACTGTAGCGGCGTGGGGCGCGAAAGTAGAGCGAGGCGTAGACAAGTTTGATGGCGGTACACAGCTGGGCCAGACGCACTGCCGGATCGGGATGATTGTTGGGCACCATGAAGGTTTTGTAGAGTCCGGCGAAGGGGTGAAAATGGGCATCCTCGAGCAGACTCGATGAGCGTACCGACAACGGGTAGGTGACTTGTTCCAAGAAGCACGCCAGCGAGTCGATCATCTCTTCCGAAAAATCGCCCGCATCGAATCGGCGCGCGATTTGCGTATCACTGAGGCTGCCGCGCAGCAAGCTTTCCAATTCGTTCTCTTCGACAAAGGCGTCGAATTCGGTAGTGGTGATCACAAGGGTCCGCGGCACTTGGATCGTCACATCGGGATAGCGGGTTACCAGATCGTGGGATTGCCGCAGCAGGTTGGCGACGAAGGCCAGCCCGCGCGCCTTGCCCCCCAATGACCCCCTGCCGATCTTGACGAAGTCGGAGATTTCGGGGTCATAATGTTCCGATCTGAAGTCGGCCACGACCCCCTTTTGCCGCCACAGGCGCAGAGAGCGGATGCTGGCGATGATAAACGCCCGCATCTCGGCCACCGTATCGAAGTCGGAGACCTGGACCCGGCGCAGCATGGAGGCCAAGGTGATCTCCCCGCGGGCCATGATCCAATTGGAGAAGCGATTGCGGCTGGCGTGGTAGCAGAGCGGTTCCTCGGGTATCTGGGGCAAAATCTTCTCCAGCATCTTCAGATTGCCGGCACGCCCCACCTCTTTTCCGGCGGCAGTGCGAAAGACGAAATCTCCGAATCCCAGATAGTCCATGAAATAGTCGTGCAGCTTGTTGAACAACTGGGGATCGTTTTTGTCGAGGAACTGGGCCGGAATGCGGGCCGCCCGTTCGCGGTTCTGCGACTCCGTGCTGAGCAGCAGGAGGGGCAGGTCGGGGATCTCCCCCTTTACCGCCCGCAACAGTTCGTAGCCAGCCGTCTCCGCCACCCGACCGGCGCGGGGAAAACGGGTGTCGGAGATGACGCCGAAGAGATAGTCGCGGTAGGTTTGAAACAGGGACCAGGCATTTTCGTAGTCCCCTGCCACAAGGATCTTGAGCCGCGCACGCATCTTGAGCAGACGGTGCTCCTCGTTGAGGCTCTCCTCGAGAATGTTCTGGGTTTGGCGGACCACTTCGCGATAGATGCGCGGCAGAAGATAGGAGCGGTAGAGCGGCGAGTCCTCCACCAGCAGCAGGATGCGGGTCATGGCCCGGCCGGTGTCGTCGGGAGCGTTGAGGCGATCTTCGACACTCTTGACGATGGCCAGTAACAGATCGGCATCCCCCGACCAGATAAATATCTGATCGATGCCGGCGGCGGCGGTGGCTCCCGGTGGCTCCGGCAACCCTTTGATGCTGTGGGCCAGGAGAATCACCGGCAGATCCGCCTGTCGCTCCTTGAGGGCCATGCCGAGCAGGTAGGTATTCAGATCATCGGGGTTGGGCATGGCCAGCACCAGATCGAAGCGCCGGCGACCGACGGCCTCAAGGGCACCTTCTGCGGAGGCCTCCCGGGTGAGGCGCGGCGGGCGGCTCAGGTTCAGGCCGCTGTATTCGTTAATGATCTTGGCAGCCAAGCTGCCATCCTCTTCGAGGATGTAGGCGTCGTAGGGGCTGGCCACCAGGAGGATCTCAAGCACCTTGTGGGCCATGAGCTCGTGGTATACCTTGAAGTGGGTATCGAAATCCGATGGCGTGAAAAGATCCGCTGCGACCATGGGGCATCCTCTCAGTGACGTCCAGGGAGGGTGATCAAGGCGACCGAAATTCTACCTGAAGTGGGCAACCAGTTACCCCACCTTCTGGGTGATATACCCCTCATTTACCCAATCCCACGTCAAACAACGCTGCCTATCATATCACATATTTAAATATATTATCAAACCCTTATATATTCTCGCATTTTCCATCCGACGCTGGCCTCCTTTTTGAAAAGCCTGGTGAATGTGCGCCGCGATGCTTATTTTGGATTTGTCCACCCCAATACCGTTTGGGGGTGACGGCGCAATAACCGAAACGCATAAAACGCGGTTGAAGGTGGCGTCGGGTCGACGGCCCGGCGATGCAATCCGCGGCAGGTGCCAGATGTCCCGTAATGCCCGATACCTCTTGATTCCTCTCCTGTTGCAGATCTGCGCAATCGGTGCGCCGACCGGGGCACAGACCTTTAACCCAAGTACGATCCAATTGGAGATTGAGCGGCAACTGCATGCCGAAGCTGACTGCCGACCCCAAGGTCACGCTGCCGTAACCCGTTTGGAAAGCTTCTACGCCGGACGTGACCACGCGTCGGCCTGGTTGGATGCGGACGGTCTGAAACCAAGCGCCCTGGCCCTGGTGGCGGCCCTGCGGGACGCCGCACAGGAGGGTCTCGACCCCATCGACTACCCTCTCTCCGCATTGGAGCGGGCAATGGCCGAGTTACTCTACCAGGCCGGCACTGCTGAGGAGATCAGCCCTGCCAAAGCCGCGGCGTTCGATGTGGCGCTCAGCCGGACGGCGCTGCGTTTCGGCCGCCACCTGGCCGTGGGCCGCGTTACGCCGCAGGCCACGGGCCAGAGCTGGTTCGGGCCTGTCAATCGCGATGCGTGGCAGCCGCGTTTGGACCGCATGTTGCGGGCGGAGAGCGCTGGGAACCTCATGGCAGCGGCGGCCCCCCCTCACCGCGACTATGGACATCTGCGCAGGGCCCTGGTTCGCTATCGTCAACTGGCCGCCGAGGGCGGCTGGACGCCCATCGCCAGTGAACGGACCCTGGAGGAGGGCATGACGGCCGAGGCCGTTCGGCGCCTGCGGGTTCGCCTGGAGATGAGCGGCGATCTCATGCCCGAGATCAACCGGATCGCGGCCAACAGCATGACGTCCAACCGATTTGATGCGGCGCTGACCAGAGCCGTCGTGGCCTTCCAGACCCGCCACGGCCTCAAGCCCGACGGCAAAGTGGGCAAGGTGACCTTGGCGGCCCTCAACGTCCCCGTCCAGAATCGCATCGACACCCTGCGGGCCAACCTGGAACGCCAGCGCTGGATCCCCATCAACTTGGGCGCCCGTCTATTGCGGGTCAATATTCCTGCATTTCAACTGGAGGCGCTCTCCGACGGCCAGGTGGTCCAGTCCATGCGGGTGGTCGTAGGGCGTCCCAAACGCCCCACGCCCGTGCTCTCGGGAAAGATCACCTATCTGGAACTCAATCCCTACTGGCATATCCCGCCCCGTATCGCCCGTAAGGACCTACTGCCGAAGATCCAAGCCGATCCCGCCTATCTCCTCCAACAGGGGATCCGCGTCTTCTCCGACTGGACGGCACAGGCCCGTGAGCTGGATCCCCAGGAGATCGACTGGGCCCGGCTGACCGTGCACCGCTTCCCCTTCAAATTGCGCCAGGACCCGGTGGCCTCCAATGCCTTGGGTCGCGTAAAGTTCATGTTCCCCAACAAACACAGCATCTACCTCCACGACACCCCGGCCAAGGGCCTATTCGCAAAACAGCGCCGCAGCTTCAGTTCGGGCTGTGTTCGGGTGGCCGAGCCCGAGGTGCTGACCGCCCTGCTGCTGTCGGATAGACCAGCCTGGAGCCGTGACCGCATCGGAGAGGCCTTCGCCGGCCGGAAGCCCAAGGTGGTGCGGCTGCGGACCCCCATGCCGGTGCATCTGCAGTATTGGACCGCATGGGTGGATGCGACCGACCGGGTGCACTTTCGCGAGGATATTTACGGTCGGGACCATGCCCTCCTGAGATCCCTGAGCCAGCGGCACCTGCAATTGGCGACCTGCCCATCGGACCCGAATCCGGAGGCCATCTCATCCGCCACGGCCGCGACACGGGCACCGGACGCCGCCGCCCTCCATTCAAGCTGATTCGCCGGCCTGGCAGATGCGCTGCATCGCTGGGGCGCAGTTCGTGAACAGCCACACGACCCCGCGATTCATCTCCCGGTAGAGCGATGCTCGCGACGTGATGAATCCGGTCCCGATCTGCTGGCCGCAGCGGCGATGTCGGACAATGTGACGTCGGCGCACCAGGGCGTAATGGCCGCAAAGCCCCGCATATCTCCGCCGCTCGGCAAGTCTTGAATAGGCATCCACTTTCAGGCGAGCGATGGGCAGGCAGACCTCCGGTGGCCAGGCGTCGTGGGCCAGAAGCACTGGGTCGAGGGCCATCAGATGGTAGTCCTGCACCGGCCGCAGGGAATCGAGTTGGGAGGCCAGGCGCCGATGGGGGTATCCATCTGGGTCGCCGGGCACCGCTTTAAGTTCGATCATGAGATGCAGTCGGGTTCCGACGGCGGCGATCACTTCGGCAAGGGTGGGGACCTGGGGACAGCGTTTCTGCAGGTCGGCCAATCGGAGGGTGTGGACCCGATCCGGAATCCCAAAAACACGCCTTAGATCGGGGTCATGGCAAATTACCGCCTCTCCGTCGCGGGTCCAGCGCACATCGAGCTCCACCCCCCAGATGCCCTGATCTGCGGCCCGCTGGAAGGCTGCCAGGGTATTCTCGGGGATGCGGCGATTGTCGTGGATCCCACGGTGGGCGATGATTTTGGCGGCGGCCAAACGACGCGTCGGCGGCGGCGGCTGGGGCAGGCGCGCGCAGATCGCATCCAGGTGGCGCAGAAGCTGGTTTTCCAGATGGAGCAGTATGGTCATGGGGCGAAAGGTCTCAGTTCACACTGGCAGCAAGGCCGTGACCGCAGGGAAGTGTTCGGCTTCCGATCCAGGCCTGATCAGGGGACGATCAATACCGCGATGTCCTTGGCGTAGTTGAACACCTTGTGGGCCGTGCTGCCCGAAAAAAAATCCTTGATCCCGCTCAGCCCGCGGCGGCCCAAAACGATCAGATCGTAGCCCGATCGCGCCTCGCTGAGGATGTCACGGGCGATCCCCGTCCTTATGGGTTGGGATTTGGTGGTCACCTGTGCAGCATCGAATCCGTTTGCCAGCAGAATCTGCCGGGCCTGTCGGATCGTCTCCGCCACCCGCTTGCGCTTCTTCTCCTCGAGGAGATTGAAGTGGTGCTGCTGGGATCTAAGATGGGGGGCCAGGGCCGGGCGTTTTAGGTGGCGCAGGGTGGCGGTGTCCACCGCCACATTGAAGAGGGTCACTCGGCTGTCGGGTTTGAAGCAGGTTGCCACGAGAGTTGCCGCGCGCAGGGCGTTTTCGGAGTCATCCATGGCCAGCAGGATCTGCGTTTGCATTCGCTCTCCTCCTTTGGCGCCAGAGAACAGATCAAAGGCGTGCGGCGCCGGTCAGAACCGTCCGCAAAAGGCCCTGACGGGCATGGTGGCCGGCGGGCTTCGAATCTGAACCCGGCGCAGGGTGAATGGGACGACGATGCGGCCGCTAGCGCGGGATCGATATGGAAATTATAGGACGCTTTTTTCTTGCTTTACAAGCCATAATCTGGCTTGAAGGAGGGCTTGTGATCCCGGCGTGGACCACCTATTGAAATGACCGCATACATGGCGTTGGACGCGGCTGAACCAATCCTGCCATCGACGAGGAGCTGCTATGAAAACCGACAAAGTCGGTCAGCGCATCAACCGCTATATGACCCAACAGGGGGTCACATTGAACGCGTTGGCCGCCCAAACCGGGCTGGAGGAGAGTTTCTTAACCGCCATCATCGAAGAGGATCTTTACCCATCTCTGGGCCCCTTGCTGAAAATCGCCCGGGCCCTGAAGGTCCGCTTGGGAACCTTTCTCGACGATCAGCTTAGCCAGGATCCTCTGGTCATGCGCCGCGACGCGCGCAAGAGCGAGTTGAGCATGCTGCGCGGCAAGGACAAGCCGGTCGCCCTGCAATTCTACTCCCTGGGCAAGGGCAAGCGTGATCGCCATATGGAGCCCTTCTTCGTGGAACTGCTGCCCGAATCGGAGAAGCAAAAAGACCTCTCCTACCACGAGGGAGAGGAGTTTATCGTGGTCTACGCGGGCCGCATCGAGGTCACTTACGGCACCGAAACCTATCGTCTCGAAGCCGGCGACAGCATCTACTACAACTCGGTGGTGCCCCATTATGTTAGCTGCCTAGGTGCCCAACCGGCTGCGATCTACGCGGTGATCTACACCCCACGATAGGAGGCTGCATGAACCGTCCGGAGCTCCGCGCCATCACCTTGGGGCAGCTATTGGATGAGACGATCGCGACCCATCCCGACAATGAGGCGGTGGTCTACGTCGATCGCGATATCCGCCTGACCTATCGCGCGTTCGGCGAGGTGGTCGACGCACTCGCCAAAGGCCTCATGTCGCTGGGCGTCGCACCGGGCGAGAAGGTTGCCGTCTGGGCCACCAACATCCCCTATTGGGTGGCGCTGCAATTTGCCACGGCGAAGATCGGCGCGATCTTGCTCACGGTCAATACCAATTATAAAAGCGCCGAATTGGCCTATCTATTGGAGCAGTCTGAAACGGAGAATCTTTTCCTCATCGATGGATTCCGAGACACCGACTATGTCCAAACCATCTATGGGCTCGTCCCCGAGCTTCGCCGTCAGATACGCGGTCAGCTAAAGGCCGAACGCTTCCCGCATTTGAAACGGGTCTTCTTTCTGGGACAGGAGAAACACCGTGGCATGTATGCCCTGCCCGAGGTGATGGCGCTGGCAGCGATGACCAGCGACGCCGACTATCAGGCCCGCCAGGAGAGCCTGGATCCGCACGACGTGGTCAACATGCAGTATACTTCGGGCACGACCGGTTTTCCCAAAGGCGTTATGCTGAGCCATTTCAACATCATCAACAACGGTTACTGGGTCGGGGAAAACCAGGACTTCACCCCCGCCGACCGCCTCTGCCTGCCGGTACCCCTCTTCCACTGCTTCGGCTGCGTCCTCGGCGTCCTGGCAGCCGTTAGTCATGGCAGCACGCTGGTGATCTTGGAGTCCTTCGATCCCGTGCAGGTGATGGCGTCGATAGAACAGGAGGGCTGTACGGCCCTCTATGGCGTGCCCACCATGTTCATTGCCGTCTTGGAGCACAAACTTTTCGACAAATTTGACTTCTCCTCCTTGCGCACCGGCATCATGGCGGGATCCCCCTGTCCGGTACAGGTGATGCAACTGGTGATCGAGAAAATGCACATGCGCGCGGTGACCATCTGCTATGGCCTCACGGAAGCATCACCCGTAATGACCCAAACCCTCCCGAACGACGACCTGCGTCGGCGGGTGGAGACCGTCGGTCGTCCCCTGCCGGCGGTGGAGGTCCGCATCGTCGATCCGGAAAGCGGCGCGATCCTGGGCCCGGGAGCGCAGGGAGAGGTGTGCTGCCGGGGGTACAATGTCATGAAAGGTTACTACAAGCTAGCCGACGCCACCGCCGCCGCCATCGACGACGATGGGTGGCTGCATTCGGGCGACCTGGGCGTTATGGACCGCAACGGTTATCTCTCCATCACCGGCCGTCACAAAGATATGATTATTCGGGGTGGAGAGAACATCTACCCGCGGGAGATCGAAGAGTTTCTGCACCGCCTGGACGCCATCGTGGATGTGCAGGTGGTGGGCGTTCCGAGCAAAAAGTATGGCGAGGAAGTCGGTGCCTTTATCATCAAGAAGCCGGGAAGCGATCTGACGCCCGAGGACGTCAGAGATTTCTGCCGTGGGGAGATCAGCCGGTACAAAATTCCCAGACATGTCGCGTTCGTGGAAGCGTATCCCTTGACAGCCAGCGGCAAGGTGCAGAAGTATAAGCTACAGGCGTTGTCGGTGGAGCGCTTCCCGGAGGCCCGCCATGACGGATGAGGGATCCGTGCCCATGCAGACGAAACCCTACCGCATCGACGCAGTCCTCTTCGATTTCGACGGGACCTTGACGGCCCCCGGCGCATTGGACTTCAGGGAGATCAAAGGTGAGTTGGGCTGTCCCATCGATCAACCAGTGCTCGAATGGATCGAGGGACTGGCCACGGAGGCGGCACGTTCAGAGGCGCACCGGCGCCTGACGGCCTTTGAAGAGCGGGGTGCGGCGGCGTCTCGGCCCAACGAGGGTGCCGAAGCGCTGCTCGCGTTTTTGACCCGCAGCAGGGTGCCCTTCGGCATCGTCACCCGCAACAGCCGGGCGTCGGTCAACCGGGCCCTGGCCAATTTTTCCCAGGTCGGCTGGGAGGACTTCGCCACGGTGATCACCCGTGAAGATCCGGTCCGCCCGAAACCCAGCGGCGATGCGGTCCGACTCGCCGCCAAGCGACTGGGTGTGGCCACCGACCATGTGCTCGTCGTCGGCGACTTCGACTTCGATATGGATGCCGGTCGTCGCGCCGGCGCCCTGACCGCCTGGCTGCGCACCCCTGGGGCTTCCCCGGCAACGTATGATCTGGCCGTCGACCACCTGATGGACCTTGCAGCGGTCGTCCGCATGGGACAGCCGCTCTCCGGCGGCAAGCTGCCCAATGACATCCTGTCCAAGTTTCTGGAGATGTTCCGTTTCGAAGATCCGTCGGTCCTCATCAGCGCCGGTGTGGGCGATGATACCGCCGCCGTACAGCCCGATATGAATGATGTCATCGTGCTCAAGTCGGACCCGATCACCTTCGCCACCGACGCCATTGGGCACTATGCCGTATTGGTCAACGCCAACGACATTGCCACCGCAGGGGCCCGGCCGCGCTGGTTCCTGACAACCCTGCTGCTGCCGACCGGCACCACCGCCAGTGAAATCCGCGGCATAATGCAGGACCTCTACACCCTCTGCCGGCGCTGGCAGATCACGCTCTGCGGCGGTCACACCGAGATTACCGACGCCGTCAACCGTCCGGTGGTCATCGGCATGATGGCGGGTACGGTGACGCGCGCGCGACTCATTGACAAACGCCGCATGCGAGTGGGTGACCGTATCCTCCTGACCAAAGCGGTGGCAGTGGAGGGGACGGCCCTCATCGCCCGTGAATTCGGGGCCGATCTGATGGCCAAGGGGATACCGGCCGAGGCGATCGAGCGCAGCAGAGCCCTCCTGGAACAGATCACCATTCTACCCGAAGCCCGCATCGCGGCGGAATGCCCCGATGTTTCGGCCATGCACGACGTCACCGAAGGCGGCCTTGCCACCGCTCTGGCAGAGCTGGCCACTGCGGGCAAGGGCCAGATCTCCGTGCAAACCGATCAGATCGCCATCTTTCCCGAAACCCGCGCCATCTGCGACACCCTCTCCATCGATCCCTTGGGGCTGATCGGGTCTGGCAGTCTCCTGATTTGCTGCCGCCCAAAAGCGGTCCAAGATCTCGCCGACCGTCTTCATGGGGCCGGGATCCAGTTCAGCCGCATTGCGGAAGTCATCGCACCCCTCTCCCCCGACGATGTTCCGGTTCGGGCCACCTGCGACGGCAGGCCGACACCCTGGCCGCAATTCGACGTGGATGAAATCACCCGCCTTTTTTAGCGGAACCTGCCTATATCATTTGCTTTTTGGTTGACATTTGGTACAGATTCCATAGTATGGCCACAAAATTGCATCGATGATTTCGATGCGATTTTGATAGCTTAGGCGGCAACCCCGGAAAACGCTCCGGCGAAGCGGTCCGCCCCTTTGCTCACCACAGACCCTCAAGGGGGAAGTGTATGTCCAAAGAGACAACGGTAGAAACACGTATACAGGAGATCCGCAATCTGTTCGAACCTGGGACCCTGGACGGCAGCCGGGACCAGATTCTCGATGCACTGAACCGCTTCGAAAAGGAATCCCAGCGCTATATCCATCATCAGGGGCTCTCCGCGGTGATCAAATGGCACAAGAGCCTCTACCTGCAGAAGGTTCGCCACTTCTCACGCTCCGAGGAACTCCTGGACGAAGCCCTCAACAAGTTGGAAGAACTTGATGACGATCGCTTTCAGCGCTGGCGCCTGAAGATCTATCTCTCCTTGGGGTACAATCACCGCGCCCAGTGCAACTACCTGGATGCCGAGTTCTACCTGAAGGAGGCGCTTAAACTCTCCTTGACCGAGCCGGATCTGGGCAAATTCCAAGGTGAGATCTATTCCCTCCTCGGTTCGGTCAACTATAAGCTCAATCGCTTCAACAAGGCCATCAAGTACGTCGCCCAGGAACGCCGCAAGGCCCACGATCTCTACCAGTCCAATCCGGCCTATGCCATCATCTACGCTTATTCCCTCTATGACTACTGCCGCATGACGCGCCTTATCGGGGCCACCGACCCCAAGATTGAAGCGGATCTGACAACGTCGGTGGAATTGTTCGAGAAGATGGGATATACGTCCGGCCTGCTCAAAGCCCGCCTGGAGATCGCCTGCTGGGCCTTTTTGCAGCGCTCCTATGACCGGGCGCTGGAAGGTGCCGCCATGTTGGAGATACGGCTACGCGAGCAGCGCCTGGACACGGAGGCGCTGGAAGCGGGGTTGCTCATCGCCGAGATCTACCAGTCCATGTACGACTACGAAGCCGCCGAACACAAACTGGACGAGATGCTGGCCCTGGCGGAAGAGCTGAAGATGACGAAGGAATCGGTCGTCGCCGATATTTACTTTCTCAAAGGTGAGATCTACGCCAACTACAATATGGATCGCGAGGCATTCGAATATTACCGGGAGAGCGCGAAAATCGGTATGGCGCTGGGCATCAAGCAGCACATTATCCGGGCCTTCAACCGGGCCCGCAAAATCAATCCCTATCCGGCCAAAGAGTTTGTCTCAGCCGACCTTGTCTACCAGGACGCCCTCTTCGTTAAGGATCGAATCAAGCAGAACATCACCCCCTTCAGCCATACCAAAGCCCAGGTCAAACTCTTCGCCTCGACCCTCTTTCTCGATATCGTCGGCTTCAGCAGCCTCATGCGGGCGTCCCGCGAGGATACGACGGTGGCCATGATCGACGAATTGGTCGACCGCCTCTGTCTCATCATCTATCAGAACGGGGGCTATATCGATAAGTTTCTCGGCGACGGCTTCATGGCCATCTTCGAGCATGGCGATCATATGGACGCCGACACGGCCCTGCGCAGTGTGCGAGCCGGCATCGATATTCACCGCGCGCTGGGCCACAAAAATCGTAAACTCAGGCAGGCGTTCGGTGTCAACAAGCGCATCAAGATCCGCATGGGGTTGAGCAGTGGCGAGATCTACGCCATGGTCCTGGGCAACTTCATCAAACGCGAATACACCTATCTGGGCAACTCGGTCAACCTGGCCTCGAAGTTGGAGAGCTTGGCGGCACAGCAACTCATGCTCATCGACGGCCAAACCTTCGAATTGATCAAGGACCGTATCATGGCCCGCCGTCAGGAGGTGGACATCCCCGATATGGGGCGGGTCAATGCATACGAAGTCCTGCGGCTCTCCAGACTCAATGAACGCTAACCCCCCATCGACCGACGGCGGACAGCGGATCGTCGTGCGCGCATACCATACTGAGGATGAACAGGCCGTGATCCAGCTGTGGCAGACCTGCGGTCTCACCCGTCCATGGAACGATCCCCGGCGCGACATCGTCCGCAAGCAGGCAGTGCAACCGGAATTGTTCCTGGTCGCCGTCGCCGAGGAGGAGCTGGTCGGCAGCGTAATGGGTGGGTACGACGGCCACCGCGGCTGGGCTTACTACCTGGCCGTTCATCCCGCGTACCGCAGCCAGGGAATTGCCCGCCGGATGATGCAGCAGCTGGAACGATCCCTCGAAGCGATGGGCTGCCCCAAAATCAACCTGATGGTCCGCACCGACAACGCCGCCGCCCACGGATTCTACCAGCGAATCGGCTACACCCGCGACGAGGTGAACACCCTGAGCAGGCGCCTCATTCCCGATGACTGACCTGGCGCCGCACCACGCAAAAACGGTCCAGGGTTATCGATAAATTCCCCTGGACCGCTCCGAAGCTGCATTGGCGGCGCAAGATCGCCTGCCAATTGGAAAAATGGCTCAATTCAGCCGCATATGCGGCACTCGGTAAGGCATTGTTCGTAAGACCGATCACGCTCCTCGGGACTGCTGGAGGAGGCGTCCTGACCCCAGTGACGCGTTATACAGCGGCTGATACACTGCTGCTCGTCTGAGTTAATGCGACGTCCATCCATGTTCTATACCCTCCCGATCTCAAATCGCCTGAGACCTGTTTCGGTTTTGGTACAGCCGATGACGGCTCATTCATTAACATAATCAGCCCCACCCCCTTGCCAAGTCAGGTACCCGCCGGATGACACGCCGTCCGCCATGCCTGCGCGATGGATCACTACCCGGTGGGGCCCTTCTCTCGTCAGATCGCGCCGTTGGTGCAAGGTGCATTGCAGCTAGCGCGGGGGTGCCCAGCGATCTCGCTCCTAAAGCCGCCGCCGGAGGGCAACCATTGGGCGTACCGTGCAGAAAGCGCTTGAACATTCGCATCCATTACTTATAGTATCCGATATATATAAGTAATAAGACGCATCGTCCGGTTGATCCACCGCCGCAGCGGTGTCAATTAAAACGGCCATTGGCCACGGGAGGCGCCCATGGACGACGAATTGTTGGAAGCCCTCAATATAGAACTGCCCGTGACAACCAGCGCCGCGCTGCGGGGCCGCCAGTCGGTCCGCGCCACCTTCAAATTGTCCGGACGCGCTATCGAGGCCCTCAGCGTTGCGGCTATGCAACTGGGAATCAAGCAGAAATCCCTCTTCGACCACCTCATGGAGGACTTCGATTCCCTGCGTCAAATCGCCCGTCAATATGACTCGGACCACTTCACCGGCCTCAGCCGTGTTCAAAAAACCTACGTCCTCAGCCGCAGAACCCTGTACTCTTTGGAGGAGGTGTCGCGCAGTTTCCAAGCACCGCGTGATGCCTTGGTGGAGTACTCTATCCAGCGTCTCCTGCCCCTCATTGCCCAGGAGCGCGAGAAACACGAAAAGCGCAAGGCGATCGAGGAGCGCTATAGTGCCTATCTGAAAGAGGGACTGCGACTGCTCAGGGAGGCCCGTAGGCAGCTTGGCGACGAGGACCCGGTCGTCCAAGAGCTCAATACCGCCATGACGCACGGTGCCGTGGCCCAAAACAGCTTGCGCGACTTCATCGAACGCGGCAAGTGCCTGGAAGAGTTTTAGCGCCATCTGAGGACGCTCCCCCACGACAGACCAAGCATGGGTAAACCCTGACCATCATAAGCGCCGTATCGGTCTCATCCGCCCCCAAAAAGCCCCATTCAACACCACCAAAAAAGTCAGTATTTCCAATAATATCAAAGTCTATAAGAAATCGCTTGAAAGCACCCGGACATTATGATAGTCGGTGCTTTGACCTGTTGGTCCTGCACGATTTTCGTATCTCCCATCCATGTCCACATAGACTAACAAGCTGAAGGATTGTGCCAATGACTTCCAAGAGACAGCTGTTAATTGCCTATGGTCTCGCGATCCACCTTTTGCTCATTGCCATTATCTGCTACGCCGCCTTCCCCCAAGCGTCCCCCGAAACCCCCATCCGGCTGATGTACCACACCGCCGCCGGTAAAGTCCTCTTCGATCACGACACGCACACTTCAGCCACCGGGTATGGCAACGCCTGCGCCGACTGCCACCACCATCCCAGCGACGAGGAGGAAGCTCTGATCGCCTGCGGCGACTGTCATCAGACGCCGCCTGAGGGCGAGGACTTCCCGGAAAGCTGTCTCGACTGCCATGACGCCGATGAAATCGAGGGCAGCGAAGTGGTGGGGCGCGGAGATGCCTTCCACGGCCAGTGCATCCAATGCCACCATGAGTTCGAAGCCGGTCCGGAGGACTGCTCCGGCTGCCATGTGCTGTAAAGGGCTCATGGATTTGACTCATCATCGTCTGAATCGTTCCAAATCCAATATGGACGGCACCCATAATGTTTCATGACCCGATCGACGGTTTGCAAAGGTTGAGCTTATGACACAACGATCGTTTTTCGGTTTCGCCAAGCCCCGGTTCATCTATGAGGAATTGACCGACACGCTGGTGACACCTCAGTCGGTGCCGCTGCCATCGGCGGTGACCCTTTACATCGACAAGCCCTACGCCCAAAAGGACGCCTTGACCCTCAAAAGCGGCACACCGGTGAAAACTGGTGAACGACTCAGTCTCGGTGACGATGAGGGTCCGGCCGTGATCGCCACCGTGAGCGGCACCATCCAGGGATTGTCGGCCTTCACCGGTGACTATGGCAAACGTCTAACGGCCGTGACCATTGAGGTCGGCAAAGACGAACCAGCACCGGAGGGCTTTGATCCCGCGGCCCCCCCCACCCTCTCCTATCTAAAGCGCTACTTCACCACCGCACCGGGAGCGCCGCCCCTGGCGTCGCTGGCCGATTCGGAGAGGGGAATCTCCAAACTGGTCATCTACGGTGGTGACGCAGATCTGTTGACCCACACCAACCAGTACGTGGCGAAAACGCGCAGCGAGGCCCTCAAGAAGGGTATCGAGGTCCTCCAGACGGCCACTGAGCTGGATGAGATCATCATGGCCCTTCCCGGTGAAACCATTCAGGGACATGAGTATCCCGGCACGACCGTCATCAATGTACCGGCCAGCTACCCCTCCGCCCAGCCCCTGATGGTGCTTTTCAAGACCCTCGGTTACACTGTCCCTTCGGACGGCGACACCACCAGCCTCGGGGTGGTCTTCATTCGGGCCGAAGCGGTGGCCGCCATAGGATCTGCCTACCTCACCGGCAAGCTCGTCACCGACAAACTGCTCACCATCATCGACAAACAGGGCAATCGGTGCCTGACCACCGCCCGCCTGGGAACACCGGTTCGTCAAATTTTGGCCCAGTTCAAGATCGAGTTGGCCGACGGCGACCGGCTCATCTTCGGCGGCCCCATGACGGGCTCGGCCATCTTTACGGAGGATCAGTCCATCATGCCCGACACCGACGCCATCATGGTCCAAGATGCCGCCGATGTGAGCGTCTGTACGGATTACCCCTGTATCAATTGCGGTGACTGCGTCCGCATCTGTCCGGCCACGATTCCGGTCCCCATGCTGGTGCGTTTCCTCGAAGCGGGACAATATGAAGAGGCCGCCGATCTCTATGATCTGTTCTCATGCGTGGAGTGCGGACTGTGCAGCTTCGTCTGCCCGTCTCGGATCCCCATTCTGCAATACATCAAACTGGGAAAATACGAGCTTGCCCAGATCCTAACAGTGGAGGAGGCGAATGAGTAGTCGCAAGCAACTTATCGTTTCGCATGCGCCTTTCTGGCACAACGGCAGCGGTGTGCCGGAACGCAGCTATCACTTTCTCCTGGCCGCTTTACCGGCCGCCCTCATGGGTCTGGCCACCTTCGGCGCACCGGCGCTGGCGGTGCTCAGTCTGTCGGTCGCTTCGGCCATCGGATGGGAGGTGGCCTTCAACTACGTCAGCAAACGTCCGGTAACCGTGGCCGACGGCAATGCCGCCGTCATCGGCCTGCTCTTCGCCATGGTCATGCCCGCCACCACACCCTGGTGGCTGGTGCTGCTGGGCACCTTGCTGGCCATCGTTGTCGGCAAACAGATTTTTGGCGGTATCGGTGCGAATCCCTTCCACCCCGTCGCCCTGGCGTGGGCCATCCTCTTTGTCTCCTATCGCCCCTTCTTCGACTTTGACGGGATGCTGGTCAACTACAACTTCGATTTCCCAGCCGCCTATCCCATCGCCGCTTTGAAAGCCTTCGGGCCCGAGGCGGTGGCCGAATTGCCCCTCTTGGATCTGCTCCTCGGCCGTCAGACCGGTGGCATCGGTGCCACCTGCGGGCTGGCCATCATCGCCGGTGGCGTCTACCTGATTTTGCGCGGCTTTATCCGTTGGGAGATTGCGCTCTCCTTCATCGGCGGCATCTTTTTCACCGCCCTGCTCTTCCACATCGGCGATCCCACCCGCTACGCCAGCCCGTGGTTCCACTTGCTCACCGGCTACACCCTCATCGGTGCTTTCTTTCTGGCACCGGAGGACAGCAGTTCACCGGTCAATTTTGCCGCCATGCTGATCTATGGCGCGCTGATGGGGTTTATGGTGATCCTCATCCGCAATATCGGGGCCTTTGCCGATGGGGTCATATTGGCCATCCTGGTCGGCAACACGATCAACCCCCTTGTGGATAAAATTCGGCCGAAAGCGCTGGGAAAGGTGACCTAAAATGGTTGATATGATCAAAATGGTGGTCGTTCTCACCATCCTGAGCAGTTTTTCGGGCGGGGTCCTGGCAACCCTGAGGGACAACACGAGCGAGCGCATCGAAAATCAGGAGCTCAACCTGGTGAAGGGCCCAGCCGTCCGCCAAATTCTGGAGGGTGCCAGCAACGATCCCGTTGCCGACCGGGTCAAGATGACCGTCGGCGAGGAGGAGAAAACGCTCTTTATCGGTGTCTTCGACGGCAACGCCAATACGGTGGCCTTCGAGACCACCGGCAAGGGGTATGCTGACAAGTTCGGTCTTGTGGTGGCGGTCAACACCGACGATGACACCCTCGTGGGCATCGGGGTCACGACCCACAAAGAGACCCCAGGCCTTGGCGCAGTCGCCAAAGACGACCCCACCTGGGCCGCTCAGTTCAAGGGATTGCCCATCAGCGAGCCGGTAGCGATCACCAACGACGGGGGTTCGGTCAACGCCATCAGCGGCGCCACCATCACGTCTCGGGCGGTGTGCGACGCCGCCACCGATGCTCTGAAACTCTACTCTGACATCAAACCGCAGCTGCTCGAACAAATCAAAGCCGTCGGCAAATAGGGAGGATCGATCACATGGCCAAATCGCTCACACAAGAGTTTACCAAAGGACTGTGGGCCGAGATCCCGCCGTTTCGGTTGGTGCTAGGCCTCTGTCCGGTGCTGGGTGTCACCACTACCATGGAAAACGGCATCGGAATGGGCTTGGCAACCACCTTCGTGCTGCTGGGTTCCAACTTAATCGTGTCCTTGCTGCGCAAGGTCATCCCGGCCAAGGTGCGCATCGCCTGCTTCATCATCATCATCGCCACCTTCGTCATCGCGGTCGAGCTGCTCATGCAGGCCTTCGCCTACGTCCTCTTCCTCAAGCTGGGGGTGTTCATTCCCCTCATCGTGGTGAATTGCATCGTCCTGGGGCGGGCGGAAGCCTTCGCGTCTAAAAACGGGGTGGTAGCCTCCATCGCCGACGGTCTCGGCATCGGCCTGGGCTTCACCCTCTCGCTGAGTGCCCTGGGCGCCGTCCGAGAAATTCTCGGCACGGGCACCTTCTTCGGTATCGAACTCTTCGGCGCCAGCTTTCAGCCCTTCACCTTCATGGTCCAGGCACCGGGCGCTTTCATGGCCCTTGGCCTGATGCTCTGTGGCATGAACCTGGTGGGAAGCAAATAGGAGACCCCATGGGCTACATCGAACTCATCATCGGTTGCATCTTCGTCAACAACATTGTCTTGGCGCAGTTTCTGGGCCAATGCCCCTTTATGGGTACCTCTAAGAAGATGGAAACCGCCGTGGGCATGTCCATGGCCGTGATCTTCGTACTGGTCATGGCCGGGGTCATCACCTGGCTGACCTATCACTTTGTGCTGGTACCCTTTAGTCTCGTCTATCTGCGCACCATCGCCTTCATCCTGGTCATCGCCTCACTGGTGCAGTTCGTGGAGATGTTTCTGAAAAAAAGCATCCCCGGGCTGTATGCCGGCTTGGGCATCTTCCTGCCCCTGATCACCACCAATTGTGCCGTCATGGGCGCTTGTATTTTCAACGTGGACAAAGAGTACAATTTTCTCCAGGCTCTGGTGTCGTCCTTTGGTTATGCGGTCGGTTTCGGATTGGCATTGATTCTCTTCGCCGGTGTGCGTGAGCGTATTCTGCTGGCGCGGGTGCCCAAACCGCTCCAGGACACCTCCATCGCCCTGGTCACCGCCGGTGTGCTGTCGCTGACCTTTTTCGCCTTTCGTGGGATGGTGTAAGCCCAGATCTCGGATCCGACGCGCGGGAACCAGATGAACCAACGCAACAACTCCAGCGATCTCTTCATTAGGAGGACCGCCCTGTGATTACAGCTGTCGTCGTTATGCTGAGCATTGGTGGCCTGTGCGGCATCATCCTCAGCGTTGCTTCCAAAGTTTTTTACGTCTACGAAGATCCCCGTATTGCTGAAGTCGAGTATTTCATGTCAGGGGCCAACTGCGGCGGCTGCGGCTACGCCGGCTGCTCTGCTGCCGCCGTCGCCGTGGTGGAGGGCAAGGCGGCTCCCAGCATCTGCATCGTTGGCGGCAGTGAAAGTGCCATCAATATCGCCGGCGTCATGGGACTCGATCCCGGCACGGCCGAACCCCTGCTCTCCTTGAACCACTGTCTGGGTGGCGACCGCGCCGACGACAAGTTCGATTATGCCGGCGTCAATAGCTGCAAGGCGGCCGATCTGCTATTCGGCGGTAAGCGCGAATGCCGCGTGGGCTGCATCGGCTACGGGGATTGCATTCGTTCCTGTAAGTTCGATGCCATCGACATGGGACCGGACGGCTTCCCGGTGGTCAACGAGATTACATGCGTGGGCTGCGGTGCCTGCGAACAGGCCTGCCCCAAAAACATCATCACCGTCAGAACCATGAGCCAGCGGCTGCTGCACTTCAACGAGGAGGACGACGCCCTGGCACCCTGCCAGCAAACCTGCCCTGCCGAGATCGATATTCCGCGCTACATTGACCATATTCGCAAAGGCGAATATGAGGCGGCTGTCCATACCATCAAGGAGCGCAACCCCTTGCTGCTGACCTGCGGACGCGTCTGCCCCCATCCCTGTGAGGACTACTGCCGACGGGGGATCGAAGACGAGCCGGTCTCCATCAATCAGCTCAAACGATTTGTGGCGGACCACGAGATGAATTCGGGCCGGCGCTACCCCGTGCCCTGCGCCGCGGATACGGGCCGCAAGGTGGCCATCATCGGCGGTGGTCCGGCCGGCTTGAGCTGTGCCTACTTCCTGCGCCGCCTGGGCCACAGCCCGACCATCTTCGAAGCCATGCCCCGATTGGGCGGCATCACGCGCTACGGCATCCCCGAGTACCGCCTCCCTGACGATGTACTGGATTGGGAGTGCCAGGGGATCCTCGATCTGGGCATCGAGTGCCACCTCAACACCCAGCTGGGCGAGGATTTCACCTTCGACAGCCTCATGAAGGAAGGCTACGAAGCGATCTTCGCCGGTATCGGCGCCTGGAAGGACTACACCCTCAACATTCCCGGAGAAGAGTTCGACGGGGTCTGGCAGGGGATCAATTTCCTCTCACAGGTGGCCGGCTCACCGGAAAAGCGCATTCCGGTCGGCAATAAGGTAGCCGTGGTGGGTGGCGGAAACAGTGCCATCGACTGTGTGCGCACCTTGAAGCGGCTGGGTTGCGAAGAGGTATACATCCTCTACCGGCGCACGCGCAACGAGATGCCGGCCAACGAGGTGGAGATTGTGGCTGCCGAGCACGAGGGGATCAAGTTCCAATTCCTGGCGGCACCGGTGCGCGTTGTAGACGACGGCAACGGCAAGGTCGCCGGGATCGAATATCTCCAGATGGAGCTGGGTGAGCCCGATGCCAGCGGCAGGCGGCGGCCGGTGCCCATAGAAGGCTCGGAAACCATCATCGAGCTCGATATGCTCATCTCGGCGATCAGCCAGCAGCCCGATCTGAGCTGTTTGGAGAGAGAACCCGAAAAGGACAAGATCGCCATCACGCGCTGGTCCACATTTGACAACGATGAAGAGACCGTGCACTGTAGCCTGCCTTGGCTCTTCACCGCCGGCGATGCCGCCACCGGTCCCTCGCTCGTGGTCGACGCCATCGGCGGCGGGCGGCGGGCGGCGCGCTCCATCCATCAGTTTCTTACCGGCGAGGAGATCCAGGGATCCCCAAAATCGCTTCGCAAAAAGCACATTGACGGTACCATCTTCAAGACCGTCCCCGGGATCGTTCCCAAGAGGCGTACGCCCATGCCCGAGTTGGAGGTGGCGGAACGCATCACATCCATGGTGGAGGTGGACCAGGTGATCGCCGAAACCGACGCCCGCTACGAGTCGGGCCGCTGCCTGCAGTGCTGCCGATTGTGCTATAATCCGGACGCGGGATAGTGGCCCAACAACCATCTGCATCCTAAGAAACCCCTTGGTGGCGAGCGGCCATCAAGGGGTTTTTGCTTGAACGCGCTCGCAGATATCGCTCCTGAAGACGCCGCCAATCGGCCTGCCCTTCATTCTGCCGCGAGATAGCTGCGGACGGCTTCAATATCGGAAGCTAAGGGAGCCGTGAAGGTGATGGTGTTCATCCGCGTGGGATGGGTGCAGCAGAGCCGCATGGCGTGCAGCATCTGTCGATTGACAAGATCCTTCAACGGCTCGCGGCCAGGCCAGCGACCGCTTTTTTGAATCCCAGAGAGGGAGGGGCCATAGACCTCATCCCCGAGAACGGGATGCCCCATGGCGGCGCAGTGGACGCGGATCTGGTGGGTACGCCCGGTCCGTATTTCCAGCTCCAGCTCCGCGAAGTGACCCCAGCGGTTGACGACGGTCCACACGGTCAGCGCCGAGCGCCCCTGGCGGCTGCGGATCGACATGCGTTTGCGATCGACGGGGTGGCGGCCGATGGGGGCTTCGCAACGTCCGCTGTCCGTTTTGGGCTGGCCGACGACGATGGCGCGATACCACTTGCGCGTGAGCCGTGACTTGAACTGCTCGGCCAGCGCTCTTTGGCTGGAGGCGTGCTTGGCCACGATGAGGATGCCGGAGGTGTCCCTGTCGAGACGATGGACGATCCCGGGTCGAATATCCCCGTCTAGCCCACTGAGATCCCCGCAATGGTAGAGGAGGGCATTGACCAAGGTCCCACCGGGATGCCCGGGCGCGGGGTGCACGACGATGCCGGCGGCCTTGTTGATCACAATGATGTCTCGGTCTTCGTAGAGGATGTCCAGGGGAATCGCTTCGGGGCGGGCGACGAGACGGGTCGGTGCCGGCAGGCAGCCGGTGATGGTTTCGCCACCCATTAACCGATAGGCGGGTTTGACCCGCTTTCCGTCGACCCGGATGGCACCGCCCTTGACGAGGCGGGCCGCCTCCGATCGGCTGCACGCCGGCAATTGTTCACTCAAATAGAGGTCCAGGCGTTGAGCGGTTTCGGCAGGTTGGACGGTGAGGTGGATCTTGCGATCCTCGGACATGTGGGTAGGCGGGGCTACTTCGCGTCAGGAACGAAAAGGTCTTCGATCTCTTTGGCGATCGCCTTTTCATCCGATTGCTTGGCGGTGGAAAGCTCTTTGACCAAAAGTCCCTGGGCGGTATCGTAGAGTTTGCGTTCGCCGAAAGAGAGATCTTTGGTGTGCTTGAGCAGTGACAGGTCCCGAAACACCTCTGCGACCTCGTAGAGCGAGCCAGTCTTGATCTTGTCCATATACTCGCGATAGCGCCGGTTCCAGGTCTGGTTGTCGATGTTGATATCGGGCTTCTCGGTCATCACCCGGTAGATGTCGGGTATCTCCTTCGCGCTGATCACGTCTCTGAGTCCCACCGATTCGACGTTCCAGGTGGGAATCATGATGACCATCCCGTTCTCGATCACCTTGAGGATGTAAAAATCATGGGATTCGCCGTTGATGACCCGCGATTCGATGGCCTCGATGCGCCCCACCCCGTGGGCCGGATAAACGGCCAGGTCCCCCACCTCGAACCGCTTTAGCTTGCCGGCTTTTGATGCGGACTGCTTTTCAGTACCGTTGTCAGGCATTTATACCCCAGGATGTCATCGTTTCCGCATTATGATCGCACTTGCAAATATTACCATTGTAACCTGCAAGAATCAATAAAAAAGGGGTTGGCGCAGGTTTGCGCCAACCCCCTGTATTGCAGTGGGACTCATCGAGCCCTGCGGGCCAAGGTGCTTACATCAGGAAGGGCACCATGAGCAGTGCGACGACGTTGAGGATTTTGATCATCGGGTTAACAGCCGGGCCGGCGGTATCTTTGTACGGGTCGCCGACGGTGTCACCGGTAACGGCCGCTTTATGGGCCTCGGAACCCTTACCGCCCAGGTAGCCATCTTCGATGTACTTCTTGGCATTGTCCCAGGCCGCGCCACCAGTGGTCATGGAGAGGGCCACGAAGACGCCGGTCACGATGGAACCGATGAGCAGACCGCCCAGGGCGATCTTGCCCAGCAGGAAGCCCACGATCAGCGGAGCGACCACCGGCAGGAGGGCGGGCACCAGCATCTCTTTGAGGGCGAACTTGGTGACGATGTCCACGCAAGCACCGTAGTCGGGCTTGGCGGTGCCTTCCATGATGCCCGGGATTTCGCGGAACTGACGGCGAACCTCCTCGACCACGGCGCCACCAGCGTTACCGACGGCCTTCATGGCGATGGAGGCGAAGAGATAGGGCAGCAGGCCGCCGATAAAAAGACCGATGATGACGTTCACATCGGAAAGATCGAAGGCCATGGATTCTTCACCACCCTTGATCTGGAACTCCATCACGTAGGCGGCAAAGAGCACCAGGGCGGCCAAACCGGCGGAGCCGATGGCGTAACCCTTGGTGACGGCTTTGGTGGTGTTGCCGACGGCGTCCAGGGGATCGGTGACTGCGCGCACGCTCTCGTCCATCTCGGCCATCTCGGCGATACCACCGGCGTTGTCGGTGATGGGGCCGTAGGCGTCAATGGCGATGACCATACCCGTCATGGAGAGCATGGAGATGGCGGCCATGGCGATGCCGTAGAGACCGGCGAACTTGTAGGCCAACAGGATGGAGAGGCAAATGGCCAGAACGGGCAGCGCAGTGGCCTGCATGGAGACGCCCAGACCGGCGATAATGTTGGTGCCATGACCGGTGGTGGAGGCTTCGGCGATGCTTTTCACCGGACCGTAGATACCGGTATAGTACTCGGTGATGATCACGATCACCACGGTGAGGACCAGACCGATGAGGGTACAGTAGTAGATGTTCATCGGGGAGATGTCACCCAAACCACCCATCAGCTTGAAGCTGGCGTAGTAGAAGGCGATACCGGCCAGGATGGCGGAGCCAAACATCCCTTTGTACAGCGCGCCCATGATGTACTCGCTCTTGCCCAGGCGGACGAAGAAGCAGGCGATCATGGAGGCGATGATGGAGATGGCGCCCAGGACCAGGGGAAACTCGGTGGCTATGGGAACTTTGGGGAAGAGCAGGTGGCCGATGAGCATGGCGGCCACGGCGGTGACAGCGTAGGTCTCGAACAGGTCGGCGGCCATTCCGGCGCAGTCACCCACGTTGTCGCCCACGTTGTCGGCGATGGTGGCCGGGTTGCGGGGGTCGTCCTCGGGGATACCGGCTTCGACCTTACCCACCAAGTCGGCGCCCACGTCAGCACCCTTGGTGAAGATACCGCCGCCCAGGCGGGCGAAGATGGAGATCAGGCTGCCGCCGAAGCCCAAAGCGACCAGGGCGATGACGTCATGTGTTACGGTGTAGTAGCCGGCCACGGAGGTCAGGGCCAGACCGGCGACGATCATACCGGTGACGCTGCCGCCTTTGAAGGCCATGTTCAGACCAGCAGCCATCCCTTTTTTAGCGGCTTCGGCGGTCCGGACGTTGGCCAGAACGCTGACGCGCATGCCGATGTAACCGGCGAGAAAGGAGGCCACCGCGCCCACCAAGAAACCGATGGCGGTTTTGGCGTCCATGGTGGCGAAGATAACGATGAAAATGATGATGCCGGCGATGCCCATGCTCTTCATCTGACGGTTCAGATAGGCAACGGCGCCTTCTTCGATGGCACCGGCGATGGACTGCATCTTCTCGTCGCCAGCGGGCGCACCTTTAATCAGTACGGCCAGAATAATCGAGAACAGGATACCAGCGACACCGACCAGTGTGCATACCAGCGGCAAGTTACTAATTACTGCTTCCATTCTTTCCTCCATTGAAGTGTTTAAGCCAAAAAGTGTTTAAACCGCGTTCACCCCTCGTTTGTTAAACACGTTCATCCCCGTCATCGTGCCCTGGTTCAATATGGTCTCTACGGCGTCTTTGGCGATGCCGAGGAAGGCGTCGAGTCTGTTCGCCTCCTCTGGGCGGAAGTTGCTAAGCACGTAGTCGACAACGTCCGCTTTGCTCGCCGGTCTGCCGATACCCAGACGCAGACGGATGAATTTCTGCGTCTCAAAGGCAGCGATGATTGAGCCTAATCCTCTGTGTCCTCCGCTCCCCCCTTTCTCTTGGATTTTAACTCTTCCATAGGCAAGGTCGATGTCGTCATAGATGACCACCATCTCCCTGCAATGAATCCCATATGCGTGTGTAAGTCTCAACAGCGGTGGACCGCTGTTGTTCATGAAGGCCAGCGGTTTCGCCAGAAGCACGGTGACGTCGCCCAAGCGTCCGCGCCCGCAGACAAGGTCTGCCGAGCTGTATTCCCAGAAGCAGCGGCAGCTCTCCGCGATGTGGTCGATGACGCGAAACCCAATGTTGTGCCGGGTCTCGGCATATGTTTCGCCGGGATTTCCAAGGCCCGCAATGAGCCGCAGCCTCGAATGCGGCGGCGATGACCCACGGTGGTGCTGCCCCACTTCGGATGCCGTGCCCCCGCTGGCAGGGGGCCATTCGTCGCAGCGGACCACCATGTCGGCCTCAGGACTATCGCCGGATATCCAGCCTTATTCGTCTTCTGTCTCAGTTTCAGGCGCCTCTTCGCCTTCCACCGCCTCTTCCTCTTCTTCCTCTGGTGCCTCTTCCTCAGCCGCTTTGGCGGCCAGGATGGTCAGCAGAGTGAAGTTGGCTTCATGGGGGATCTCGATACCTTCCGCGAGGGTCAGATCCTCCACATGGAAAGACTCACCCACATCCAGGTCGGTGATATCCACTTCGATCTCATCGGGGATCTGATTCGGGTAGCAGAGCACCTCGACCTCACGTCGAATGATCTGCAGCATCCCGCCCATCTCAACCCCCTTGCTCTTGCCGGTGGCAACGACGGGGATCTGGACCCGGATCTTGCGGTCCATATCGACCTCGTAGAAATCGACGTGCAGGATCTCGCCCGTCATCACATTGCGCTGCATCTCTTTGATAATGGCGGTTTTGGGAGCGCTGGCGCCCGCCACCTGCAGATTCAGCAGGGTCTGTCCGATACTGGCCGTCTTGAGCAGCTGGTCCATGGCATGGCTGTTGACGGTCAGCAGCTCGGGGTCGGTTTTGGGCCCGTAGAGTACGGCCGGTGCCAAGCCTTCGCGGCGCAAGGCCCTGGCCGGTCCGTCGCCTTTGGTGGTGCGCGGTTCTACATTAAAGTCTATAAGATCCAAGAGAAAAACCTCCTTACAAGTATTCAGCAGTTCACATGCAATGTTTCGCGGGTGCCGTCCTTGGCCTGGCGCGCCCCCCGATACAACGGTGGGGAAGCGGGGCCCGGTGTCTTAGCGAGGATGGAAACGACCTGTAACCGGCGCTCCCACTGAAAACGTCGCTGGTGATGCTGTTTATGACGCAGGCCGCACGGTCAACCACAACCCGGCGATCCGCGGGATAGGCCTACACAAAAAGAGAGGTGACGGAGTCACCTCTGAAACTACGGATGATGGCTTCACCCACCAACTCCGCTATGGATAACACGGTAATCTTCCCAGAGGCCGCCGCGCGCTCATTGAGAGGAATGGTGTCCGTAGTGACCAGGCTGGTCAGGCCGGACTCAACAATACGATCCACTGCGGGCCCGGAAAGCACCGGGTGCGCACAGCAGGCGTGAACGGTTTTGGCCCCGCTGCGCAGCAGCACGCCGACCGCTTCAGTGAGGGTGCCGGCAGTATCCACCATATCATCTAGAATAATGGCGGTTTTGTCGGTGACATCTCCGATTATGGCCATGGCCTGCGCTTGGTTGGGAGCGCTGCGGCGTTTGTCCACGATGGCCAGGCCGGCGTCCAGCCGCTTGGCGAATGCCCGCGCCCGCTCTACACCGCCAGCGTCCGGCGAGACGATGACCAAATCGTGGTCAAAGTGGCTCTTGATATAATCCAGCAGCACCGGAGCGGCAAACAGGTTGTCCACCGGGATATTGAAAAACCCTTGGATCTGGCCGGCATGCAGGTCCATGGTGATGACACGGGTAGCGCCACTGGTGGTCAGCAGGTCGGCGACGAGTTTGGCGCTGATGGGCACTCGCGGCGCCACCTTTTTATCCTGTCGGGCGTATCCGTAATAGGGGATGACGGCCGTGATCCGCCGTGCAGAGGCGCGCTTGACCGCATCGATCATCAGGAGCAGTTCGACCAGGTTGTCGTTGACCGGCTGACAGGTCGATTGGATGATAAACACATCCTTGCTGCGGACGTTGTCCTTGATCTCGATCTGCACCTCCCCATCGGAAAAGGTGCTGGTCTTGGCCCCCCCCATGGGCACATTCAGATAGGTGGAGATGCTCTTGGCGAGTTTTGGATTGGAGTTGCCCGAGAAAATCAGAAAGTCGCTCATGAATTGATGTCCACACCCGTCCGAATGCCCACGTTGAAAAGCTGGCTGGGGCGGGAGGATTCGAACCTCCGAATGCAGGAACCAAAATCCTGTGTCTTAGCCACTTGACGACGCCCCAGAAACGCTGCCGAAATCCCTCCACGGCGGAACGTCGCTCCGGACGCAACCACCGACACCGCTGGAGTGGGCCGGTAAAGCCATGGCGACTGCGGGAACAGGCCAATCACGGCGCCTGATGGCCAGGATCCATTCACGAAGTCGCCATCACATCTATTACCTTCAGAAAGCACGCCGCCTACACCAGCAGCGGTGCCAGGTAGACCTGCCAGCCCCGGCGAAGCACAAGCGCTGCCAGAGCCCGCCGAGCCGCCGACTCGGCGTGAAACAATCCGAAAACACTCGACCCACTACCGGACATGAGCACCCCCAGGGCGCCGCTCTGACGCAGGTCGGTTTTGGCCGTTTGTATCTCCGGGTGGTCGTTTTCGGTGACGGTTTCCAGGTCATTTATCAGATGCCGACGGGCATCGAATTCGGGACCTGTAAAAGTGATGTAACTAATTTTTTTTTGCTGCTTTGTCAATCCCAATTTGAGTTTTTTATAGACATCAGCAGTGGCTGTATGGATACCAGGATAGATAATTATTGCGTATAATTTCGGTAAACTATGAAAAATCGTAAGCTGTTCGCCAATGCCGGTGGCGAGGGCCGGACGGGCGTCGATAAAGAAAGGGCAGTCGGCGCCCAGAGAGAGCGCCAAGCGACGCAGGTGGTCGAGATCGAAGGGGCAGCCGCAGATCGCATTCAGCCCTTTTAACACCGCTGCGGCGTCACTGCTACCGCCGCCCAGCCCTGCTCCGACGGGTATCTCTTTTTGCAAATCGATATGGACGCCCTTTGCCAAAAAGAGCGGTGGCGGCTGTCCGGATTCCGCCAAGGCGTGGAGAAATCGAATCGCCGCTCGGTGAGCGAGGTTGCGCTCATCACAGGGGACATGCGCGGCATCGCAGTTGATCTGGACACCGTCTGCGGGGGAGAGGGTGATATGATCGTATAGACCGACGGGGCAGAAAAGGCTCTCGATCTCATGATATCCGTCGGGGCGCCTGCCCAGCACGCGTAAAAATAGATTGATCTTTGCCGGTGCTGCGATCGTCCTGGGCGTCATCTCTGACGCATCTGCGCTGACAGCGGTGCTGCGGCGCGGCAGATCGGTTCCTGGAGCGCTCATGGGCGGATGCGGATCACCAGGAGACCGCTGCGCAGTCGTTTAATCAGCAGATCAATGGCTTCATCAGGCGCCTGCGCCGCAAGCAGTCGATCAAAATGTTGGGTATCGGCGACTGGCTCACGATTCAACTCCTGAATCAGGTCGCCCACCTCCAGCCCTGCCCGGTCGGCACGGCCACCGGTCACCACTCGGGTAACCACGACCCCCGTATCCCCATCCAGCAGAAAGCGGCGGGCGATCGCCGCACTCACGTCGGTAACTTGCAAGCCCAAATCGTCGTCCTGGGGAGTCGGTGGGACTGCTTCGGAAGGGGCGGAGGATGCCGCCCCCACCACCTCGCGTAGAGCGACCGTCACCGCCACCTGGAGCGAGGCCCCACTTCGCCAGACGGATACTGGGACTGTCTGGCCGACTGTCAGCCCAGCCACCATGCGCGTCAGCGTGTGCACCGAGTCCATGGGATGTCCGTCGATGCTCAGAATTACATCTTGGGGTTTCAGCCCGGCGCGATGGGCCGGTTGACCCTCTATCACCTCGGTCACCAATACACCGCCATCGTCAGTGACGCCATGGTAGTCGCGCAATTCGGAGGTCAAATCTTGAATCCCGATGCCAAACCAGCCGCGCGTTACCTGGCCGGTGAGGCGCAGTTGTTCCACCACCGCCTTGGCCAGGTTGACGGGAATGGCGAACCCGATCCCGTGGCCGGTGGCCACGATGGCGGTGTTGATCCCCACCAGGGTGCCGCGCAGATCGACAAGGGGCCCGCCGCTGTTGCCGGGATTGATGGCGGCGTCGGTCTGAATGAAATCGTCGTAGGGGCCTGACCCGATGACGCGACCTTTGGCGCTCACGATCCCCACCGTAACGCTGTGGGACAGTCCAAAGGGGCTGCCGATGGCCATCACCCATTGACCGACCGCCACCTGATCGGAATCGCCCAACGGCAGGGCCGGCAGATCTTCTTCCGGATCCACCTTGAGGAGCGCCAGGTCTGTAAAGGCGTCCCTACCGACGACTTTGGCGGGGTACACTCGACCATCCTCAAGAACCACCTCTATCTGTCGGGCATCGGCGATCACGTGGTCATTGGTGACCACATAGCCGTCCGGCTCAATGATAAAGCCGGATCCGGATCCGCGCCGGGGCGTCTCTCTGCGGGGCGTGTCGCCAAAGAAGCGCTCGAAAAACTCACGCAGATCGCCGAATTCATCGGGGGGCGGCTGCTGGCGGGAAGTGTCAGCGGCAGTTGCGACCGTACGAATATGCACCACCGCCGGCGAAATCACCGCCGCCACACTGGTAAAGCTGTCGGTCTCGAGCGAGGCGGTCACCGGTGGGGTCGATTTCGCAGCGGCGTCGGCAACCGTCAGGTACCAGAGGAGACAGAGGAGTGCGACCGGCATCGCCAGGCCCCAGCGCCAGCGCCGCGAGCGGTCCGCATGCGTCGTTACCGCCGTTGCCAATGTTGGGGCGGGTGCGAGCGTCATCCTTTCTCTTTCACATACAGCATCCGCAGGTCGTAGAGGACGCTCCGAAGCATGTTCTCCTCGTCGGAGGTGAGGTTGCCCTGGGTTTTCTCCTTGAGCATGCCGAGGATGTCGATGGTCTGCTTGGCCAATTCCAAGTTTTTGGTGGTCTTCTTGGTGATGGGGTCCGCCACCAGTCCCAGTGCCATCAGGGCCGATGAATTCAGCGACACGACGAAGGTGGCGAAATTGATCTCCGGCAGGAACATCTTTTCCTCGGCGCTGGTCGTCGCATCGGACTTGGTCTCGGCCTCCTCCTTCATTACAAAGCCTTTCTCCTCACTCATCTCTGTCTCCCTTGCGCCGGCCGACCCGTTTGGCCTTCTCTCGAAGCAGACCGACGCGAATAGAGGTCACTCGGTAAGAATTGGTCCTGAGCGGAGCGCTGGCTCAGGTCAGACAAACTCAAGGGTCGTCACCGTCTTGACCAGGGACAATGCCCGCAGCTCGTCGGCCACCGCCGGCGGGATGGGCGTGTCGGTGGTCATAAAGATAATGTTGCGGTCCCCGTCCTCCTCCTGGCCGACCTGCATACGCCCGATGTTGATCTGGTGGCGTCCCAAAGTGGTGCCGATCTGACCGATAGATCCCGGCTTGTCGATGTTGTGGATCAGGGCCATATGGCCTTTGGGAACCATTTCCAGCCGGAATTTGTCTATCCGGACAATACGGGGAGCCTTCTTGCCGAACAAGGTGCCCGACGCCAGACGGGTGCCGGCGGTGGTGGTCACCTTGACGGTGAGCAGGTTCAAGTAATCCGCCGCCGCCGCTCCGGTGGTCTCGGCGATGGTGATGCCGCGTTCCTCGGCCAGGCTGCGGGCATTGACCATGTTGACCCCACCCTCCGCCGCGACGGCAGAGAGCAGGCCTTTAATCACGGCGGTGCTGATGGGCTTTAAGTCCATCCCATTGAAATCGCCCATGTAGGCAATCTCCACCGCGATGATACTGCCTTGGCAGAGCTGAGCCTGCAGCACGCCCAGCGCGTCCGCCAGGGATAGATAGGGTGCCACCTTCTTGAGCCGCGCCCCCGATACAGAGGGCGCGTTGACGGCATTGACGATGGTGCCTTTCTGCAGATAGGCGATGATCTGCTCCGCCACAGCGACCGCCACATTGGTCTGCGCTTCCTTGGTGGACGCACCCAGATGGGGGGTGCAGATGACCTGGGGCAGATCGAGTAGGGGGGAAGCACCCGGCGGTTCGGTTTCAAACACGTCCAGCGCGGCGCCGGCCACTTTCCCGGTTTCGAGGGCGGTCAAAAGAGCGGCTTCGTCCACGATGCCGCCGCGGGCGCAATTGATCAGCATGACACCGTTTTTCATCCGCTCGAATGCGGCCGCGTCGATCAGCCCCGCGGTATCCTTTAACTTGGGTACATGCACCGTGATGTAGTCGGACGTGGCGTAAAGTTCGTCGAGATCGACGGGCCGCAAGCCGGCCTTCTCGACCTTCTCGGGATTGATGAATGGATCGTGAACCAGCACCTCCATTTTCAAACCCCGTGCGCGATCGGCGACGATGGCGCCGATTTTACCAAATCCGATCACCCCCAGAACCTTTTGATAAACTTCTCGGCCCTGGAGCTGTTTCTTGATCCATCGGCCGTTCTTGAGGGACCCGGTGCCCTGAGGAATGTTGCGGGATAGGGCCAACAGCATGGCGATGGCGTGTTCGGCGGTGGTGACCACGTTGCCCGTGGGTGTGTTCATCACCACCACGCCTTTGCGGGTGGCCGCCGGGATATCCACATTGTCCAACCCGATACCGGCTCGCCCAACGACCTTGAGCCTGTCGGCGGCACTGAGCAGTTCTGCGGTGACCTTCGTAGCGCTGCGGATAACGAGGGCATCGTAGGCGCCGATGATGGCGCGTAGTGCATCGGGATCAAGACCCGTCTTGACGTCCACTGTCAGGCCCTCGGCGGCCTCGAACATCTCGATCCCGGCATCGCCGAGAGCGTCACTCACCAGGATTTTCATCAATCACTCCCTTTCCCTATGGCACCCAAGCGCACCGGCCTTATTGCGGTAGGCGGCCGACGCTATCCTTTAATTTTTACACGGCTTTGCGGCCCTGAGAATCGCACCGCATCTTAGATAAAAAAAAGTGCGGATTCAAGCCCCAATAGCGGAGGCTGGCCACGGCGCCGGTTGACCGTCGAGCGAGATCTCTGTTATGCCAACCGCTGGATAGGACCGGCCGGATCCTCCGGCCGCCCCGCGACCCGGAAATCTGTTGGCGACTTGGAGAGGCTTCATGCTGATCACTGAAATCCTGGCCCGCAATGCCCGCATGTACCGCGACGATATCGCCCTGATCGAACGCGAGCCGGAGAAGAACCGCCGCACCACTCTTACCTGGAAGGCCTTCGACGACCAAGCCAACCAGGTGGCCCAAGCCCTCATTCAAAACGGCATTCGCAAAGGCGATCGGGTGGTCCATCTACTCATGAATTGCATAGAGTGGCTGCCCATCTATTTTGGCATCTTGCGCACCGGCGCCTGGGCGGTGCCCCTTAACTTTCGCTTCGTCGCCAAGACGATCGGCAATTGCGTCAAGACGGCGGGGGCCAAATGCGTCATCTTCGGAGAGGAGTTCATTGAGCGTATCGATACCATCCGTCCCGAGTTGGGGAACAGCGTTGAGAACTATATCTTTGTCGGCCCCGAGAAGCTGCGCCCCATCTATGCTACCGCATATGCGCAGTTGATGGGTGAGGCCCCCACCGCCGACCCGAAAGTGCCGCTCAATCTGGAGGATGACGCCGCCCTATACTTCACCTCTGGCACCACCGGTATGCCCAAAGCCGTATTGATCAGCCACCGCAACCTCGAGTCGGCCTGTTACATCGAAAATCGACACCATCATCAGTCCCGGACAGACAACTTCCTTCTGATCCCGCCCCTCTATCACACGGGGGCCAAAATGCACTGGTTCGGCAACCTCATCGTCGGCGCCAAAGCCGTCATCCTCAAGGGCATCGAGCCTCGCTGGATAATGGAAGCTATTTCAGAGGAGGGTGTAACGGTCGTATGGCTACTGGTCCCCTGGGCACTGGATATCCTTTTCGCCATCGAAAGCGGCGATCTGCGCCTGGACAACTTTCGGTTGGACCAATGGCGACTAATGCACATCGGTGCTCAACCGGTCCCCCCAAGCCTGGTGCGCGAGTGGCGCAAGACCTTCCCCCACCATCAATACGACACCAATTACGGGCTCACTGAAACCACCGGACCCGGTTGTGTGCATTTGGGTATCGATAACAATCACAAGGTGGGCGCCATTGGCAGGCCTGGCTTCGACTGGGAATATAAAATTCTCGACGATCAGCACGATCCGGTGGCCAAGGGGCGACCGGGGGAACTGGCCGTCAAGGGGCCCGGCGTGATGCGGGCTTACTATCGCAACCCGAAGGAGACCGCCAGAACCCTGGTAGACGGCTGGCTGCTGACGGGCGATATCGCCCGTGAGGATGAAGATGGGTTCATCTGGCTGGTGGATCGCAAAAAGGACGTGATCATTACCGGGGGAGAGAATATCTACCCTGTGGAGATTGAAGAGTTCCTCCAGTCACACCCAAAGGTGCAGGATGTGGCTGTCATCGGCCTGCCCAGCTTGCGCTTGGGCGAAATCGCCACGGCCATCGTCAAGCCCAAGACCAATCAAACCCTCTCCAAGGAGGAACTCGTCTCCCATTGCGAGGCCCTGCCGCGGTATAAACGCCCACGCAAGTTCATCTTCGGCGACGTACCGCGGAACCCCACCGGTAAAATCGAGAAACCCAAACTGCGCAAATTATACGGCGGCAAAGCGGAGAGTTTTCAGATCTGAACCGAAGCCGCACCTGACGACCGGCATTTGCGCACTGCAAGGCCAGCTCCAGTCGGGATCGTGGTGTGGAACGCCCCCATCAGCTACCGCCGTCGGGTGCGCAGCCGCTCTACGGATAGGCGGATGCTGTCCTGCATACGGGCGATGGCCTCGCTGAGCTCGCCCAACTCGTCGTTGGAAGTCACCGGAGACGTTTCCAGATCCAGTTCCCCCAGGCTGATGCGGTCGGCCCATGCCGAGAGTGAATGGATCTTCTGGGTCAGTCCGCGGCCATAGAGGAAGAGTATCAGCGCCAGCAGCAGCAGCCCCCCGCCCATGATGGCGGCATTGCTGTTACGCATCTCTCTGGCCAGAGCGGTGCCGCGCTCTTCGATCTTCATCAACGGCACGGTGATCTCGTCGACATAGATGGAAGCGGATACCGCATACGGGGTCCCCTCGACCGGTGCGCAGACCATGTACTTCTCTCGGAAATTGCCTTCATCGTCGGGCCAATAGTAGTAGCCGCTGACGATCTTGCCGGCCTTGACACCGGTGAGCAGTTCCCAGTAGGTATCGAAGTGCTTCCCGAGCTGGCCCTTCAAATCTGCCAGATTGCGGCCGACGAGCTTCGCGTCGATATCGGCCCACGCCCGCCAGATGCCATCCGCACCGGCGACTTCATACAGGGAGGTATTGCCCGTTATGCCCACTCGCTGAATGGCCACCTTCTTGAAGTAGATATCGCGATTGAAATCTTCCCGTTTGAGATCTGGGTGGCTGAAGAGGTATTGACGTGTCTGCCGGGCCACGGTGTTGGCGATCTGGCGCAGCATCCCTTCGCTGATTCCTTTGACGATATGAGTGCTCTCCGCAATGGTGGCTTTTTGGAAGGTCAGCATCTTGTCAATGGAATAGAGCAGGCTCAGAACTGAGATGATGACTAGCGGGGTCAGGGTGAACAGAAGAAATTTAGCGGTGAGGCCGAAACGGTAGGCGCTGCGTGCGGAGACGGCATCAGCCGAGGTCGATACGGGTTTGGCCTGCTGATCCCGAATAACGGTCGGTTCATCACTGACCGAAGTCCGATCACTCGTGGCGGTCCCGTAAAAAGCGGGATCCGTTGCCGCTCCCCCGGCGGCTGCTCGCTCACCACTTACCGCACCGAGCAGATGCGTCGCATGAGGGGATGAATCCGAGACCGCCGACACGGGTGTGCCCACCTGGCCGTCGATCTCTGCAGTCCGATCGCTTTCAACGGAATGGACCCAATCCGGCAGGCTCTCCACACCATGTTCCACCGGTGGCGCGGACGCGTCCTTGTGAACGACGACCATGGCACCGCAGCTCCTGCAGACAAAACGGCCCCCTTTCCCGGTGATATTCTGCGCCAAGATGCCGTAGCGTTTGTCGCATGCTTGGCAGACGGCGGTCAAATAGGATTCAGTTGTCGACATCAAAAATCTCCTTTTCTCTACTGACGGTCAGCGCTGAGACGCCGCGAGGTATATTCGCCGCTGAGGCTGCCTGTGGGAACTGCGGAATCAAGCGTTCTCTTATTTTCACAGGTAGATCTGACCGGCATCATTGGTCACCCGAGCCAACAGTCTGGTAAAGTGTCGCGGTTCGCGCCAGTTCATAGGGGATCTCGATGCCCAACATTTTTGCCCGCGCTAAATTGACGCACATCTCGCCTCGCTGGGGCTTGTCAACGGGAAACTCCCCAGGAGATTGCCCCAATAGAACGTAGGCCGCAACGGTGGCAGCATAATGACCTTGCTGGAAACCGGAGATTGCCTCGGAGCACAGCAGCCCCCCCTCCACGGCCCATGACCAAAAACCCAGATCGGGCAGGTTGCTGTTGGTGATGGTCCAGTTGAGAACGGTGTTCTCGTGTACCGGCGCACCGGCATCATCTTTGAGGGTGTGATAGACAATCACGAGGAGGGCATCCGCCTGTGTTTGGATCTCCTGAACGTACCGCTGCCACTCGCTGAAGCTGCCGGTCTGCTTGACGGCGACGATATTCAACCCCATGGCGGCGGCCTTCTCCTCGATCCGTGCAATAATCGGTATGCCGGTGGGACCGTCGTCACATAAAATGGCCAAGTTGCGAACCCCCGGAACCAGCCGCTGGAGCAACGCGATGCTCTGCTCGAAGCGCTCCCGTTCAATCGATCCGGTCACCTGACCTCCCGGGACTTCGAGACTTCGCAAATACCCGTAGGTCATGGGATCGGCGTTCACGCCCAAAAAAATGAAGGGAGGGCCGCCATTGGCAAGCTCTTTGACCACATATTTCTGCGCATTGTCGTCTACCGCGATCACCACATCGGGTTTGGTGGCAGCAACATGGGCCTTGGCTTTGGCGGCCACTTCAAGTTTCCACTTCTCGTCGGTCTTGCGTTTCGTGTCCATATAAAAATAGTCGAGCTTGAGATTCTTCTCCACCTCGAATCGCTCCTCTAACAGCCCCTGCACGATCCCCTTGTTGACCTCCTGCACCCACACATATTCCGGATGATAGCTGTGTAGTACCAACGCGCGTTTGCGTTTGCTTTCCGGCAGGGCCTGGTTGAGCTGCGCTTCCAGCGTTTTGGCATCCGTCTTTCGGGTTTGGGCGTCATCCTTGCGTGAATTGTTGCAGGCCAAGAGACAACTGACAATTAAGATCCCCAGCGTCAATAGGTAGGCCATACGATTTCGCATTGTCATCCTTTCCACTCAGGTTTCACTGGACAATTAGCTAGGCAAGCGCTGGACCGGTCCTCGACGAGGGTCTGGCGCCGTGCGCTGTTTGACAGCTGGCGCGATTTGGTCACCGCCATAGGCCGAGAAGGCGCTTCAAACCGCTGGTGGGTTCTTGGGGGTTGAGGTTGGGAATCAGGGTGTCACAATGCAGCCGGACCATCGCGATGGGGGCCGTCGGGGCCAAGATTACCAGCAGCGGGCCGGCGGGAGTCTTGCGGAGATATACCCGCAGGTTGCGGAAAACCATGTCCGCCTCCTGGGTGGCATCCGTCAAGGAACGGGACAATTCCAAGGCGACATCAACCACCGACGCGGCTTGGAGCAGGTTGGTGGGATCAGCTGTAAATACGACTTCGCCCTCGAACGACAGCAGCATCAGCCCCAAGACACCGTCGGTACCGAGTAAATCTTCGAAATGTTGTTTCATCTCCACCACCTTTGAAACCGTTTTCTGAGGCCTTGTCATCCGGTAGGCCCGCCCCATGACGACGGTCAGCCTGCCAAATGGGGGTTTACCGCAACAGGGCCTCCACCAAACGATCGCGGGGGGATTTCGGATGGATCGAGACCACATGAATGGGATCGCCGGGAAGCAGGATAAAATCGACCGATTCGGCCCGGTTGATGTAAGCAAGCCTTAGCGGGCCGGCGCCGAGTGCATCCCCCAGCCGTGCCATCTGGCGCAGTTGATCCGCCCAGGCATTGTCCTGATAGATGTCTTCTAGCCCCGAGCGCGGACCGACGCCGGCTTCGATCTGCTGGCGGATCTTCAGGACACCGGCATCCCCTACGGGAACGGTGGGGGTCGCTGGGGCGCTTTCGGGCGTCGGTGCTATGGGGGCGGCCGCCTCGGTTTCGTCTTTGCGGCGCAGGGCCTCCAGAAAGACGGCCTGAACGTCCTTGTTGATGACGTTGGTGTGAACATCACATTGATTCTGTATGGCCAGATCCACGGCGTCCCAGGCAAAGATTTCAAAAGCGGCAGCCTCTCCGGAGCGACCCGCGTAGCGGGCTTGGACCAACTCGCCCGCTCGGAAAAAGAGCACCCCACTGAGTCCGGTGGCACAGCAGGCAAGTCGAATGGTACACGTCTTCTCCTCCGCGGATACCAATTGCAGGAAAATACTGGGGGTGACGTTTTGGAGTTTTCCCCCATCCGCCTCATTCCGTATCACGGCGAATATTTTGGTCGCCAGATCGTCCACTAAAAAGGGCTTTTCGATATAATCGGCCGCGCCCGACTGGCGTGCTCTTTGTTGTACGTCGTTGGTAATGTATCCGGTCATAACGATGACGGGTGTCCCGGGGAAATCCTTGGTGATCGTACTGAGAAGCGAGATGCCGTCCATGCGCGGCATTTTCAAGTCGGTGACGACCATGGAGACCGCATGTTGTCGCATCTTTTGAACGGCATCGACACCATCGCCCGAGATCATGACGGTGAAGGCTTCCGCATACTTCTCGAGGCCGTCTTTGAGGGTAAAAAGCATCTCCTGATTGTCGTCAACAATCAATACGAGACGTTTCATCTTTTCCTCCCTATCTAGTTACGCAACACTCGCTTCAGCTGTCTGAGCCGGAAGAGCGTTCCAGGTCAATGATCACCTGTCCGTCCACATATTCGGTCGTGGCATAGCTGTTGATACGCTTCACTTTGCCGATGAGGCCATTCAACTCCTGAATCTGGTTGGAAAGTCGCTGCAGTCGGGTGTCGTCAGGCGATCGGAGCGCTTGGGGCTGACCCTGGCGCAGTTCTTCAACGATATTGGTGATGATGGTCAGCGGCTGACTCATGCGGTGAGCGACCCCGCCGGCCATCTCCAGGACCCCCTGCAGTTTTTGACGACGAAGAGAGCGTCGGTGTCGGGACGTCTGCTCGGTCACATCCCGGGCAACCGCTTTAATATGGTGGGGCCTGCCCGCATGGGTCACGAGGCTGGCCTGCAGTGCCAGTTGGCGAAGCCGTCCTTTGGCATCCTTGATCCGTAGTAAGGTCTCCTGCTGGCCCAGCCGAAAGAGATCGGAGAGGAACAGCAGGCAGAGGTCTTTGTACGCTGGGTCGATGAGGGCGTGCAGAGGGCGGCCGTATACCCTTTCGCCGGGCAGATCGAAGAGTGCCAGACCCGGTCGGTTGATATCGATGACGCGCCCTCTGAGATCCAGGCTGGCTATGATCAAGGCCGATTGGGCGGTCCCTTCGGAGCCGGCCTTTTCAGGCACCAGGATACCGGTTGAAGCCGGCCAGTGTCCCGGTGTCGGTCGTACCAGTCCATCCAAGAGCATGGCCATGCCGTCTTCGTCGAACACAACTTTTGCGGAGAGACAGCACCAAATGGTGGATCCGTCACGTTTCTTGAACAGAATTGGGAGGTCGGTGATGTGACCCTGCTTCAGAAGCGCCTGCAGCATGGCACCCCGATCCCGCTTGTGCCGGTAGAGGTTGATGATCGGATAATCCTTGAGCGCCTGTCTGTTCTTGAATCCGAAGAGCGCCGCAAAGCTTTGATTGCAATACACCAGGCGACCTTCCAGCGTGGCCCGGTAAATCCCGGCGGGGATATTGTCAACGCAATCTTGCAAGGCGGTCCATCCAGAAGATCGGTTGTGCGAGGTTGGTCCGGAATCGGGCTGGTTGGCCTGCGGTTTCATCGATACCGCAATTGGGTGCCGTCGGTTGGGCCATATGGTGCTCGGTCCTCAGACGCTCAGACGCGGATCTGGTAGCGCTCGATCTGCTCGGCAAACTTCTTAAACCAGGGCTCCAACATTTGCACGAGCAAGGCATGCAGCCCAAGTTCGTGCGCCAGCTCGCTCACAGAGGCGGTTACCGCTTCGATCACTACGCCGGGCGCTTCGGTGCCACTGTAATGGATGCGCCTGTCCTTGTATTCAAACTCCGCGGCAAAGGGATCCAAAAAGGAGTAGCGATCCGCTTTGTCGATGAACTTTTTCTTTAAAAGGGTGCTGAAAGGCACCCGTATTTTCTTGTTGGCGTCGACAATGCGCTCGAGCACATACAGAAGGGTCGCCAGGAGCGGCAAAATATCTTCCTTGGCGGGTGTCTGTTCTGGCGCCAGATCTGCCGTTGGCGGTTCTTGCGCAGCGGCGGCTGCCGCGGAGGCAACCTGGCCGGGATCGATGCGGAACACTCTGAAGATGCCACCGTCCGATTTGGTTTTCTCCATCAGCAGGTTGCGGGCCTCGTCATCCGGCTCGCTCGTCCAGGAGTAGGAGTCTCCCATGATGCGGCCATTCTGAAAGAACAGCATCCCCCGGTCGTCCCCATTTTTAATCGCAACATCGATGTAGCCGGTAAGCCGTTCTTGGGCCAATTTTCGCAGCAGCGCCTTAATATCTGTAAATTCAGAACTTAGGTTATCATACATGATGGTTGCGGAAGAGATACTGGTCCAAAAATAGACATCTTCTGGGTCGATGGCATAAACGCTGACGCTGAAGTTGACATGACCGGGAAGGTCGAGGAGGTAGTCAATGGCTCTGCGACCGGAGAGTTCCTCCTTGCGGTTCTGAAAATAACCGCTGAGGATCTCATCTTGATCGAAGAAGACAACCCCCTTGCCGGAAGCGGCAGTGAAAAAGATACCGCCCGATCCGATCTCGCCCTGGTAATGTTCCAGCAGTTGTTTGATCTTGAGGTAATAGCTGTTCAGTCCAGTAACGACAGGCTCACCCCTGGGAATGATTTCCATAGGTCCTCATCATCCTCACGCAAGTACCCGATCCATTTGACCCAAAACAAGTGCGGCCCGAAGGCCGCAGGTAGTCAGAAGTATGCCGCAAAAACGGCGACCTGGTTAGTTCATTAGCGTCTACGACGCAGTCTTTCAAGGGAAAGCCGAATACTGTCCTGCATTCGCGCGATGGCTTCGCCCAAGGCGGCAATCTCATCGCGTGAGTGAATCTCGATCTCCACATCCAGATCCCCCACACTGATTCGATCGGCCGCCTCCGTGAGTCGCTTGATGGGTTGCACCAGCGCCCGGCCGGCAAGCCAGGCGACCAGCACGACAGCAATAATCGTACAGGCCAAGAGCGTATAGGCAAAACGCTGAGCAGCATAGAGATCGGCAAAGGCCTCCGCTTCACTCTGTTGAATGGCCAGTGCCCAGCCATAACGCGTGCCGCGGACATGACCAATCTGCTCCTCGCCACCTACGTCCTTAAAGTGGTGAAACCCACTACGACCGCTGGTGTAACTTTGAATCAATGGGTGCATCCCGAGTTTTTTCTGCTCCTGGACATAATCGGTCAATTGATGCGCCACCACCTTGCCGCGTTCATCCACCAGGAAGGCGTAACCGGTGTCCCCCCGTTTCCAGGCGGCGATGCGTTTGGAGATGTCATCCAGTTGCATGGCATTGGCCAGAACGCCCACGGTTTGGTCGTTGCGCTTGATGGGCACCGCCAACACCAGGGCCGGTTTTTTGGAGGTTTTCCCGATTAGCACCTGCCAGGCCAGTTCCTTGCCGCCCATGATGTCCTTGATATATTGGCGATCGGAATAATCTCTCAGGGCCTTGCCGTCATTGCGGGCGATATTGGCGCCGCTGGCGTCCGTCGTAAACACCAGATACATCCAGGGATAAGCTTGCTGGATGGACTTCAGAATCTCAGTCTGGGCCTGGGGCTCCATCGACTGGATGTCGCCGATGTTGGCAGCGGCGAGGAGGACCCGAACATTTTTATCGATCCATTCATCCACATGCACAGACAACCCACGGGTCACTTCGGCAATGAGGGCCTTGGTATCGTCGCGCATGCGTTTCTCACCTTGCGAAAGGGTGATCCACCCGAAGATACCGACCGGAATGATACCGACGACCAACATGATCCAGACAGCTTTGGCCACCAGTCCGAGCCCCGATTTCCCGCCAGGTTCACGCAGGGCAACACCCGTAGGCGCCGGTTTCGCGGCGGTCTCCGCATCCGGTCGAATCATCTGTCCCTGCGAAGGACGTGCGTCAGCGGGTGCTGGTGGCGTAAATTGGGCCTCGGTCTGAGGGGCCGGCGGCTGGGGTTTGGGGGCTGCCGGGGCACTGGGCTTTTTGACAACGATGATGTGATCGCAGGTGGAGCACTTGAAATTGGCCCGCGTCCCTCGGATCTTGTTCAGATCTACCTTATACTTCTTTCCGCATTCTTCACAAATGACTATCATGCAGTATGCTCCCGGTGGAGGTGCCCCGGACTCGTCTCGCAGGGCTTAGGATCACAGCCGTGTCTGGGGGTCGTCTTGGATGCCGCGTCCCGCGCAGCTAATAACCCTTTTCACGAATTTTGAGCAGAATGTTCTGCTTGAACGCAATGGCCTTGTCCTGGCGTTGAATCTCCCGCGCCAGATAATCCACCAGCTCGGCAACCTGATTTGCCGGGAACTGATCCAGTTCATGACCGAGGTCATAGACGGCGTCTTCCAGAAGGATCTCGGCGATGGGGCCTACGGCCTGGGACATCTGCATCCTGAGGAAGCCGATGAAGTCGGCGTCCAATTTCGTGGTGGCGACCTCAACCGGCGCGATCAGGCTTAGTTCGAGCAGGCGCCCAACGGTGGCGTGCAATACCTGAGTGCTGAACCCGCGCAACTGGGCGATCTCTGCCAGACTACGCTTGCCATCCAGATCCATCAATACTGTCAACATGCGACTGTCCATGGCAAATTCGCCCAGGTCGTCACGCTGCAGTCGTCGATACACCATGGCTGACAAATCACCACCGGGCACCTTCATCGCTTCACCTCATTTTTCAACAAGTGCGCTGGAAGCCTCACCCAGCCCGTATGGATTATTTTTTACCGTCTGTGAGAATTTCGATCACCAGAATCGTTCAGCAGTGAGGACGCGCTCAAGCAGATGTGCGCAAGGACTGAATCTCTTCGCGCAGTTGTCGGATTTCGGTTTCAACAAATTGCTTTAACTCCGCAATTGCGGCCAGTATGGCATTCCCGTCGCCGTCGTCGCTCGTCGTCACTACTGGTGCGGTTTCCTCGACAGGCGATGCTGCCTGAACCACTGCAGGTTTGACGCGATTGGCCAATGCGAGGTTGCCTTCCACAATTTGGGCTTTGAGTGCCTTAAACTTACGAATTTCACGGAACAACAAGCGGCTTTTTTCAACCTCACTGGGCGCAGTTTCAGACATCACCTTTTCGAGACTGAGATAAAGTGATTTGAGCACCTTGAGTGCCGTCGGGTGCGCATTCTCTTTGAAAATGCGGATATGCTGCCCCGTAGATCCCAGCATCTGCAGCAGGGGTAGGATGGTCTTATCCTCCTGATGGGCTTCCTTGAGCCGTTCCACTTGATCGATAAAACGGCCCATCACCTCGTCAGTGATCTCCCAGTCGATGGACAACACTGTCGCTTTCAGAAAACGCAGCGGATAATACCCAACATGCGCGCTCTCCTCTACGGTTTCCGCTGTTTCATCGTCCTCAGCAAAAAGCTCATCAAGAATGCTTTCTACCTTTTCGGTAAAGGTGTTTTCATTCTTTTCCATCAGTTGACCACCTCTTTTTTGAGATTCCTCTGCAGGGAAGGCAGAGTCATGGATATAATCTTCTTCAACGTCTTGGCGACGTTGGTCCCTCTAAGTGCACTGGCAGGGAAAGAGGGAACCTTAAGCTGGGTGTTGAGATCCTTTTCGAGTCGCTCGTATGACAGCAGGGGAATTCCTTGCTCAGCCAGATCCATCTTGTTGTACTGGAGCACCAATGGAACCCGGAATATGCTACGATTGTAGTCTTTTAGATTTTCGTGAAGATTCTTAAGAGACAACAGGTTTTTCTCTCGGACCACCTTCATCGAATCGGCTACGAAAACGATCCCATCCACTCCTCGTAGGACCACCCGACGGGTGGCATTGTATTTAACCTGCCCGGGCACGGTATAGAGCTGAACTTTAAGGGTATGCCCCATGACTTTACCAATATCGAAAGGGAGAAAATCAAAGAAGAGCGTTCGATCTCCATGCGTTTTTAGCGAGACCATCTCGGACTTGATGCGGTGGTTAAATTTACTATAGATATACTCGAGGTTGGTTGTCTTGCCACCGCGACCTGGGCCATAGTAGACGATTTTGATTTGAACTTCTTTGGTTTTCGGATTGATAAAGGCCATCTTCGTCCTCTTCTGAATCCTGATCTGAATCCCGTCGCATGGAAAGTGCCCACAGTCCTTATCAACTGGTCTACGATTCCGAATGCTTATTGACCGGTAATCTCCTCGAGGATGCTCCGGATCGCCTTGATCGTTTCAGCCACCTTTAACCGTAAGAAACCAAGTGAAACATCATTTCCAAAGATCGAAACCATCAGAAAGTCTTCGGCAACGCGGCTGAAGTGAATATTCTCCTTCTTACCTTTATGAAAGAGGAGGGAAAACTCTTCTTCACCAATGATTTTGGCCATGGCACTGACGGCACCAAAATTGCCGGCAGCCAGAGCGGCCAAAGAATAGATATCGTGCTTGCGTTCGCCGCTGTCGAGGTTGGCTATAATATTGCCGGCCATATCGATGAGTATAACGCAAGTGACCCCCATGTCGATCAGGTCATGCTGAAGCAAATCCTCGATTGCCTCTAACTGCTTGCTCTCCAATGTGTATGACACTGTCTGCCTCCCGTTTAAAATGATTCCCCGGATGAGTGGCCTGATTCAACGTACAGCCGAACCCGCACCTGGGTTCCTTGGTCGGCAACACTATCCATTTCAAATTGCCCTGTCAACTCCCGGACAAGCTTGCTAACAACGGCTAACCCCATACCGTTTTTACCTTTTTTAGTTGTGAACAAAGGCAGCTGAGCAGTGGCCAGATGCGCCGCATCGATACCGATGCCATTGTCCGAAATCTCGAAAACAATGAAGCCCCCATCGCTTGCCGCCCGGAGCGTCAATTGCGGGGCTTCCACCCATCGCATGGCCTCAACGGCATTTTCGATGAGATGCCGCCAGATCATTTCCAAGGCAAGCAGATTTCCCCGCACACGGGCTGCCGGCGGTGAGGCGCCCAGTTGCAGGGTGACCGAATGCTCCTGTCTCATTTCTGCTGCCATGTCGGTTAACTGACGCCATACCTGGTCGGTCAGTAGGGGTTCCCGAGGGCCGCAGTCAAGGGCATAGGCTTTAAGTGCCTGCAGGAGCTTCCCCTGCTCATTGGCGATGAGGTCGAGTCGTTCCAAATAGGTCCGAATCTTGGCCTCCTCCCAATGGGAGAGGTTCTCCATCAATACCTGCAGGGTGATCTGGATGGCATTGACCGAGTTGCCCAGATGATGCCGATACACGCTGAGCATCTGCCCAATGGGCGCTACGGGTTCTCCTATTCGCTGCTCGGATTTCATCTCCAGGGCATCCATCAATCGGAACGGCAATGGTTCCAAACTGAAATCGAGGCACTCAGCCGACGGGAAATACCGCTGGAATGAGCAATTCGCATGCCGCTGAGAAAAATAGACTTTAACCTACATCTTTCTATCGGTCACCAAGCCCGTAGGTTTAATTTTTAGGTGTGATAAAAGTAAGCTATCGAAGATAGTGGGTCATATTGACCCTCCACAATGAACCATATCGGCTCATTTTGAGCCGACTTTCGGGGCGCGCTTGAGCCGACGCTTGAGGGTCGACAAGGAGATGCCCAGACGCATGGCGGCTTGCGTCTTGTTGCCGTCCGTATGCTTCAGGACTTTTTGAATATGGGCGTCGATCACTGTTTCCAGACGGTGATTCGCTGCTGCAGCATCCACTGCGCCGGGCGGGGCGGCCTTCTCAGGAGAGGTCCGGGGGACCTCAAAGAGCAGATCGGCGGGGTAGATGCGATCGCCGCGGCGCAGCAAGACGGCTCGTTCAATGACGTTACGCAGTTCACGGATATTGCCACGCCAGGGATAGGTGCGCAGACGCGCCATGTGTGCGGGCGGGATGTGCAAGGGGGTATTGCTAAAATGTTGGATGAATGCGGCGGCCAACTCTGGAATATCCTCGGGTCGTCGGCGAAGCGGGGGAATGTGCAGGGTTACGACAGCAAGGCGATAATAGAGGTCTTCACGAAAACGCTGCTCCTGTATGGCGGTTTCGAGGGGACGATTGGTGGTGGCGATGATGCGTACATCCACTGGAATTGACCGTCGCCCGCCCACCCGCCGGACGGTGCCCTCTTCGATGGTGGCCAGCAGTTTGGCTTGGAGGTGAAACGGGACGTCACCGATCTCGTCCAGCAGTAGGGTGCCGCCATCGGCCAACTCAAAGAGCCCTTCCCGTCGGGCGTCCGCTCCGGTAAACACCCCTTTCTCGTGGCCAAAGTACTCCGTCTCCATAAGGTTTTCAGGTATTGCGGCGCAGTTGACGGATAGAAATGCGCCCCGCTTGCCGTGCAGGTCGTGAATGATCCTGGCAAGCAGGGTCTTGCCCACACCGGTCTCTCCAGTGATCAGCACTGCGGCATCAGAAGCCGCGAACAAGGCGATCTGTTCATGCAGGTCCCGCATGACCCGCGAGGATCCCACCAGGCGTTGATGACGTTGAATCTGCGCCTTCTCGTAGGCGTGCACCTTCAGTTGCCCCTCCAGACGGGAGCTGCGCAGCGCCATTTGAATTGAGATCATCAGCTCTTCGATGGAGAATGGTTTGGTGAGATAGTTGAACGCCCCGGCCTGCATCGCATCCACCGCTGTTCGAACCGTTGCGTAGGCCGTGATGAAAATGGTCTTTACCGTGGGATCCATCTCGAGCAGTCGGCGACAGATGTCGAGGCCTTTCCCATCCGGTAGCTCCTGGTCGAGCAGAACAATGGCTGGACGCTGCCCCTCGAAGAGCTCCAGACCCTGTGTCCCAGTGGATGCTTGAAGGACAGGATAGCCGCTTTCGGTCAGGTGGTCAGCCAAGGAGGCGACGAAGAGTTCGTCGTCATCGATGATCAGGATGGCAGGATGGGGCGTCATGAAGAAACGAGTATTAAACCCAGAACCGCATGTCAAATTGGTACCAAGACACCAGCACCCCTCTGACCACCTCGTCACGGATCATCAGAAAAAAACCCGCAGCGGGGATCCGCTGCGGGCCGGATTTCATGGCGTCGGTGGTGATGCTATTTCTTCTCGTCGTCCTTGACCTCTTCAAAATCCGCATCGACCACATCGTCCTCTGCACCGGGATTGGCGTTGGCGTCGGCGGCGCCCGCTCCGCCGGCACCTTCGGGGCCAGCTTGACCTTCGGCGGAGGCCTGCTGATACATGGCCTCGGCCACCTTGTGGGAGGCCTGGGTCAGTTCGTCGCTGAGTCGTTTGATCTCGGCGGCGTCGTCGCCTTCCATGGCCTTGCGCAGGGGTTCGATCGCCGCCTCAACCTTGGCGCGCGTGTCGGCATCGACCTTGTCCCCTAAATCCTTTAGTGACTTCTCGGTGTTGTAAATCAGGGCGTCGGCATGGTTGCGGGCTTCTATGAGGTCCTTCTTGGCCTTGTCTTCCTCCGCATGCAGTTCAGCCTCCTTGACCGCCTTTTCGATCTCTTCCTGGGTCAATCCACTGGAGGCGGTGATCTGAATCGACTGTTCTTTGGCGGTGGCCTGGTCTTTGGCGCTCACATTGACGATACCGTTGGCATCGATGTCAAAGGTCACCTCGATCTGGGGAATGCCGCGTGGCGCCGGTGGAATCCCCACCAGTTCGAAGCGTCCCAGCGTTTTGTTGTCGGCCGACATCTCCCGCTCTCCTTGCAGGACATGGATGGAGACCGCTGGTTGGTTATCGGCGGCGGTGGAGAACACCTGGCTCTTTCGGGTGGGGATGGTGGTATTCTTTTCGATTAGACGCGTCATCACGCCGCCCAAGGTTTCGATCCCCAGGGAGAGCGGCGTCACGTCCAGAAGCAAGACATCCTTGACGTCTCCCTTGAGGACGCCACCTTGGATGGCGGCACCAACTGCCACCACCTCATCCGGATTAACCCCTTTGTTGGGATCTTTCGCGAAAATCTTCTTTACTCGGGCCTGGACAGCCGGCATGCGTGTCATGCCGCCCACGAGGATCACCTCGTTGATGTCGCCCGCGCTGAGGCCAGCATCGCGCAGAGCGGTGACGCAGGGTCGCTCGAGCTTGTCGAGCAGGTCTGCCACCAGCGCCTCCAGCTTTGCCCGTGAGATCTTAATATTGAGATGCTTGGGGCCGCTGGCGTCGGCCGTTATGAAGGGCAGGTTGACATCGGTCTCCATGGAGGAGGACAATTCCATTTTGGCCTTTTCAGCCGCTTCCTTCAGCCGCTGAAGCGCCATCTTGTCGTTGCGAATGTCGATGCCCTGATCCTTTTTGAATTCATCGGCCAGGTAGTCGATGATACGGAGGTCGAAATCCTCGCCACCCAGATGGGTATCACCGTTGGTGGACTTGACCTCGAAAACGCCTTCGCCGATTTCCAAAATGGAAACGTCGAAGGTACCGCCGCCCAGATCAAAGACAGCGATCTTCTCTTCACTTTTCTTGTCCAGCCCATAGGCCAGAGATGCCGCCGTGGGTTCGTTGATGATCCGCATCACGTTGAGGCCGGCGATTTTGCCAGCGTCCTTGGTGGCTTGGCGCTGACTGTCATTGAAGTAAGCAGGCACCGTCACGACGGCATCTGTCACACTCTCCCCGAGATACTCCTCGGCCGTCTTTTTAATATTGGCCAGGATGAAGGAGGAAACTTCGGCTGGACTGTAGAGCTTGCCGCGCAGGTTGATGCGGACATCGCCGTTGTCGGCGCGCTGGATCTCGTAAGGCAGAATGTCCACGTCACCCTGCACTTCGGGGGAATCGAACTTGCGCCCGATGAGGCGTTTGACGCCGAATACCGTGTTCTCAGGATTGGTGATCGCCTGGCGCTTGGCCACCTGCCCTACCAAACGCTCGCTGCTCTCGCTGACGGCAACAATGGAGGGGGTGGTGCGGCCGCCCTCGGGATTGGTGATGACCTTCGCTTCACCACCTTCCATGATGGCCACACAGGAGTTGGTGGTACCAAGATCAATGCCGATGATTTTTCCCATTTTCGAGTGCCTCCTTACAACGGAATAATTTAGAATTGGATAGTCTCAAGTCTTATTCAGATTCACCACTGGCCTTGGAGACCGTCACCATGGAGGGACGCAGGAGGCGATTGTGAAGCAAATAGCCTTTCTGCAGTTCCTGGATGACGGTATTGGGTGGCTGGTCGGCGGTCTCCTGCTGCATGACGGCCTGGTGGTAGGTAGGATCGAAGGTCTCCCCCTGAGCGGCGATAGCGGTAACGCCATATTTTTCCAGGATTTTAAGGATCTCTTTGAGGGTCAGCTCAACACCCTCGGCGATTGGCTTGGAACACCCCTCCTGATCGACAGCGGAGGATAGCGCCCGCTCCAAATTGTCAATGACACCCAGTAGATCCTTGATGATCTGCTCGTTTGAAAACTTACGGAACTCGGCCAGTTCGCGGTTGGACCGTTTTTTATAGTTGTCGAATTCCGCCGACAACCGCAGGAGCCGGTCATAGTAATCGGCGGCCTCCTGTTTCGCCGCCGCAAGTGGATCCGCAGGTTCCCCCTCCACCGCTTCCGCTGCGTCCTCGCTTGCCTCTGTTTCGATCTCCATTTCGGATATTTCGTCGGGCGCTGGCTCAGCCGCGGCTTCCACTGCATCTGCCGGCGTCTCCACCGTTATGGGAATCTCCTCGCCGGCCTCGTTACCGGTTTCATTTTCAGATCGGTCTTTGCGCGTACTCATCCCTGTTTTGTCACTCCTGACATCGTTGGGTAGCCAGATTGTTTCGTTGGAATTTTAGGAACAATTCCTATTAGTGCCTGAAAACGCAAGGAAATCTCGATGTCGGTCGAGATCGTATGAAATAATAAGACGGGATGTTACCTTGTCAAGCAAAGCGAAATGGGATTCGAGCAGGGGGGCAAGAAAAGCGAAAAAACCGTTTATAAACAGAAGGTTAGTAAAATGCATGGGGAGATAGGGCCGGAAATGGTTGTGCACCCTCTATCGAATCCCCCACCAAATAGACGCCATTTGCATGCCCGGGATCGATCCGCGACACAGACCGCATCACTTATCGCTGCTTCCTTCCGGACCTGACGAGGTTCGCGACCGTCTGTTGCGCGGCGGCCGACCATGTTGACGCCTTATCAGCGGGCAACCCTTTAGAGGGAATTCAGCCCCGCATGAAGCGGATTTCGGGTATAGGGCACCGCTAGCTCCCCACCTAGCACAACCGGGCTGGTTGTTACACTACGGAGGAATCCAATTTCAAGCAGAAAATTGTGCCAGGCGCCGGCCCAAAATGGGTACCGGTGCCGCTGAGCCCTGGTTTTCGTTGACAACGCCAGAGAGAGCCCCTACTAAACGAAACACTGCGGTATCCACAGGTCACAACCACCAGGAATCCATCTTGCCAACAGACGTCGCTTCGCCCGGTGGGGCTCGCGGTGAACCCATGTTCATCCTGCTCCAGCATTTGGACCTTTTTAATGGGAATCACCGGCGCGACGTTCCGCCATTCTTCTGGCTGCGCGATCACAACAGCGGCACTGGATATTGGTACCCAGCTTTTCGCTCATCCGACAAGCGGCTAGCGAGCGTGCCATTCCAGTGCGTGGCAATGCCACAGTGGGTATTGCGGACAGCTTCGCGTGCACCCGAATACCGGTGGCACCCCGCTACAAGTTGCGAATTGAGGTCCTCGTCCGTCCAGCACCGCCTTGAGCCGGACAACGGGATCGTCCGCTTTTAGAATCGCCAGACCTCGGAAAGCGTCCATGCCACCATCGGCCAACACCACAGAAGATCCGAAGAGAGAGCGACATAAAACGCGTTTCGAAAACAGGGTTGTCGCAACCATCGACACCTACGGGTTGCTATCGGACAAAGACATCGTGCTGGTGGCCGTTTCGGGAGGCCCTGATTCGGTCGCCCTCCTCCAGGTGCTCCTGCGCCTGAGAAATCTATACCGGATCACCCTCCAAATTGCCCACCTCAACCATGGACTTCGAGCTGGCGCCGCGGAAGATCAGGCCTTCGTTGAGTCCGTCGCAAATAATCTGGGGCTGCCCTTTCACGCGGATCGCAGGGATGTTGACGCCTACCGACACGCCAAGGGTCTCTCCCTGGAGGAGGCGGCTCGTCAAGTCCGCTATACCTTTCTAAGGGCAGTGGCCGACAAACGAAACTGCACCAAGATCGCCGTCGGCCACCAGGCCGACGACTCGGCGGAACTGGTTCTGATGAACCTGTTGCGGGGCAGCGGACCACAAGGGCTATCCGGTATCCCCCCACGAAATGGCCGTATTATCCGCCCGTTGATCGATATTCACCGCGACTGGATTGAAGCGTATGTGGACGCACACCGTCTCACCTATCGCCAAGATGTCAGTAACGCAGACATGGCTTTCACCCGAAATCGCGTCCGGCATGAACTGATCCCCTACCTGGAAAAGCGCTACAATCCACGCCTGCGCCAATTGTTGCACCGAACGGGCCACATCTTCAGAGACGAGGGGGTTTGGATTGAAAACCAAATTCACAGCGCATATCCAGGACTGGGTCCTGAACGATGTGCGGAGGGGGTCCGCTTCCGCCGCGCACGACTGAGGAGCGCGCCTGCAGCGGTACAGCGCCGCGTCCTGCGCTGGGGGCTGGCGATGATCGCCGGTGATTTGAAGCGCTTGCGCTTCAGCCACATCGAGCAAATCCGTCGTTTGGCCCAGATGTCGGAGGCTGGCCTCAAATGGCTGGACCTGCCAAGAGGCATTCGGGTGATGACCGATCTCGAGTGGATAGTGCTCAAGCTGGAAACGGCCGAGGAGCGTCGGATTCGCCGCGATGGTGGCGAACCGGATCAGTTCAGGCCCTTTCGATACGAAGTCGCATGTCCGCAGGACGACCCCATCGTGGTGTCGTTACCCGACATCGATGCACAGTTGACACTGCAGTGCGATATCCACGGCAATGACGCCGGGCCGGACCCTCCCCAGCGGGCCCGTTTTGACGTGGACCGCCTTAAATTCCCGCTGGTGTTGCGATCCACCCTTCCGGGAGATCGGTTGCAGCCGCTGGGTATGACCGGTCGTAAAAAGGTCAGCGACCTCCTTATCGACTGCAAGATCCCCATCTCTATGCGGCATCGCCACCCGGTGCTTATCAGCGGTGGTCGAATCGTCTGGTTGGTGGGAGTTCGGATGGCCGCTGACGCCCGGATTCGTGCCGATACAAGGCGTCTGTTGATCGGTGAATTTTGCTTGCTTAAGTGAGTCAGATGTTTAATATATTGCTGGTAGTTAGTGCCGAAAGGCCCTTAATTTTGAGACCGTTCGGCGTTGAAAAAATCGTATCAATGCACCTGCAAAAACCCCACAGCAGGGAGGACCTCGTTTGAATCCGTTTTATAAGAACCTCGCCTTGTGGCTCGTCATCACGCTGATGATGATCATGCTTTACAATCTGTTCAATCAGCAGCACTTGGCTGAACAGAGCATCAGCTATTCAGAATTCCTCTCCATGGTTGAAGGCGAGCGAGTGGCAGAGGTGGTCATCCAGGGCCAGGAACTCTACATCACCGACACCAACCGCGAACGGTTTAAAATCTACGCCCCTCAAGACGCAGACCTGATTCGCACGCTACGCGAACGCGGTATATCGATCTCCGCCAAACCGCCGGCGGAATCCCCTTGGTACATGAACATTCTGGTCTCATGGTTTCCCATGATCGTCCTCATCGGGGTCTGGATCTTTTTCATGCGTCAAATGCAGTCCGGTGGCGGAAAAGCCCTAAGCTTCGGAAAGAGCCGGGCACGCCTCATGTCAGACAACCAGGAGAAGGTCACCTTCGCTGACGTGGCCGGCATTGACGAAGCCAAAGAGGAGTTGGGCGAAATCGTTGAGTTTCTCAGGGAACCCAAGAAATTTACCCGCCTGGGTGGCCGCATCCCGAAAGGCGTCCTGCTCATGGGGCCTCCAGGAACGGGCAAAACGCTCTTGGCCCGGGCCATAGCCGGCGAGGCCGGCGTCCCTTTCTTCAGCATCAGCGGCTCCGATTTTGTGGAGATGTTCGTGGGCGTAGGCGCCTCGCGCGTGCGCGACCTGTTCGTGCAAGGCAAAAAGAATGCCCCCTGCATCATTTTCATCGACGAAATCGATGCAGTTGGCCGACACCGCGGGGCCGGCCTTGGCGGCGGCCACGACGAACGCGAGCAAACCCTCAACCAGCTATTGGTAGAGATGGATGGATTCGAATCCAATGAAGGGGTCATCCTCATTTCGGCCACCAACCGTCCCGACGTGCTAGACCCAGCCCTCCTGCGTCCGGGACGCTTCGATCGTCAGGTGGTGGTCAGCCTGCCTGACATTCGGGGCCGGGAGAAAATCCTCAAGGTCCACATGAAGCGCACTCCCATCGAGGGGGATGTCAGCCCGCTGATTTTGGCCAAGGGCACGCCGGGCTTCTCCGGTGCAGACCTGGAGAACCTGGTCAACGAAGCCGCCCTGCTGGCCGCCAAGCGCAACCGCGAAAAAGTCACGATGACGGACTTCGAGGATGCCAAGGACAAAGTCTATATGGGCCTTGAGCGCAAATCAAAGGTGATCAAGGACGAAGACCGAAAAACGACGGCCTACCATGAAGCTGGCCATGCCCTGGTGGCGCGCTTTCTCCCCCAAGCGGACGTGGTGAACAAAATCACCATCATTCCCCGCGGTCGGGCGGCCGGCGTGACGTGGTTCCTTCCCGATGAAAGCGACTTCAAGTACAAAGACCAGTTGGAAGCAGATCTGGCTGTCGCCTACGGCGGCCGAGTTGCCGAGGAGATCGTCTTCGACCGCATCAGCACGGGTGCTTCCAACGATATCAAGCAGGCCACCGATCTGGCCCAGCAGATGATTCGCAACTGGGGGATGAGTGAGGAACTGGGCCCCCTCTCCTTTGCCAAAGGTGAGGAGCAGGTGTTTTTGGGACGTGAGATCGCCCAGCACCGCGACTACTCAGAGTCTACGGCCCAGCGCATTGACGATGAGATTTCTCGGCTGATCGCGTCGGCCCACAAAACTGCCAAAACTATCCTCGAAGACCATATCGATATTCTGCACAAGCTATCGGACCTTCTCCTTGAACAGGAGACCGTCATGGGAAAAGAGTTGGATGAGTTGATCCTCTCCCTGCACCCCGACATCGACCTTCCCTCCAAAGAGATCAGCGAGGAGTCTGAGGAGGAGGAGGTCGCTGAAACGGCTTCCTTGGAGCGAGTCGCGGCGACTGAGGATTCCGAATCCGCGGCGAGCGAGGCCTCCCCAACGGCTGAGGATATCGTGGAGGAGGAAACCGAGGACGGGGAAATCCCATTGCCGCCATCCGACAAAGACCCAGAGCGATAGGGCACCGACCGATCCATTCACACCTGCTACGCCAATTGAGATAAGCGGGCGCACGGCGCTTTGCCGATTGCGGTGCGCCCTGTTCGCCATCTAGCGCCTCAGGAGTACTATATGTCGATTGTCGCTCGCCGCGCGTCCTACCTTCTCCAATGGCAGCACCACAAGCTCCACTTGGGGCAGCGCACCCGCATCATGGGGGTTGTCAATGTGACCCCGGATTCGTTCTCCGATGGTGGCCGCTTTTACGATCCAGACCAGGCCATCACCCACGGGGAGCGCCTTGTCGCTGAAGGTGCCGACATCCTCGATATCGGTGGGGAATCTACCCGCCCCTTCTCGGATCCGGTGGCGACCGCCGACGAGATTGAACGGGTCGTTCCGGTCATCAAGGCGCTTGCGACCAGCGTGGCTGTCCCCATCTCCATCGACACGAAAAAAGCGGCCGTGGCCGAGGCCGCCCTCGCCGCCGGCGCCGCCATGATCAACGACATCAGCGCTCTGAACGGAGACCCGCACATGGCCTCCGTGGCAGCCGAGGCCGAGGTGCCGTTGGTGCTCATGCACATGCAGGGTAGCCCAAAGACCATGCAGGCGTCGCCCCACTATGAAAACCTCATGGGAGAGGTGAGCCAGTTTCTCCGCGACGCACTTGAGCAGGCGGTGACGGCCGGCGTCCAGCGGGAACGGATCATCCTCGATCCCGGTATTGGATTCGGGAAGACATTTCCCCACAATCTGGAATTGCTCAGGCAATTGGCCCGTTTGACGACGCTGGAGACCCCCATTCTCGTGGGGGCCTCACGCAAGGCCTTTATCCGCGATCTGGTCAAACCGGACGAAGTGGCAGATATCGCCGCCGATTCGCCCGAGGTGGAGACCGGGACCCAGGCCACCGTTACGGCCGCAATTCTAGGCGGCGCCCACATCGTGCGGGTTCACGACGTGGCCAATACGCGCAGCACGGTCCGCGTAACGGACGCCATCGTCAACGCTGAAACACCGCGCTGATCCTCGTTCCCCCAATGGGGCGTCATCTGTCCAGCGCAGTTACGAAAGGAATCCGTCGGCATGCTGCTGGTAATCGATGTGGGCAACACCAACACGGTCATGGGTATCTTCGTTGACGACCAGCTGGTTCATGATTGGCGCATTCGAACCGAGCGGAATACCACCGAGGACGAATACAACGTGCTCGTGGGGAGTCTCTTCACAAACGCGGGCGTTCGCGTTGATGCCGTTCGGCAGACAGTGATCAGCTCAGTGGTCCCTCCCATGGCAACCATCCTGGATGCATTCTGCTGTAAATATTTGGGACATGCCCCCCATTGGGTCAACGCCAAATCCTACACAGGCATGCCCATCCGCCTGCCAAATCCTGACGAAGTAGGGGCTGACCGCATCGTCAACGCGGTGGGCGCCTATCACAAACATCAGCGCAGCATGATCATTATCGACTTCGGCACGGCGACCACCTTCGATGCCATCTCCCCCAAGGGAGAGTATCTGGGCGGCGCTATCAGCCCCGGTATCATGGTGGCCGCCGAGGCCCTTTTCATGAAGGCCAGCAAGCTTCCGCGCGTGGAAATTATTGAACCGCCGGAACACGTGATCGGCAAGGGGACCAACGAGGCCCTCAAATCGGGCATCATCTACGGTTACGCCGGGCTCGTGGAGGGGGTGGTTAAACGGATGCGGGCGGAGATGGGCGGCGATCCCATGGTTATCGCCACCGGTGGCCTCGCCAAGTTGATGGGGACGGCATCCGCCGGCATCGATGCTGTCGAACCAGATCTGACCCTCGAAGGGTTGCGTATTATCGCCGCCGAACTCCAACGCCAGACGGATAGAACGGCAGCGCGATCCGGCGAAGTCAGGGGGCAGGACGGGTCCGCTGTTGAGGGATTACGACCCCAGTCGTGATGTCAACTCGCCCAGCATGCCGCGGATACTGTTCCGTAAGAAACCGTGTTCGCGCGTCTGGGCCTGTGCGTTGAGACACCCCAGCCCACGAAGATCCTCATCCGACGCCAGCAGCTGTGCCAAACAGCGATCAACCACTCCGCCGTCGGCAGTTCTTTCATTCCGCTCCCACACCGTTGCCACAACTTCCATCCAACGCCGAATTTGGTCAGCGTGACGGGTCAGGAAGCGGACATCTTCCGTCGCACCATAGTGCCCGTAGAGGAGCCTTCTCGGGTGCAAGGCCTCCACGGCGGCAATGCTGCTCAGATAGATGTCGGCGATAAAGCGCGGTGGCGTGGCGGGCCGCAGATATGTGTCACCATTGGGGAGATCGAGGCGAACCCCACCCGCCTCGCCCACAAAGAGCCCGACCGCCCCCAGGTAACTGATGTGGTGAGGCGCGTGGCCCGGGGTGGCAATCGCCGCCAGATTGCCGGGAAGATCCCCCTCCGCAGGCACGCAACGCGCTCTGGACACTGGAAGGTAAGGGCCGTAAGCCCGGGCCGTATCGGCAAGGGTCTTTAAGGTGCCCTCCCATAGTCGGGCGGGATCCACCAAGTGATCGATGCCTTTGGGGTGCACGACTATGGGCGCTTCGGGGAAAGCCTCAGCGATCTGTCCGATGGCGCCGGCATGGTCGATGTGGATATGGGTCAGATAGATGGCGTCCAGATGTTGTACGCCCAACTCATCCAGGGCCATCAAAAGATGGGGTGCCGTCACCGCAGGGCCAACATCCACTAGGTAGGTGGTGCCCCCCTTTACGAGCCAGGCACTGATAAAGGCCTCGAAACCCGGCAGGGGCGGTCTCAATTCGATCAGAAACAGGTCGCTGTCCACGGGATGGATGAGCGCCTTCAACATCTGCCCCCCTCCGACACGCCGTTGACAAGTGGATGTTCAATCAAGTCCCATGCGGCGCTCCAGGGCCTCGATCTCAGATTCCAGGTCGCGGCGTTCGTCGGCGCTGAGGGATTCCTCTGTCAGGCGACGCTTCAGGCAGAGCAGCTGCATCTCGTCGCGATACATGCTGCAAGTGTAGGATGAGCGTTGGGTCAATGGGGCAGGCACTCCCTGAAGATGCGGTAGAAAAGGTCATGGTCCGCCAGCGAACGTCGCAAGATCTTATCAAAATCTTGGATGTTGTTCAAATTGACGACAATGTTGACGCTCTTCTGAAAGGCGGCCATCTGGTCCATCGTGCGGAAGCGGCTGCTCAGCAGGGTGACAAACAAGTTGCGGCGCTCCTCCATGTTCAGCCGCTCCAAGTAGATGAGGACACCGTTGATGTCGGGATCTTGGGTATCAAATATCTCATTCACAATGACGATGTCGTACCCATGATAGCGCATCTTTTTTAGGGCGTCGCGGCTGCTTTTCGGCACGGTGATGTTGTACTCCAACACCTCCAGTACCTGGCTGATCTGGGCGAGAATTTCAGGGTCCGATTCACAGAGCAGGGCCGTCTTCCCCTCCTCCTCAACAAAATCGAAGGGCTTTTGGTCCTCGGATTCCCCCAACTCCTCATCTTCGGTGAAACTGAAAAAGTCCTCGAAGACATCCTCCTCCATGGCGGCTGGAGGGGTTTCGGCCGGTGCGTTAACGACGATCTTCTCCTTGCACTGAGGGCAGGTCACGCGGGCGCTCTTGCCCGGCGGAATTTTGCCTTCGGGGATGGTGATTTTGTATTGGCAGAACTCACAGAAGACTTCCATGCGATTGTCCTTTCGTGCAGGCTAAATTCAGGCTGCGGTCCTGGTTTCAACTTTTGTCCCAAGCGCGATCGATCTCCAGATTGTCGATATCGGTGGTGGCCTCGCCACGGGCGCTCTTGACGCTGTCGATCCCGCGGCCGGCGACGCCTTTGTGCGAAGCGAACGCCAGCGCCGTCTCCTGGGTGATGAGGCCCTGCTCGTACAGACCCACGATGTGGTCATCGAAGGTGGTCATGCCGAAGGGGCGGCCAGCCTGCATGATGTCATAGAACGTCTTGCCCTCCGACTCGCCGTTGAGAACGGCGTCCTTGACGCGGATGTTGCTGCGCAACACCTCGAAGGCAGCCACGCGCCCACCGCCCACTTTAGGGAGAAGGCGCTGGCTGATGACCCAGCGGACCGTATCGGCGAGACGAATGCGAATTTGCTTCTCCTCCTCGATGCTGAACATACCAAGGATGCGGTTGATGGTCTGTCCGGCGTCGACGGTGTGCAGAGTGGTCAGCACAAGGTGGCCGGTTTCGGCGGCGCTCAACCCGATCTCTACGGTTTCGCGGTCGCGCATCTCACCCACAAGAATCACTTTGGGTGCCTGGCGTAAGGCGGCCCTGAGTCCGTTGCTGAAGGTGTCGAAATCTTGCCCCAACTCCCGCTGGTTGAAGGTCGCCTTCTTGTGGGGATGTTGATACTCAATGGGATCTTCGAGAGTGACCGCATGCACCGATTTATGTTCATTGATCTCCTCGAGGATGGCCGCCAGAGAGGTCGATTTACCAGAACCCGTGGCACCGGTCACAAAAACGATCCCATTGAGCTCCTTGGACACGTCAAAAAAGGACTCCGGCAGCTTCATGTCACGGATGGTGGGAACCTTGGATTCGAGCCTTCGCAGGACGATGGAGTAGCGCCCGCTGCCCTGTGAAAAGATATTCACGCGGAAGCGCGCCTTTCCCGGCAGGGTGTAGGAGAGGTCGCAGGAGCCGGCGCTGAGCAGCGCTTCGGTGAGTCGGCGATCGCCATTGATCAGGTTGAGCGCAAAAAGCTCTGTTTGATAGGGCGTCAGTTCGCCGATGACGGGTTTGAAATCCACGGGTACGAGGGTGCCGGAGCTCTCCACCTGAAGGGGCTTTCCCACCGTAAGATTCAAGTCGGAGACATTGCTGTGAGAGTCCAGCATTCGGGTCAGGATATAGTCGATCTCCTGCTTTTTCATAGGTACGCCTCAATGAACCGAATAATTGCGGTGAATACGGCCCTTGCCCGCGGCCGCCGGGGTTCCTGTTGCTGACCCATCAAGATCAGGCCTCCGTAAAATCCGTAGGTGGACTTTTCAGCATGGGACGGAAGCGGGCCTTGTCGTTTGCTTTCAAATAGGCGTCGTCGGCACTGATCCAGCCCTTGTTATACAGCTCCATGATGGCTTCATCGAGGAGCTGCATGCCGTATTTGCGTCCCGTCTGCATCATGGAGGGCAACTGATGGGATTTGGATTCGCGGATCAAATTGCGCACCGCCGGTGTGGCGATGAGGATCTCAAGCGCCGGTACCCGCCCCGGACGATCGATGCGTTTGAAGAGGGTCTGGGAGACGATGGCGCGGATACCATCGGCCAGCGTGGATCGCACCTGCCCCTGCTCCTCGGCAGGAAAAACCTCAATGATACGGTCCACCGTGCGGGCCGCGCTGGTGGTATGCAGGGTGGAGAAAACCAGGTGGCCGGTTGAGGCCGCCTCGATGGCCAGAGAGATGGTTTCCAAGTCCCGCATCTCGCCGACCAGAATAATGTCGGGATCCTCACGCAGCGCGCCGCGCAGGGCGGCCGAGAAGCTCTTGGTGTGCAGCCCCAGCTCGCGATGGTTGACGATGCAGCCGCGGCTCTGATGAACGAACTCGATGGGATCCTCGATGGTGATAATGTGGTCACTGCGGGTGCGGTTGGCCTCATCGATGATGGCTGCCAGCGTGGTCGATTTACCACTACCGGTGGGACCGGTCACGAGGACAAGCCCGCGGGGCAGACTGGCCAGTTTGGAGATCACCGACGGCAGGCCAAGCTGCTCGGTGGTCATGATGGAGCTGGGGATTTCACGAAAAACGGCCCCGATGCCGTTTTTCTGCATAAAAAAGTTTGCACGGTAGCGGGCCAGGCCGGGAATTTCATATCCGAAATCCACGTCACCTGTTTCTTCGAACACCTTGATCTTATCCTCTTGGGTGATCTCGTAGAGCATGCTGCGCAGTTCGTCACTGCTGAGCGTCTTGTACTTGACGCGCTCAATGTCACCGTGAATCCGCAACGCCGGTGGCTGACCGGCGCACAGATGGAGATCCGATGCTTTGCTGTCATGCATCAGTTTGAAAAAGGCATCAATCTTTGCCATGGGCCTCTCCCTTGAATCTGGCGTGAGAAGTCGGTGGTGCTAAGTTGCCTGGATTGGCATGAGCGGCTGCTGATGTCGTGCCCAACACGGGCGTCCACATGCCGGCGGAATCATCTAACACATCGACCTTTTGGGGAAAGGCTTTAGCCCCAAAGCCAATCGTGAACGGAAGGAGGCGCGGGAGACGCCGGTGCAGTGTGGTTGTAAAGGGAGGCGCTATTTGGAGGTGGTTAAATATTGAATCTTGTCGTCTTCGGCATCCAGGGCATCGGACCCCTCTTTGCCGATGTCGAGGAGCTTGGTATGTGCCTCGATGACGGCACGTAATTGTACCTCGATCTGGATGCGCTGACGCTTGAGTTCGGCGATGTCCTCATGGAGTTGGGAGAGCCGATTATGGGCCCGATTGAGAATCTTCTCGGCCTTGGTTTCGGCATCGGCAATGATGATGTCGGCCGACTTGCGGGCGTTGTCCTTCATCTGTTCCAGGACTGTCTGAGAGTTGAACATGGCGCGTTTGAAGGTTTCCTCGCGCTCTTTATACCCTTGCAATTCCATTTTTAGCCGCCGCAGATCCTCGTGAAGCTGTTTGTTCTCATCGCGCAGATCGGCGACACTGTCCGCCACGCGCTCCAAGAAATGGTCCACCTCGCGGACGTCGAAGCCGCGCAAGCGGACTTTGAACTGCTGTTGTTGAATTTCCAAAGGCGTCATCTTCATCGGTCTTCACCTTGCTTTCGAAAAACAAAGGGTGCGGATGTTGACGCGACAGGGTCCGAAGGTTTCCGAAGTGAGGCCGCTGTCGAGCCTAGCTACGGGTCACATGGTTTAGATGAGGCCCACCGCCATTCGCTGCAGAATGGGCACTAGAAAAGTTTGCAGGAAAATAATCGCCATAAATACGACGATGGGCGATAGATCGAGCCCCCCCAGATTCACAGGCAGTTTGGACCGTATCGGATAGAGGATCGGCTCAGTGACATTGTTGATAAAGCGCACGATGGGATTGAAAGGATCGGGGCTTACCCAGGAGAGAACGGCCCGCGCAATGACCAGCCACATGAATATTATTAAAACAAAATTCAGGACCTTGGCCACTGCCAAAAGGAAATATCCAATGATGAACATTAGGGAGGCGGTATCCTTTATCTATGGTGTGTACTTCCAGCGTCAGGCTGCTTTTGACCAATTCCTGGAAGAAAAAAAGGTCCTTAGAGCCGAATAACCTATCGTCAATAATGGCAAAAGTAAATAAATTCGGGGGCAATAGTCAAGCTCTTTTCCGAAGACAGATCGGCAACGCTGCCGCCCATGGGGGCCGTAATCACTGGCAATGGCAATCGGGGTTCTCCATCGGCAGGAACCGGTGGGGAGCGATCTCGTCGGTGAAGCGGAGGATTCAGGAAGTCCTGAGGAGGCCAGCCACCGTCGTACGCCCGCAATCAGGGAAATCTGGTTGCGATGGGATGCTGGGTCAACGGGATTGTGGACCCATCCCGCTGAGCGGGCACGCAGATCTGAAGCGGGCGGCAGAGAGAGCGCCATCTCCCCTGAAACGGTCATCACCACTGCCAGCAGTGGGACGCCCATCCCCGTGGCCATCGATCACGGACGGCACCGCACCAACCTTCACGATTTGGCGGAACCGTTTGGGCGCGGTGTTGCCAATGGCCATCCGCTCTGCCGATGCGTGTGCCATCGCTGCCATCTTACCGAAACCGCCATATTTCACTTGACTTCACTGGGTTGGAGCCATAGGGGATACTGTTGCAGCGGCCATCGGATGCGGTCGCTACCTGACAAGCCCCGATTCCCTTCAACCACCGATTTCCAGGGAGGCACAACGTGCTGCTGAACAGCAAGAAAATAGGGTTTATCGGCTCCGGCAATATGGGTGAAGCCCTCATCAATGGTCTTATCGTGTCGGGATCCTCAGCACCGGAAAACATTATCTGTTCCGATATCCGCGAAGACCAACTGGAACGGCTGAAGGCCACTTATGGTATCCAAACCACCACCGACAATGTGGCAGTGGTTCAGCGGGCTGACATCATCATCTATGCCATCAAGCCCCAGATCATGGCTCAAGTCCTGCTGGAGACGGCGGATCATCTGAGTATGGATAAGCTCATCATCTCCATTGCCGCAGGCGTGCCCATGGTGGCGATCGAAAATTGCCTCAACAAGGATCTTCGCTTGATCCGGGTGATGCCCAACGTGGCCGTCGCGGTGAACGAGGGTGCGGCCGCCATCGCCGCCGGCCAGCACGCCAATCCCGATGATATTCAACTGGCCATGGACATCTTCAATTCAGTGGGCAAATGCGTTTTCCTAAAGGAAAACGAACTCCTCGACGCTGTTACCGGTTTAAGTGGCAGCGGACCGGCGTACATCTTCATGATTGTGGAGGCGTTGGCCGATGCCGGTGTCAAGGTGGGACTCTCCCGTCAGGACGCCCAATTCCTTGCCAGCCAGACTGTTCTGGGCGCAGCCAAGCTGCTCCTTGAGACGGGCACCCATCCCGGTCAGCTCAAGGATTCGGTGACCTCTCCCGGCGGCACCGCCATCGCCGGCCTGCATACCTTGGAAAAAGGGGGGCTGCGAACCACCATGATCAATGCGGTGGAGGCGGCCACCATAAGGTCCAAGGAACTGGGCGACATGATGATTGAGCGATTTCAGGCCCAGCTGAGCGAGAAGGCATGCGCCACCAGGCGATAACCACTATTCGGAACGACAATTGGGTTGGCACACGCATTAACTTTCTGGCCGGGACAAGCCAGGTGATATGTAACCATGGCCCAAATTTTGGGTCATTAAATGACACTGCGCAATGGCCGCACAACCCCAACTGATAATCAGGTAGAATTCGCCGCACCATGTTTGCTCAAAGTGTGACCTATCCGGCTGCTCTGGCCTTCGGGTTTCTCTCCTTTTTCTCGGGATGCGTGCTCCCGCTGATCCCGGTCTATTTTACGTTCATCACTGGATATTCCCTCGATCAGCTCACCGACTCGCCCACAACGACCATCCGCCGCAAGGTCATGTTCTCAACCCTTGCATTTGTGCTAGGTTTTTCGGCCATTTTCGTGTTGTTGGGGGCATCTGCTTCGCTGATGGGGGGACTTATCGGGGGATACAAGGACGCCATCCGTATTGCCGGTGGTATTTTGATCCTCATAATGGGCCTTCACCTCACCGGCCTTGTGCGCATCAAGGGACTTGATTTCGAAAAACGGATTCATATCCAGGAGAAACCGTTGCACCTGTTCGGAACCTTCGTCGTGGGGATGGCCTTTGGTGCCGGCTGGAGTCCCTGCATCGGGCCGACGCTGGGTTCGATCCTCGTCATCGCTGCAAATTCGGAAACGGTTTGGCAAGGCATCGCGCTATTGAGCGTATACAGCTTCGGTCTGGCAATCCCCTTCCTGGTGCTATCGATATTCATCCATCTGGTCCTCGCCTTCATAAAAAAGGCCAAGCGGTTTATCCGCTATGTCAACCTAACAGCTGGGGTCCTGCTGATGCTGATGGGTGTATTGCTATTGACGAATCGATTATCGATCCTCAGTGTATGAATGGGTGTGCAATGGCATAAGGAGCGACGGCGGTTGCGGCCGGAAAGGTTTTAAAGCTATGGGGAGCGGACGGTTTCTTACAGGCGTGATACTGGGGGGGCTTCTATTGTCGGCGGTGCTAGGCCCATCGGCCTTGGCCACAGACGGTGTCCGGTGGTACGACTATGATGAGGGCAAAGCCCGCATGCAAAGCGAGGGGAAGAAAGGCTTTCTCAATTTCTACGCCGATTGGTGCAAGTATTGTAAGGTCATGGATGATGAGACCTTCACCAATGCTGCCGTGATCGCCTACCTCAATCGCAATTTCATCGCCATGAAAGTCAATTCAGACAAGGAGACCAAGCGGGCGGCGGATTATGATGTGCAAGGCTTGCCCAGTACCTGGTTTCTGCGCGCCAACGGCGATAGAATCAGCAACCGGCCCGGATATATCCCACCCAAAGACATGCTCAACATCCTCAAGTTCATCAATACGGAATCGTACGAAAAGATGAGCTTCGATGCCTTTCTTTCCAGTCAATAATCGCGGCGGGGCGCGTCAGGGGCGCCCTACCCATCCTCATAGTGCCCTTGCAGACGCTGGACCAGGCGTAAAAGGGTCGAAGCGCTAACGGCCAGACTCAGCAGCAACAGCAGCAGGGGCAGCCAAACATAGGCCCTGAACGCAGGTTCCCCTTCGGCCACATTGATTCCCACGAAACTGAAGCCTGCCACCAACAGGGTGAATATCAATACGATAATACAGGCCGCTGTGGAGTCGTACCAAGGAGTGATGGTACGACGAAAGAGTGGATTTTGGGTCAACCGCATAATCACCTCGCACGTTCCATTCCCAAGCCGGTGAACATCTGTCCGACCCATTAAAAGACGACATGTCGAACCAACGACAGCAGAGGACCGCACCCCATGGGCCATATACGACGCCATAACCCGCCTTTAACGGCAGCGTTTGCCATCGCCATTCTCGCAACCCTATTCATCGGAGGCTGTGCTGTGCCCCAGAAAACCCTGCAAATGCCAGCAGAGGAGCTGCGCTTCTCCCAGGGCGCCATCATTGCCACCGCCGCCACGGATGAGATCGACTTCGACACCCTCATCGATCGCCTTTCCGATGCCAGCGTCGTCTACGTGGGCGAGCGCCACACCAGCAACGAGCATCACGAGATTCAGCTGCGTATCCTTACCGCCTTGGTGGCCAGGGGCGCTCGGGTCAAGGTGGGGATGGAGATGTTCGATCACACCTATCAGCCGATATTGGACCGATGGTCCGCCGGCGAACTGGAGACACAGCGCTTTCTCGAGCTGACCCACTGGTATGCCAACTGGCGCTTCGACTATGATCTGTATCGTCCCATCTTGGATTTTGTCCAGGAAAACCGACTGGATCTGATCGGCCTCAACCTCCCTTTCCACCTGCCGCCGAAAATCTCCACCGGTGGCATTGAGAGTCTGCGTCCGGATGAGCGGGCCCTGATCGCCGCCGACATCGACGTCACTGACGTCGATG
>JAAUYD010191943.1_pt1 | contig 98285 bp, 93 predicted proteins | sample 7278101 | NCBI WGS metagenome assembly JAAUYD01 (sample SAMN14350128, study PRJNA611818) | marine sediment metagenome | isolation source: surface marine sediment (0.6m) | place: French Polynesia: Moorea | collected 2018-08
CGGACCAAGCGCCGGACCAAGCGCCGGACCAAGCGCCGGACCAAGCGCCGGACCAAGCGCCGGACCAAGCGCCGGACCAAGCGCCGGACCAAGCGCCGGACCAAGCGCCGGCGCAGGCGACCGTAGGGGCCGGCGCGGCGGGTGTTGAAGAATCGGCCGCCGGGGAGACGGCCTCCGAAAATACGGCGACCGAAGAAGCAGCCGCCGAGAAAGCGGTCGCCGAAACAGCGGTCGCCGAAACAGCGGTCGCCGAGGCGTTGGCCGCCGAAACGGACGCGCTGGCGCTTGGCTTCGATAGTCTTTGGACCGATCCGGACGACCCGGAAACGGCCTGGGCTTTTGGCCGTATTCGCGCCTCCGGCGAGATGTTCCTCTTAGCGGCGCAGCTCGCTGAAGGAGCATTGGGGCAGGTCCATGACGCGCCCGACGGGCCGATTGGGGACGGCGATCTCGAAAGAGCGGCGACCGGCCTGGTCGCCGGTTTGGCGGGGCCAACGAGCCTGCCGCCCCCAACGCTTCAGGCGGCTTTCGCGGCTAAGGTTCGGCGGCGCGCGGATTCGAACGCTATGGCCTTCCGACAAGCGCATCGAGAAGGCCTGCGTGGAGATGCGGCGGCGCGGCGCATCATCGCGTTGAGCGCTCTGGGTCTAGAGCCGAATTCGACCGCGTCAGGTCGCAGCGCGGCGGCGCCGCCTGCGCCCAGTCCGCGTCTCGACGGAGACGATCAAGCCGCAGGATCGTCGTCCGGGTGGCGGTCGATTCTGGCGCCGGTATTTGCGGCGCCACGCGCGGTCGCCGCGCCGCGGCTTTCCCTGGTCGGTCCGGCTGATCTTGCCGCCCCGGGCGAGCATGACGCGGCGCTTTGTCAGGAATGGCGCCAATTCCTGGCTGCGGGCGAGCCTGAACGACGGCGTGCGATGGCGTTGTTGTCACTTGGGGCCGCTTTGTTCGGCGTCCTGATTGAGGCCGTGGCGCAGGGCCGGCTGACCGGCCGCGGCCCGTTATCCAGAAACCTGAGGGAGTTTTTGGATATGTTGGGCGTTCCTCCCTATGCGGTAATCTCGCCGAGCGGGGCGGCCCCGCTGGAGCGGATGGGAGCCGTCGGCGCGGTCTTGGCGCTCGGGGCCGACGGCGCGGACGCGCTGTTGGCTGGACCGGGCGCCCAGCCGGGCGTGCGTGCGGCCTTGGCCCGGACGCTCGTCGCGGTCTTTGCGCGTATCCTGGAATCTCGGTCGATGCTTATGGGGGTCGCGCAAGCGGCGTCCGCACTGCGCGGCGCTGCCTTGCCCGGCGAATTGGACATCTGGGCGGCCTCGGCGGATGGGATGTCCCATGAGGCGAGCCTTGCCGTCGGCCGGGCGGCCGTGGACGCAGCCTTGGCGCACACGCCGGGTTATGGCGAAACGGCCCCGTCGCCGAGAACGCCATGGGGCGCGCCAATCCCGCCGCCGCATTTGACCCGTCTTGCGGCGCCCTATTTGCCGAACTCAACGGCGTTGGAAGAGGCGCTGGCGCGGGTCGGCGCCGATCCTGCGCCGCCAAGCCGGGTCCAACGCGGCGTGGAATTGACGCCGATCGAGTTCGACCGGTTTGTCGTCTTGGCGACTGAAGGGCTGAAAGATCCGGCGACGGGCCTTTCCGCGCGCGGATTGGCCGAGGCTCTGGTCTTGGACGGATTGCAGGCAAAGAGCGGCGACGCCGGCAAGTCGAACGGAGCAGGAGCGATCTTCGCGGCGGCTTCTGATGGTCCCGACGGCGAAAAGGCGGCGATCCTGCGTCGCCTGGTCCAACTCTTTCGCAGTCAGGCAATGCAACAATTGATTGAAGAGTATCCATCGCTTGCGGCGAGGATCGACCGCGCCCAACGTTTTCAAAGACGGACGGCGTCAACCGAGAAAGGGCTTTCCCAATGACGGTATCCGGAGACGGCCTCCTCGCCTTTGAATGGTTTCAAGGCGACGGGGTCTCGACGACCTTTGACATTAAATTCTATTTCCTGGCGAACGAAGACCTGAAGTTCCTGCTCGAACGGGAAGACGGGACGCTGGAGGGCGTGACACCGAGCCAGATTGTCGGCGCCGGCGATCCGAACGGCGGGTCTTTCACCCTGTCGACTGCGCCTTCACCGGTGGAAAGGGCTGGCGTTTTCCGCGATCTGTCGCTGGGCCAACCCACGGATGTCGAAGCGCAGGAAGACATTCCGCCGGCGGCGATCCAGATCGCGCTCGATCGGCTGGCCATGGTGAACATCCAGCAGCAGGACGATATCGAGCGCGCAATCCGGCTTTCCGATTCCGATGAGCCTGGAGATTTCCGAATTCCTGTGCAGGCCGAGCGCGCGAACCGTTATCTCGCCTTCGACGCAAACGGCGATCCCATCGCGAGGACGATCACCGATATCGGTGCGGCTGAGATCGCGACGCAGGAAGAGGCGAACGCAGGCGAGGGCGACGGGCTGATCACCGCCGAGCTGTTGGGCGGCGGCGCGGCGGTCGGAGATTTGAAGTGGTCTGACGCGCAGACAACGCCGGAAGACCATCTACTGTGCGATGGATCGCTGGTGCTGATCGACGATTTCCCGGAACTGTTCGCGGCGATCGGGACGCAGTTCGGCGGCGACGGGGTGACAGATTTCCGTCTGCGCGACGCGCGGGGGGTGTTTCCTCGGTTCAAGGACCATGGGCGCGGGCTCGACCCGGACGGCGACCGGCCGCTCGGGGACGAGCAGGCGGATGAGTTCAGAAGCCATACACACAGCGGGGGTGTCAGAACAGGCACTGGCTCATTTCAAGGTGGCGGCGTTTACGTCGATCTCTTCTTTGACAATACCCAAGCAGCAGGAGGGGCCGAGACGCGCCCCTATAACGCAACCTTCAATCTCTATGTCAGATATCGGTGAGACGAGATATGGAACACGCAATAGTATATAGGTTCGCTGCGGAAACCGGCGAACTTCTCGGGTCCGGTCAGGCGCAGAAGAACCCGCGCCGAGACGGCGACTATCTCTTGCCGGCGAATGCGACGCCCGTAGCGCCGCCGGACGTTCCGTCCGGTTACGTCGCTGTTTTCGATGGTGAAGAGTGGTCCACGCTCGTCGATCATCGCGGCGAGACCGCCTATGACGCGGGTGGTGAGCCGCATACAATCGTGAGTTTAGGGCCTTTGCCCGATGGCTGGTCGTTTGATGCGCCGCCGCCCTCGCTTGACGAGGCGAAGGGCGCGCTCTGGGACGCGGTCAAACAGCGCCGCGCCGAGGCTTCGGCGTTAGTCCTGTTCGATGGTCACGCCTATCAGACCGATTTGGATAGCCGGACCAATCTGGACGGCGCGCGAGACCTTTTGGCTTCCGGCGCGGCGTCAGAGATGAATTGGACGACGGCGGACAACGTCGAGGTGGCGCACGACGCGGCGAGCTTGGAGGCTCTGTGGTTGGCCGGCGCGTCGCATATCGCCGCCTGCTACGGCCGGGCGAAAGTGTTGCGAGCTGAGATCGACGCCGCCCCGGATCATGCCTCACTAGGCGAGATCGACATTGACACGGGCTGGCCATGATCAGGCGCTATATCCTGAACGTGCTGATTGCGCTGGACCAGGTCGCCAATGCGGTCTTGCGCGGCGATCCGGACGAGACGCTCTCGAGCGCGGCCGGCAAGGCGCGCAACGCCGGCCGCCGCTGGGGCTGCCTGCTCTGCCGCGTGCTGGACTGGATCGATCCCGACCATTGCAACAAAGCGATTGAGCATGACGAGGGCCGCTGGTCTCTGAGGGAGCACGGATGACGGCGACCGACAATCAACTGCACAAGGATATCGGCGCGCTGACTGCGTCGGTCGGCGAGCTGAAGCGAGAGATCGCCGGGTTGAAAAAGGATGTCTCGGCGCTGACGGCGCAGGCCAACCGCTGGAAAGGCGCCTTTGTTGTTTTGCTCGCGGCCGGCGGCGTCGTCGGGTGGCTCAGCGACCGTGTGCTCAAATTCATTCATTCCTAGATTACAGGAGAAAATCATGGGGTTCCTTGATTGGCTTAAGCGACGCTCGGTTTGGCGAGCTTTCCAGCGTGCGGTGCGCCGGGCGTTCCAATGGGCTGGCCGATGGCGGCCGCCGTCGCCGCGCCGCTTCTGGAAGATCGCAATGATCGCCGCCGCCGCCCTTGGGGCGGCTTTTTTGTTGCTGATCGGGGCTGTGCACGCGCAGACGGTTTGCGATTCGCATAGCGCGGTGATCGAGAAACTGGAGAACACATACCGCGAGACGCGGGCGGGGGTCGGTCTGGCGTCAAACGGCGCTGTCGCGCAACTCTACGTGTCCGAGAGCGGATCCTGGACCATGTTGCTGACCAATGCGCGCGGCGTCGCCTGTCTGATCGCAGCCGGACAGGGTTGGGAGAGCAAAGCGCCGAACCGGGAGGGCGAAGCGGAGAGCGATTCCTAGGCAATCGGCTTCGTGTGCCGAGGCCGGCGGCACGGCGACTGGCGCGCGCGTGGGATCTGGACGCCCCGCGCCTTCTTTCACGTCATTAGTTCGAGATTTCTTTGAGCTTCTGACAGCTAAAGTCGTCGCCAGCGTCGCATCCCATTTGAAACAGCCGCGCCGCCTCCCCTCGGTTCTTAGCCACGCCGTATCCATCTCGGTGCAGTATTCCCAATGTCGAACAGGCCAATGCGCTGCCGCCGTCGCAGCCTTGGCCATAGCGCCGCGCCGCTTCGACGGGGTCGGCGTCTACGCCGACGCCATAATGATACAAGTAGCCGAGGCCCATACAGCCGCGCGCGTTGCCGCCGTCGCAACCTTGTCGATAGAGGTCGGCCGCCTTGCTTGGATTCACCGCTACGCCGAAGCCTTTTTCGTAGACTTCGCCGAGTCCCGTGCAGCCGAAGGCGTTGCCGCCATCGCAACCCATTCGGTAGTACTGGGACGCCTTCTTTGGGTCTTTCGTCAGACCGATTCCGTCGAAATAGGCGGCGCCAAGACCGGTACATCCCTCGGCGTAGCCGGCCTCGCAGGTTTCTCGAAGCAGCCGAGCGCCCTCAACCGGGTCTTGTCCGACGCCCCGACCGGAGAGCAACCCCATTCCGAGAATGACGCAGCTCCGGAGTGTCCCCGAGTCGCAGCTATCTCTCATCTGCTGAACTCGGGCACTTTGCGCCAAGGCGTTGGAGAGGTAGCCAAACACAATAAGTGTGATGAAGGTGAGAAAAACTGCAGCGAGGGTGGCGCGCTTCTGCTGCGGCGTTTTCAGATCGGGTTTGACAGCGCGCCGTCCTATCAGCGCCAGGTCCGTTATGGGCGCGCGCGCCCACAAGCGATACGTGACAGCGATTTCCATAGCGCGCCCCCCCAGCCGCGTAGATTCAATGAAATGAAACGATACCGCTGTCTCGGACCGTGGTCTAGCTCTGCGAAGCAGATAATGTACAAAGACAGTTCAGAGATATTGATAGGAGGAGAAAGTGCCGAACTCTTTTCAGGTGGCGTGCGGTACGACACATCAACGTCAACCGTCCGCTAAATCGGGCAACGCCGTAGTCGGTCATTGGCGCGCTCAGGAGCAACGCTGATGGCGGCGCATCACACATGGAGCGATCGCAGCCGCGAACGGCTGGCGACCTGCGACCCCCGGCTTATCAGTCTCATGAACGCGACCTTGAAGGCCTCTCCACTAGATCTAGTAATCATCGAGGGTCATCGCTCGCACGAACGCCAAGCTGAGTTGCTGGCGGCCGGCAAGAGCAAGCTTGGCCCAGGCCGGTCCAAACACAACGCCTCGCCATCGAAAGCCGTCGATGTTGCAATCCTGCGCGATGGTAAGGTCGCCTGGACCGACCGCGACGCCTGGTTGCAATTTGGCGGCCTGGTCAAGGGCGTGGCCGCGACGATGGGCCTGACCATCCGCTGGGGCGGCGATTGGGACGGCGATTTCGACGCCGCCGAGCACGGGTTCTGGGATGGCCCGCATTTCGAATTGGTAGAGGATTAGACCATGCCGCTCCCCTTGATCAGCGCGCTGACGCCGCTACTCGGAACCGTGATCGACCGGTTGATCCCGGACAAGGCCGAGGCCGCCCAGGCCAAGATGGAAATCCAGCAACGCGCCGCCGAGGTTGAGGCCGACATCCAGAAGGGCATCCTCGACCTCGCCAAGGAAGACGCCAAGACCGGCAAATGGGGCTATCGCTGGGGAGCCGGCTGGCTCTGCGTCATCAGCCTCGGTTACGCCTGGGTCCTGCGCGACTTGATCGTCTGGGGAACCTTGATCGCCGGCCTCGATATCCCCGCGCCCCCGGACCTGCCCAGCGACGCGCAGTACGTCATGCTAACCGGCATGCTGGGCCTGGCGGGCGTGCGCTCGTTCGATCTGAGCCGGGGGACGCGGCGGTAGAGGGCGACGTCCGATAGTGTGGCGCTGCGCCGCCGTGCTCTATTTCGACCGTGTCGCAATTGCGCCGGCGCCGATAATCAGTGCGCCGCCGACCAAGAGTGATATGCTCAACTCTGACAGCCCCAAGATCGCCAGGAATAGAATTCCGAAGAACGGCGTGGAGTAGGCCATTGTTGCAAGCAAGCGTCCGTCGCCTTTTCGCACTCCGATGTCCCAGATCAGGTTGGCGAGACCGATTGGAAAAATCCCAATGGCTGCGCCGATCAGAACTGTTTCTACGGACGGCGGCGCGATGGGGCCGCTCGCCAGATAAAGAAGCAGACTTAGACCAGACGACACCAAACAACCGTGCGTCATGACAGGCCGTGCGGTCTCCCCTTGCCAGATTCGAAAAACAGTAAATAGGGCCCACGAAAGGCCGCTTAAAACCGCCAAGGCAATTCCTGGAAGAGATGGCGTGACGCCGCTGAGACCGGAAACGATCACAACGCCGCAGAATCCGATCAACAGCGATATGCCTGTAAGCTTTGTAAATGGAAAAAGCCGTAGTGACGCCGCTAAAACCACCACCATGATTGGCCAACAATAGGATAGGACATTGGCCTGGGCGGGCGGAATGTAGTTGATCGCCCAAATGAAGAACCCGTTCATGCCGACAAGGCCACAGGCGCAGACAAGGACCGACGGCCAAGTGGCCGATCGTATCGAGCTGTGCGGCGTTTGATTGGGACGTTCAAAAACCCGCGACGTCAAAAAAGCGGCGAAGAAAGCGATAGACAAGAGTTGAAATATCGAGCCGCCGCTCGCAAACGCCGCAAGTGAAGGCCATGTCGCCCAAAGTGGAATGGCGAAGCCTCCGAGAACGGTATAGGCCGTCTGCTGGCTCACCTTTCCCTGTATCCAGCGTAAGATGACGCTCAAGATCGATAGGCGCAGTGCGAGATCCATCTCAAAGTCTCCGTAGTTCGGACGCAATTGGTGAGCGGACATAAGCATAGTTGAGTTTTGGCGGACTCTGTGGGCCCCCTCAATCTAAGCGCGGTCCGTACACGCAACGGACTCGTTCTCGACGCTAAATCCAGTTGAAGCGCTAAAACCTACGGGGCGTCTACGACTCGATTGTCAAGAAAGCAGCTCGGAATTGACCGGGCGGTCCCCTACATCAAGCCGATCTAGGGCCCTAGCGATTGTGCGACATCGCTTTTTCTTCGTCAAACGCCCTTGCGGCCCCGTAATTGACCTAAAACGCGGCGCGGTCGACAATATCGACTGATGGACGTGTAGGGGATCGCATCACAATGCATCTGGAGAATCGAACGGAGCGGAAGGTTCTGGCGAAAGGGGTGATCGAGGCGGCTTTTCGCATCGGCTTGATCGCTGTTCTGGTTTTCCTGTGCCTGCGGGTGGTCGCGCCCTTCGCCGACCTGGCCCTGTGGTCGGTGATCCTGGCGGTGGCGCTGTATCCGCTGCATCTGCGTCTGGCCGAGCGGTTGGGCGGGCGGCACGGGGTGTCGGCGACGTTGCTGGTTCTGGTCGGTCTGGTGGTGATCGGCGCGCCGACGGCGATGATCGGGGACTCGCTGGCCGAGCACGCGCAGGACGGCTATCGGGCTTTGGAGTCGGGCAGCTTTGAGGTGCCGCCGCCGCCGGAGTCGGTGGCGGGCTGGCCGATCATCGGCGAGCGTCTGTTCAACAGTTGGTCCGCGGCGGCGGGCAATCTGCCGGCTTTCCTCGAGCAGAACGACCAGCGTGTCGCGGCTTTGTCGAAAGTCGCGCTGGGCGCTGCCGCCAATTCGGCCGTCGGTTTGCTGGTGTTTGTCGGGGCCTTGGCGGTCGCCGGCGTGATCATGGCCTTCGGCGCGGGCGGCGATCGGGCGATGCGACGCATTCTGGTTCGATTGGCCGGGCCCACCATGGGCGTCACCTTCCAAAATCTCGCCACCGCGACCATCCGGTCGGTGGCGACGGGCGTGATCGGCGTCGCCTTCATCCAGGCGCTGTTGCTGGGCGTCGGCTTTATCCTGGCTGGTGTACCCGGCGCGCCGGTGTTGGCGTTGGTTGTGCTGTTGATCGGCATCCTGCAATTGCCGGCGCTGATCATCTCCCTGCCTGTCATCGTCTATCTCTGGGCGGCGGGCGACGCCTCAGCGGTGAGCAATATCGCCTTCAGCATTTATTTCCTGGTCGCCGGCATGGCCGACAATGTGTTGAAGCCCTTGTTGCTTGGGCGCGGCGTCGACGCGCCGATGCCGATCATCCTGATCGGCGCCCTGGGCGGTATGGCGACCGCCGGGATCATCGGTCTCTTCACCGGCGCCGTTCTGCTGGCGGTCGGCTATCAACTCTTCATGGCCTGGGTCGACGCGCCGGAGGAGACCGGCGATGGGGATCAGGCGGACGGGGATACGTCCCAACAGCCCTGAATCCGCACCTCCGCCGGGCGGTTCGCATCAGCTCAGCTTCTGTGCAGGGGTGTTGCGTCAGCGTCAATAAATCGGACCCAAATCCCTAAGATATAGAAAAATATAGAAAACTCTATCGAACTTATCTATACTTTACTAGATAACAGTAGATCCCATATCCTCGATCAAGATTGAAATGGATCCCTTTCGAAACCCCTTCGCTCCCGGCGCAGGAAGTCGTCCGCCTGAACTCGCCGGTCGAGACGAAATCCTCAAGACCGCGCACGTTTCCTGCGGCCGTGCGATCCAAGGGCGCAACGCCCGGTCGATGATGCTGCTAGGGCTCCGAGGGATCGGGAAGACTGTCCTGCTCAATGAGATCGGGAGGATCGCCGAAAACGAGGGGCTTCTCGTCTCAAGAATAGAGGCGCCGGAGAGACAAAACCTGCCGACCCTGTTATACCCGGAAATGCAGAAGGTCCTGCGTTCGCTATCAACGGTGGAGGCGGCGAAGCAGCTTTCCAAGCGGGGCCTCAAAGCCCTGCGTGGGTTCGGCTCCATATTTAAGATCGAGTTTGCAGGTGTGGAGGTGGGCGTCGAGCCTGAGCCCGGGCTTGCCGATAGCGGAGACCTGCAACACGATCTTCCAGATCTCTTTGGCGTCATCGGTCGGGCCGCGAAGGCGGCTGACAGGGGATGGGTTCTTTTGATCGACGAAGTGCAGTATCTCACCCGGCCTGACCTCTCCGCGCTCATCATCGCAATTCATCGCATTTCACAGGACGGTTTGCCGATTCTGCTTGTCGGTGCGGGCCTTCCACAGGTCGCGCGCCTGGCAGGCGAGGCGAAGTCATACGCAGAGCGATTGTTCTACTATTCGGAGGTTGGCCCTCTCGATCCAGAGTCCGCCGCCCTGGCGGTACAAAAACCAATTGAGCGTGAAGACGCATCGATTTCCGCCTCTGCACTCGACTCAATTGTCGACCGCACGAAGGGCTATCCGTTCTTTCTCCAAGAATGGGCCTCGGCCGCATGGGATCTGGCTGAAGGACCGGAGATCAGCAACGACGATGCGGCGCGCTCTTACAATGCTACGATTGCATCTCTGGATTCTGGTTTTTTCAAGGTGCGTATCGACCGTTTGACCAAGGCGGAGGTGGCGTTCGTTCGCGTGGCGGCCGGTTTGGGCGACGGACCCTACCCCATGGCGGAAATCGCTTCGGCAATGGGACGAAGTCAATCATCCCTAGGACCTATCCGTGCAAATGTCATTAGTAAGGGCATGATGTACAGCTCGGAGCATGGCTTTCTGGATTTCACCGTCCCACTTTTCGCGGATTTCATGCGACGTCAGAAATTGGTTTGAGCCTGTCCCAACGATCGACGCCTGGGTCGTTAGGGCAGGGTTGCGACCGTGTCCTCCTTGCCTTTTAGGACGGGTCTGACTACGGCGATGGTTTCATCAGCCTTCTTTTGAGGATGAGACCTTGCCGAATAGCGCCGCCGCCATTTTTCCCTGCGCCGATCTAAACGCCACGATTGGGTTTTTTCGCGACCAATTGGGATTTCGCCTTGACGTCATCTTTCCGGCGGACGATCCGCGCGTCGCGGACCTGTCGGGGCATGGAATTCGGCTTAGGCTGGAGCGCGGAGCCGAGGGGCCGGCGGGTCGGCTTCGGTTGGTGACGGAAGACCCGGAACGGTTCGGCGGCGCCGGCGCGGCGCTGACGGCGCCGAACGGGACGGTGGTCGAGATCCGTGCCCCGGCTGACGGCGTCGCCCTGCCGCCGGTGGCGCAACGCTTCCATATTGAGAAAGCCGCCTCGGGCGACGCGTCCTGGGGCCTCGGTCGCGCAGGCATGCAGTATCGCGACCTGATCCCGGACCGCCAGGGCGGGCGTTTCATCGCCAGCCATATCCGCATCCCGGCCGGCGGGCCGATCCCCGACTATGTCCACTACCATATGATACGCTTTCAGATGATCCATGTCCGGCGCGGCTGGGTCCGGCTGGTCTATGAAGATCAAGGCCCCCCTTTCGTAATGCAAGCGGGGGATTGCGTTCTGCAGCCGCCGGAGATCCGCCATCGGGTGCTCGAATGTTCCGACGGGTTCGAAGTGGTCGAGGTCGGCTGCCCGGCCGAGCATCCGACCCATGTCGAACATCAGTTCGACCTGCCGACGCCCGATCTGCGACCCGAGCGCGATTTCGGCGGTCAGCGTTACCACTGTCATCGCGCCGACGGGGCGGCTTGGGCGCCTTGGCGCCTGGCGGGGTTCGAGCGTCGCGAAATCGGCTTCAGCGCCGCGACCGAGGGGCTGGCGAGCGCGGCGGTTATTCGGCCCGCAGTGATCAAAGGGTCGGCCGACGGCCCGTCCGCCTTCACGCCGGCCAACGAGTTTCATTTTCTCTTCGTACTCGACGGCGCGCTGACCCTGATACGAGCGGGCGAAGCGCACAGGTTGGGTCCCGCCGACGCGGTGACACTGGACGCCCAGGCCGAAATCTCCCTGACCGACCCCAGCGCCGATCTCGAACTGCTGGAAGTCACCCTCCCGGCATAAATCGGCGCGCCTGAAGACGCGCATGTGGGCGCTAGCCGCTCGGGCTGAGACCGTCGTCGAGGCTCTCTAGAATGGCTTTGGATTGCCGACAATCCGCAAGACCTGGTTTGCAGACAAAGTGCAATTCCGCTGGTTGCGCTGCTGCCGCCTTTACAAGGGGCATGGCGATGACGGCGAGGTCGCCATAGGGGCCGTCGCCAAACCGGATCAGGCAATCGACCTCGTCGGTGCGAACCAGATCGATATCGTTGGTCTCAATCACCGAACGCACATAGGCCGTCAGGCGCTTGTCTCGTTTTGGCCATTCCTGCGGCAGAACCAGTCTCGCTTCTGAACTGACGCCGATATTGAATTTCTTGGCGTTTATGTCGGGCGCGATGGCTTCCGTGGCCCTGGTCAAGTCCTCAAAGGCGCGCGTGATCGAGGGCAGATAGCGCTCGCCGGCATCCGTCAGCAGCAGGCCCTGCGGCAACCGGCGAAACAGCGGCACATCCAGTGTTTCTTCCAATTTCCTGACCTGTTGGCTGACCGCGCCCGCCGTGACGCCAAGCTCGCTGGCGGCGGTCTTGAAGCTCAGATGCCGGGCCGCCGCTTCGAAGGCTCGAAGGCCGTTCAGATGAGGAAGTCTGTGAGTCACGGGTTTCTCCCTGACGCAAATTACCAAGGAAATCCAGGCATGAAGACTCAGTTTTTCTAAACCTCGACGAGAGAACTTCTGGTTTGAGGCGCCGCCACGCCACGCGATAGCGTCGCGCCGTTCACCCCAATCGAACCTAGGAGGAGAGACCGGAAATGCCTCAACAACAAACCAACGCGCTATTGGAGAACGCCATCAAGGAACGCGGTAGAATTTATCTCGAGATCTTTCGAGAGTTATCTCAACGCCATGGCGAGGCCGAGGCCGTCAGCGTATTGCGCGCCGCGAGCCGCGCCCGTGGCGTCGCCGTCGGCGAGACCCTGGCGCATCTCGCCCCGCGCGATTTCGCCGGAATGGCCGAAAGCTACGCAAAAGGCGCCGATGGTGGCGTGACGTACGCGACGGACATCCGACGACTCGACGATGCGTGCCTCGAATTTCAGAACATGGCCTGTCCCTTGAAGGACTCATGGGTGGAGGCCGGCTGCAGCGATGACGAGATCTGCACCTTGCTGCATTGCGCGGCCGCCTGGGACGAAGCGGTTTTGGAGACGGCGGGTTTCGACTATGAGCACGAAACCTGGGCGCCGGGGAAACAAGGATGCTGCCGGACGAAGATCATGGCGAAACCCGAGACGTGACCTGGCGCGACCGCTCTTTCCTCCATGGAAAAACTGTGATCCCGTTTTGCCTGCGCGCCCGGGTTGATCTTGGGCTGATGGGGTGGATTGACTGGCGGGCGACGTTGGGAAGCGTGTGCGGCGCGCCATGCCGGCGGCGTCGCAGAGGGAGGACCATGAACGGGGTGTTCGCCAGCGGTTTCGTCGAGCCTGCGCAGGATGGGCGCTACGCCTGGTTCCGGCTGGGCGCCTCGATGCTGTTGGGGATCATCGGCAGCATCGGCATGTGGTCCTACATCGTCGTCCTGCCCGCCGTGCAGGCCGAGTTCGGCGTGGATCGCGCAGACGCCTCTTTCCCCTACACGGCGACCATGATCGGCTTCGCCATCGGCAATCTGGCGATCGGTCGCTTCGTCGACCGCCATGGGGTCGCGCTGCCGGTGGCCGCGGCGGCCCTGTTGCTGGCGGCGGGTTATGTCCTGTGCGCGCTGTTTGAGAATTTCCTGGCCTTTGCGGTGGTGCAGGGGGCCTTCATCGGGATCGGCACCGCCGCCGGTTTCGGGCCGCTGATCGCCGATATCACGCATTGGTTCAAACGAAGGCGCGGCGTGGCGGTCGCCTGCGTCGCCAGCGGCAACTATCTGGCCGGCGCGCTCTGGTCGCCAATGATTGAGACTGTAACAGAGGCGGAAGGTTGGCGCTTCGCCTATCTCGCCATCGCCGCGCTGGTCGTCTGCGTCATGGTTCCGGCCGCCTTCCTGCTAAGGCCGCGCGCGATCCTGGCGCCTCCAGGGGCCCCGGGCGGTCCGACTCTCAGCGGCGGCGACCTGTCGATCGATCTATCGCCGCGCGCATTGCAGATTCTGTTGGTCGCCGCGGGGCTCGGCTGTTGCGTCGCCATGTCGATGCCGCAGGTGCATATCGTCGCCTATTGCGTCGATCTCGGCTACGGGGCCAGCAGCGGGACCCAGATGCTTTCTTTGATGCTGGCCGGCGGTGTGGCCAGTCGTCTCTTTTCCGGCGTCTTGATGGACAAGATCGGCGGCGTGCGCACCTTGCTGTTGGGGTCGGTGCTGCAATGTCTCGCGCTGTTTCTCTATCTGCCGTTCGACGGGCTCGCCTCGCTTTATCTTGTGTCGCTGATCTTCGGGCTGTCGCAAGGCGGCATCGTGCCCAGCTATGCGATCATCGTCCGGGAATATATGCCGGCGCGCGAGGCGGGGGCGCGGACCGGCATGGTGTTGATGGCGACGATCATCGGGATGGCGCTGGGCGGCTGGCTCAGCGGCTGGATCTTCGACCTGACCGGCTCTTATTCGGCGGCCTTCGTGAACGGCATCGCCTGGAACCTGATCAACATCCTGATCATGGTGCTGTTGCTGCTCCGCACCGGCCGCCCGCGCCTGGCGCCGGCCTGATAAAGACGCCGCGTCGGCCCCTACATCGTTTGTTTTCAAGCCTTCGTCAAACAGCCGATGGGAATGATCTCCGGAGCCGAACGGCTGTACGGTGTAAAGGCCTTCGGATCGTCGGGCGCGCTTGGCCATGCGCCCAGCCAACGCTCAACTTGCAAGCCCGCACCCGCGATCAACCGCGCCAAGGTTTCTTGCGACGAAAAACACAAAAGGGACTGAGCGGTCAATTCTTCCTTTGTAGCCGCGATCTTGTAATGGGTAACGTAGGTCACCAAGCCGCTTTCGGCGTCGCGCATCGCGTCGGTCCAAGCGTCGATCTGACCGAGTACCGGATGGTTGAGCACGCGCCGCGACCGGTCGGGCGTCCAAGCGCGCCAGGCTTCCTTGTGCGGATTTCTGCTGTCGAAGATGAACCGGCCACGAGGCGTCAGATGCTGCGCCACGGTGGCGAACAAGGCGGCCTGATCGTCGCTATTCAGCAAACATTGAAAGGCGTGCCCGGTCATGACGATCAGGTCGAACCGACGGCCGAGGTCGAGGAACCGCGCATCTTGTTGCACCCAGTCGACGGCGTCGCCGCCGGGGCGGCTGGCGGCGATCTCCAACATGGCGGCTGCCGGATCGACCGCGACGACAGAGACTTCCAACCTGGATGCGATCTCGGTCGCGAGCAATCCTGTCCCACAGCCCAGGTCCAGGACGCTGGCCGACTCTCGCGCAAGATGGAGACAAAACGCTTGATCGCGATCCCATGGATTCTCGAGATCATAGAACTGAGCGAGCCGTGGATCGCTGTATAACAGATCGGTCGAATTCTGCTGTTCCATCGGTGGCGCTCCGGCCATGGTGCGGTTCGCCTGGAAGACTACTCGGTCGGACGGCGGACCCGGCGCAGCACCTCGATGAGGACCAGGACGGCGGCGGGCCATATGGCCCAGAAACGGCCGTTCCAGGTGAGCAGATTGACGATGATCAGCGCCGTGACGAGCACCGCGCCGGCGGCGACCGTTTTCATCAGCCCGTCGTCGAAATAGGTCCGCGCCGCATCCATGCCGATGAAGGTCAGCAGGGCGAGGGCGGGCCAATAGGACCAGACAAAGACGCCGGTCGCGACATCGTGAAACACGAAGAGGGCGAGGACGACTGCCGCTAGTTTCAGCCGCCGGATGAAGCGCGCCTGACTTGAAGGCTCTTTCGCGACGCCTTTTTCGGACGGTTTGGCCGGCCCCGATTCCGGACGCGGCCGGTCGCTCGATCCGAAACCGAACAGGGCGCGTTGCTTTGGCGCGAGCGCAATTTCGTAAACCGACTCCGCGTCGGCGACATTCTTCAGCGTCTTCTCGCCCAGATAGTCGAAACCGATGGCCAGTTTGTGGCGGACTTGGCGATAGACGTCTTCCGAGACGCAAACGCCGCCCGGCTGCGCCAGCGATTCCAGGCGCGCCGCCAGATTGACGCCCTCGCCATAGATATCCTCTTCATCGGCGACGATCTCGCCCAGATGCACCCCCATGCGAAAGGCGAAGCGCCGGTCCTTCGGGGTCTTGCCATGGATCGCTGTCAGGTCTGTCTGCATGTCGATCGCGCATCTCACCGCTTCCGTGGCGGTCGGGAATTCGGCGAGAAATCCGTCGCCGGTATGTTTCACGATGCGGCCGCGATGACGGACGACCGTCGGATCGATGATGTTCTTGCGCGCCGACCACCAGGCGGACAGGGTCGCGTCCTCATCCTGCTCCATCAGCCGCGTGTATCCGGCGACATCGGCCGCCAGGATGGCGGCGAGCCGGCGTTGAACGGCTTCTTGCACGGTTCCCCGTCCGTCGCTCACGACCGGCGCTAAGCCAAGACCCAAAAGAGGGTCGCTACGGCCATCGCCAGGAGCGCGCTGAACGTAACCATCATGCCGCCGGTGCGGCCGATCGGGCTCTCCTTGACGATGCTGAAGGCGTAGGCGTGCATCAGCCGGCCCGCTAGGAGCGCCAGCGCATAGGCGTGCAGCAGCCAGCCAGGCATGCCGTTTAACTCCGCCGCCGCCAGCAGGATCAGACCGATTGGCGCATATTCGACGAAATTCGCCTGGCCGCGGATCGCGCGCGCCAATCGGACATCATCGCCGTCGCCGAGGCTGACCCGACCCAAGCGCCGGAACTGGATCACCCGGAGACTCAGTAGGCACAGCATGATCGCAAACAAGGCGGCGTAAAGGCCGGTGACGGGAAGCATATGGATTGCGTTTTCCATGGCGGGGCCTTTGCTCGGAACGGGTGAGGCGTGCATTGTCAGAATACCGATATACAAGACGCAGCGCGTTCCGCCTAGCGACGCCTTGCTCTTCCAGGCGCGGCCTTGCGTGGCGTCGGGATCGCCGTATGTCAGTATCGTTCAGATCGTGGTCTCGCCGGCGGCGGTTGGGCCGAAGTCTTGGCCGCTGTCCGGTTGGGGAGGGTCCATGCGCCGCGCTGCGCGTTTCACAGATGTGTTTCGAGATTTCGACGCGACCTCGTTCGGGGTCATGGTCACCGCCTTTCTGTTCGCGTCCACCGGGCCGGTCGCGATTATCCTGGCTGCAGGAGCGAAAGGCGGGTTGGATGAGGCGACGCTGTCCTCCTGGATTTTCGGCGTCTTTTTTGTCAACGGCTTGTTGAGCATCGGTTTCTGTCTTTGGTTTCGCCAGCCGCTGGTCTTCCTCTGGACCATTCCAGGCGCGATCCTGGTCGGCCCGGCCCTGACACAGTCGAGCTTCCCCGAGGTCGTCGGCGCCTTCATCGCCACGGGCCTGCTGATGGCGCTGATCGGTGTAACCGGGGTCGCCCGGCGGGTGATGGATTTGCTGCCCGGACCGATCGTCATGGCCATGGTGACCGGCGTCTATTTGCAATTCGGTTTGAATTGGATTGGCGCGTTCCGCGACGAGCTGGCGTTGACCCTCGTCATGACGGCGGCTTTCATCGCGGCGTCGCTGGCCCCGCGCTTCACGTTGCGGCTGCCGCCGGTCTTCTTCTCCGTTCTGGCCGGCGCGGTGATGATCGCCCTGTCGGATGCGGGCGCCGAGATCGCGCTGGGCGACGCCGTTTTCGCCGCGCCGATTCTAATCACGCCGGAATTCAGCCTCCGGGCGATGCTGGATCTGGTCATCCCGATCACGGTGACCGTGCTGATCGTTCAGAACGGGCAGGGCTTCGCCGTGTTGCGGGCCAAGGGCCACAAACCGCCGGTCAATGCGGTCGCCGTCGCCTGTGGCGTGACCTCGGTGGTCGTCGCCTTTGTCGGATCGGTCTCGACCTGCCTAACGGGGCCGACCAATGCGATTATTGCGTCGGAAGGCGCGCCGGAACGGCATTACGCCGCCGCTGTCGGCGTCGGTGCGCTGGTCGTGCTGTTCGGCTTGTTTGCGCCATTGTTCACCGGCGCCATGTTGGCGGCCCCCGCCGCCTTCATCGCCACCTTGGCCGGCCTGTCGATGCTGAAAGTGCTGCAGGGATCCTTCATCGCCGCCTTCGCCGGTCCCTATAGCATGGGCGCCCTGATTACCTTCCTGGTGACCGTGGCGGATATTCCGATCTTCGGCGTTGGCGCCGCCTTTTGGGGCCTGGTTTTCGGCGGATTGGCTTCGCGCCTACTCGAGCCTGCCGACTGGCGCAGCTAGATAAAGCCTTCCTCGCGCAGCCGGGCGATGACTGCGTCGCTGGCTTGCTCCGGCGTCAGGTCCACCGTCTGCAGATGCAGTTCCGCGCCCTCCGGCGGTTCATAGGGGCTGTCGATGCCGGTGAAATTCTTGATCGCGCCCGCCCGCGCCTTGCGATAGAGGCCTTTCGGGTCGCGCGCCTCGCATTCCGCAAGCGGCGTATCGACGAAAACCTCCAGAAATTCGCCCTCTTCGAGCAGTTCGCGCGCCAGCCGCCGCTCGCTGCGGAAGGGCGAGATGAAGGAGACCAGGGTGATGGTCCCGGAGTCGACGAACAGTTTCGCGGTCTCGGCGACCCGGCGGATATTCTCGACCCGGTCGACATCGGTGAAGCCGAGATCCTTGTTCAGCCCATGCCGGACATTGTCGCCGTCCAACAGATAGGTGTGCTTGCCGAGCGCGTGCAGGCGCTTCTCAATCAGATTGGCGATGGTCGATTTGCCCGACCCGCTGAGGCCGGTGAACCATAAGACGCAGGGTTTCTGATCCTTCAACCGCGCGCGCGATCGTTTGTCGATATCCAAATCCTGCCAGGTCAGGTTGCTGGCTCTGCGCAGGCCGAAAGCAATGACGCCGGCCGCCACGGTCGCGTTGCTGATCCGGTCGATCAGGATGAAACCGCCCAGCGTCTTGTCCGTCTCATAGGGCGCGTAGGCGACCGGTTGGTCCATCGCGAGATTGCAGAAGCCGATCTCATTCAGGCCGAGAGTCTTCGCCGCGACATGCTCTTGCGTGTCGACATTGACCGCATGTTTGATCTCGGTGACGGACGCGCCGACCGTCGCAGTTCCGATCTTCATGATGTAAGGCCGGCCGGGCGGTAGTTCCGCCTCGTCCAGCCAGATCAGATGCGCCGCGACCTGGTCGGTAACCGCGACAGGCGTTCCGGCGGCGCCGATCACATCGCCCCGGCTGACATCCACCTCGTCTTCCAGGACCAGGGTGACCGCCTCGCCGGACCGCGCCGCGGCGACCGGCCCGGTCTGGCTATGGATCTCCTTGATGGCGCTGGCGGTCGCCGACGGAGCGATGGCCACAGCGTCGCCGATCCGCGCTACGCCCGACGCGATCGTGCCGCTGAAGCCGCGAAAATCCAGGTTCGGCCGGTTCACCCATTGCACCGGCATTCGGAACGGCGCGTCAGACGCGGACCCGCCGACAGGCGCGGCCTCAAGCGCTTGCAGGAAGGTCGGGCCTTCATACCAGGCCATCTCCGCGCCGCGTTCGAGCACATTGTCGCCCTTCAGCGCCGAGAGCGGGATCGCGGTGACGGACGCGAATGCGAGCTCCTTGGCGAGCGTCATGAACTCGGCGGTGATGACATCGAAGACGGTTTGGTCATAGCCGGTCAGATCGATCTTGTTGACGGCTAAGATTACTTGGTCGACGCCCATGAGGGCGCAGATTCGGGCGTGCCGCCTTGTCTGGGTCAGCACCCCCTTGCGTGCGTCCACCAGAATGACCGCCAGATCGACGCCGCTGGCGCCGGTCGCCATGTTGCGTGTGTATTGCTCGTGGCCCGGCGCGTCGACGGCAATGAATTTGCGCTTTTCGGTGGCGAAGAAACGGTAGGCGACGTCGATGGTGATGCCTTGTTCGCGTTCGGCCTGAAGACCGTCGACGAGCAGCGCCAGATCGAGTCCGTCCTCCACCGTGCCAGACACAGCGCTGTCGCGCTCCAACGCCGCGTGCTGATCTTCGAAGATCAGTTTGCTGTCATGCAGCAGCCGGCCGATCAGAGTCGATTTGCCGTCATCGACGCTGCCGCAGGTCAGGAATCGCAGCAGCTCCTGATCGCCTTCGGTTGTGGGGAGGGGGGCGCTCATCAGAAATAGCCCTCCCGCTTCTTTTTCTCCATCGAGCCGGGCTGATCATGATCGATCATGCGGCCTTCGCGTTCGGAAGTCTTGGCCGCCAGCGTCTCGGCGATGATCGCCGCCACAGTGTCCGCTTCGCTTTCGACAGCAGCCGTAAGGGGATAACAACCCAGAGTTCGGAATCGTACCCTGCGCATTTCGGGCGTCTCGCCCTCGGCCAGCGGGATCCGGTCGTCATCGACCATGATCAGTTTGCCGTCGCGTTGCACCACCGGACGCGGGGCGGCGAAGTAGAGGGGCGCGATCGGTATCTCCTCCAGCGCGATATACTCCCAGATGTCCGCCTCGGTCCAATTCGACAGCGGGAAGGCGCGGACGCTTTCGCCTTCATTGATCCGGCAATTGTAGAGCCGCCAGAATTCCGGCCGTTGGTTCTTCGGGTCCCAACCATGATTGGCGCTGCGGAAGGACATCACCCGTTCCTTGGCGCGCGATTTCTCCTCGTCGCGCCGAGCGCCGCCGATGGCGCAATCAAAACGATGCGCGCTCAAGGCCTGCTTCAAGGCGTCGGTCTTCATGACGTCGGTATAGCGCGACGAGCCGTGGGTGAAGGGCGTCACCCCGTCTGCCACGCCTTGCTGGTTGGTATGAACGATCAGGCGCAGGCCCAGCGCCGCCGCACGCTTGTCGCGGAAGGCGATCATCTCCCGAAACTTCCAGGTCGTGTCGATATGCAGCAGCGGGAAGGGCGGTTTCGAAGGCGTGAAGGCCTTCAGCGCCAGATGCAGCAGCACCGACGAATCCTTGCCGATCGAGTACATCAGGACCGGGTTTCGAAACTCGGCCGCGACCTCGCGGTATATGTGGATGCTCTCCGCCTCTAGGCGGCGCAGATGGGCGGACATTGAACCAGACTCTCCAACGGGTGGGCCTCGCTCTGGCCCGCCGCATCAAAGGGACGGGTTAGGCCGCCAGGTCTTTGGCCGACTTGGCGCCGTGGCGCCTTATCCAACGGCGCAGAACGGGGGCGATGTCGTTGCGCCACTTACTGCCGTTGAAGATGCCGTAATGTCCAGCGCCCTTTTGCAGATGATAGTGTTTCATCTCATCGGGCAGATTCGGCGTCAGGTTCAGCGCCGCCTTGGTTTGGCCGACGCCGGAGATATCGTCCCATTCGCCTTCGATGCAGAGCAGCGCCGTGCGCTCGATCTTCTCCAGCTTGACCGGGTTCCAGCGCGCCGACATCTCGCCTTTAGGCAGGCTGTGTTTCTGGAACACCGTCTCGACGGTTTGCAGGAAATATCCGGCGGGCAGGTCCATCACCGCGCGGTATTCCTCATAAAAGGCCAGTTTCTTCTCCGCTGCATCGTCGTCGCCGCGCACCAGATGGTCGAAAAGCTCGTGATAGCTCGCCAAGTGCTTGTCGTAATTCATGGCGATGAAGTTGGTGAGCTGCATGAAGCCCGGATAGACTTTGCGCATCGCGCCCGGATAGGGCGGCGGCACCTCGACGATCGCATGCTGCTTGAACCACTCGATCGGCTTTTCCGTGGCCAGTTTGTTGACCTGGGTTGGGTTCTCGCGCGTATCGATCGGCCCGCCCATCATGGTCAGGGTCGCCGGCGCGCATGTGTCACCCCAGCCCGACATCACCGCCGTCGCCGCCAGCGCCGGCACCGCAGGCTGACAGACCGCGACGACATGCGTGTCGGGGCCCAGCACATGCAGGAAATCGATCAGATATTCGATATAATCATTCAGGCTGAACTTATCCTCGCTGACCGGGATCATGCGGGCGTCCATCCAGTCGGTGATATAGACGTCGTGGTCGGGCAGCAGCTCCTCCACCGTCCCGCGCAGCAGCGTCGCGTAATGGCCGCTCAATGGCGCGACGATCAGGACCTTCGGGTCGTTGCGCGGGCGATCGGTCAGGCGCTTGAAACGCAGCAAATGGCACCAGGTCCGGTGCATGACCACGTCTATTTCGATATCGACCGGCGCGCCGTCGATGATCGTCTGGTCCAGCTCCCAATCCGGTTTGCCGAAACGCTTGGTCAGATGCTCGAACAGATCGGCGCCCGACATCATGGCGCGGCCGGCGCTGGTATAGGCGACCGGATTCCAGGGGTTCCGCATCGCAATGCGCGCGCCCTGGGCCATCATTCGGCTCGGCGCCATCCACAATCTCTGAAGCTCATGCATATAATAAAGCATTGAAATCCCCTGATTTTGTCTCTGCTGCGCGCGCCAATTCCCCCCGCTTGCCAGCGGCTCACTATGCCGTGATTGCTGCGCCGCCGCAATCGCTCTGTTGCATTGCACAAAGAATAGGCTTGTCGGTTCCGGTGTGGGTCGTCTGCTCAAAAAATCGACAAAAAGGCGGAACGTTCCGCGAATAATCGCAGCGCCTTAGGCTGGAGCAGTCGAAAAGCGCTTGATCCCATCGGCGAAAGGCGGCGCTTATCGGGATGGTCGGTTTCGCGCTGCGCGTTCGGGCCTCGTGGCGCCGGTTAAGGGAGAGATGGTCGATCCATGGAAGAAGCGGCAATCGAAACGGTCGTGATCGGGGCTGGTGTGGTCGGTTTGGCCTGCGCCCGCGCGCTGGCGATGGCGGGGCGCGAGGTGATCGTGCTCGAGGCCGCAGATGCGATCGGGACCGAGACCAGCTCGCGCAATTCCGAGGTGATCCATGCGGGGATCTATTATCCGGCCGGTTCTCTGAAGGCGCTTACCTGCGTCGCGGGAAAGCATGCGCTCTACGCCTATTGCGACAGCCATGGCGTGCCCTACAACAATTGCGGCAAGCTGATCGTCGCGACCGAAGAGGATCAAGCGCAGGGTCTGCAGTCGATCATTGAGAAAGCGGCCGATAACGGGGTCGAAGACCTGGAATGGCTCGATGGCGATCAGGCGGCGGCTTTGGAGCCCGCCTTGTCCTGCCGCGCCGCGGCCTTGTCGCCCTCGACGGGAATCGTCGACAGCCATTCCCTGATGCTGGCCTATCAGGGCGACGCCGAGGATCATGGGGCGATGCTGGCCTTTAACAGCCCTGTGCTGCGCGGCGAGGCGCGGTCGGATGGGATCGCTTTGCAGATCGGCGGCGACACGCCGATGACGCTCCTGGCGAAACAGGTGGTGAACGCGGCCGGACTGCACGCCCAGACCCTGGCGGCGCGGATCGACGGCGTGCCAAGCCAGACGATCCCGCCGACATTCTACTGCAAGGGAAGCTACTTCACGGTGAGCGGCAAGAACCCCTTCGCGAGGCTGATTTATCCCATGCCTCAAGATGCGGGGCTGGGCGTTCACGTGACCCTGGATATCGGCGGTCAGTTACGCTTTGGTCCTGACATCGAGTGGGTCGACTCGCTCGATTATGAGGTCGATCCAGGCCGGGCGGACAGTTTCTATGCGGCGATCCGCGCCTATTGGCCGGGTTTGCAGGACGGCGCGTTGGCGCCTGGCTACGCCGGGATCCGACCGAAGATCGCCAAGCCGGGCGGCAAGAACCTGGATTTCATGGTGCTCGGACCGGAAGAGAGCGGCGTCGAGGGGCTTGTCCAGATGTTCGGCATCGAAAGCCCCGGCCTGACCGCCTCCCTCGCGCTCGCAGACCATGTTCGCGACCTGTTGGCGGCATAGGCGGCGCCGCGTCAGGCGCGGGGGTCGGCGACGCGTTTTTCTTCTCGCCCGACTGGGATGAAGCCGGCTTTCTGATAGGCGGGAAGCGCGCCCGGATGGTCGAGCGTGCAGGTATTGACCGTCAGCAGGGTCGGCCCCGGCGTCCGGTTCCAGGCGCAGTGCACGCTCCAATCCAGCAGATAGCCGCCCAGCCCGCGTCCGATGAAATCCTCGAAAAGGCCGAAATAGGCGATCTCGGCCCGATCCGGCATCGCGCGGAAATCCAATTCAACGAAGCCCGCCGGGACCCCGCCGACCGAGAGCACATAGATCTCGACCGCCTCGTCGCCGATGATCTCCGCCAGTTCGGCGTCCGACATCGCCTTGCGCTCCCACCAGAGCCAAGGATCGCCGACCGTGTGCTGGATGTAACGGTAATAGCCCACGGTCGGTTCATACAGACGGATCAGCGATAGCGGCGCGCCGGCGACCGGCGGCCGGCGCGGGGCCGTCGCCGGCCGCGCCGCCATCTCCAGATAGGTCACCGTATAGTCCAGCATCGCCGGTCCGGTTTCCGTTGTGGGTTCGTCTTGAGGGGCCGGCGGCGTTTTCAGCCATTTCGACATCAGAATACGGTCTTCCCGGCGGTAGCCGGCTGCGTCGTAGAACCCGGTGGCCTGAGCGTTGTCGCCGCGCAGGATCACCTCGACCTTTGGGCAGTCGCGTTCCGACAGCCAAGCCTCGCCGGCCGCCATCATCGCCAGGCCCAGGCCCTGTCCCTGACGGTCGGGATCGACCGCGACATAGTACATCCAGCCGCGATGCCCGTCGAAGCCGACCAAAGCGCTGGCCGCGATCGCGCCGTCCGACAGACCGACGAGGATCTCGGCGCTCGGCGCCGCTTTGGCCAGCGCGATATCGCTCAGCGGGTCGTTCCAAGGCCGCACCAGACCGGCGCGCTCCCACAAAGCGGCCAGCGCCGCTTCCTCGCCGTTCTTTAGCGGGCGGATATCGGCGTCAACGCCCATGCGCGATCAGCCCGTCTCGATCGGCAGCGCGTCTTGCGCGCCCCATTCGGACCAAGAGCCGTCATAGACCGCGACATCGTCGCGACCCAGCAGTTTCAGCGCCAGGGCTAGATTGCAGGCGGTGACGCCGGAGCCGCAACTGGCGGTGATCGGTCGGCTGAGATCGACTCCCGCCGTCTCGAAAAGGCTGCGCAGCTCCGCCGTCTCTCGCATCGCGCCGTTTTCGGCCAGAAGGCTTTGGAAAGGCACGCTGGCGGCGCCTGGAATATGGCCGGAGCGCAGGCCGGGCCGGGGTTCCGGCTCGGTCCCGTGATAGCGGCCCGAGGACCGTGCGTCGACGATTTCAGCGCTGTCCAGCTCGCCCATCACCTGAGAGGCGCTGCGCACCAGATCGCGCCGCAGATGGGCGTGAAACTCGGCGCTGGGCCAGGCGTCGGGCGGGGCCTGCGTCTCGACCGGCCGCCCGTCGCGCTCCCATTTCGGCAGGCCGCCATCCAGAACCGCGACAGCGTCATGGCCGAACGTGCGGAACATCCACCAGCAACGCGCCGCCGAGAACATGCCCATCACGTCATAGGCGACGACGAAACTGTCATTCGAGACGCCCAGCGCGCCGACCTCGGCTGCGAACCGGCCGGGGCTTGGAAGCATGTGGGCGAGCTGCGCGTCCTGATCCTTGATCCGGCCGTCGAAATCGAAAAAGCGCGCGCCGGGAATGCGCAGTCCCTCGAATTCCGTTTCCGCGTCGCGCTGTACGGTCGGCAGGTGGTAGCTGCTGTCCAGCACCACCACGCGCGGGTCGCGCAGATGCTCGGCCAGCCATTCGGTCGAGACCAAAGGCGTCGGATGGTCGGAATCGAGTGTCTGCATAGCAAGCCTATCCCAGTGGTTTTCGGAACCCTTTGGTGCGCGTCGCCGCCGTGTTGGGCTGTGTCACAAACGACGGGTTCGCTTCCTTTGTCGAACCGATTTCCTGTGACAGCCACTTTGTCACAGGCGGACGGGGGCGGCATCCGAAAAAGAGGTGCGGTCGAGCGGCCGGCGTGGAAGCCGGATTAAGTCCGCCACGACGATAGCCACTTCGCCGGACGTCACCCCGGCCCCCGAGCCGGGGCCCATAGTCCCGCCCGATGGACGCCGGCTCGGAGGCCGGCGTGACAGATGGAGAAAGTCTGAATCCCGAACTCGATTCGGCGAGCCCTTCAGGCGGCGAAAGTGATGTTCACGCGGCGGTTGCGCTTGCCCTTATTCTCGATCTTCGAGATTTGGACCGGGCCGATTTCGGCCGTCGAACGGACATGGGTGCCGCCGCAAGGCTGCAGGTCGACAGTCTCGCCGATCTTCAACAACCGGATTCTGCCTGACCCGCGCGGCGGCTGGACCGACATGGTGCGCACGAGGTCCGGATTGGAGTCGAGCTCGGCGTCGCTGATCCATTCGGCCCGAACCGGATGATCCTGTGCGACCAGCGCGTTCAGCGCGTCTGTGATCGCCGCCTTGTCCAGCGTGTGCTCGCCGATATCGAAATCGAGCCGACTCTTGTCGATCCCGACCTGACCTCCGGTGACGCCGCAGGGAACGATCGAACAGACCAGATGCATGGCGGTGTGCATGCGCATCAGCTTGTGCCGGAACTCCCAATCGATCGCGGCCGTGACGCTCTCGCCGACTTCAGGGGCCGGCTGGCCGTCTTCCGGGACATGGATTACCGTCCCGTCGGCCTTGATTGTGGTCCCGATCCGAATTTCGGTCCCGTCGGCGCGGGTCAGCACGCCGCGATCGCCCGGTTGGCCGCCGCTCGTGTAGTAGAAGACCGTCTGGTCCAGCACGATCCCGCCGCGTTCGTTGACTTCGGTCACCGTGGCTGTGCAGTCGGTGCGATAGGCGTCGTCTCGGAAAAGCAGCTCGGTCATGGATGCGCCCCAATGATGCGGTGATCGAACCGATACCAGACCGCGATCCGCCTTCTGTTTCAAGCGGGAACGACGATCAACCGGCCCGGCTGTCCAGGCTCTGCATTTGCGGCGACGGATAACGGTCGCCTTGTGCGGCGTTGACCGGGGCCGCTTTGTTCAGCCGCGCCAAGTCCGGCTCGTTCAGCGTCAAATCCAGCGCGCCAAGTGATTCCGTAAGGCGCTCGCGCGTTCGGGCGCCGATCAACGGAATGATGTCCGGTCCTTGCGCCAGGACCCAGGCGATGGCGATCTGAGCGGTCGTCGCGCCTTTCTCTTCGGCGATTTGGCCGATCGTCTCGACCAGCGCTAAGTTATGGTCGAGGGCGGCGCCCTGAAAGCGCGGCAGGGTGGCCCTGAAGTCGCGCGCGGTTTCGGAGCGCTGTATGGACCAATGGCCGCTGAGCAGCCCGCGCGATAGGACGCCATAGGCGCTGATCGAGATGCCAAGCGCGCGCGTGGTTTGAAGGATCGACTGCTCAATCTCGCGGCTGATCAGCGAGTATTCGATCTGAAGCCACGCCACTGGATGGACCGCCGCCGCCCGGCGGATGGTGTCCGAGCCCATTTCTGACAGGCCGAGATGCCGGACATAGCCCGCCTCGATCATCTCCTTGATCGCCCCGACCGTGTCTTCGATCGGGACGTTAGGGTCTAATCGCGCCGGCTGATAGAGATCGACATAGTCGGTTCCCAACCGCTTCAGCGAATAGGCCAGCGCGTTCTTTACCGCCTGCGGCCGCGCATCCTGCCCGATAAACGCGCCGTCCGGCGAGCGCATGGCCCCGAACTTCACCGCGACGAAGGCGTCGTCCCGGTTCTTGCCGCGCAGCGCCTCAGCGATCAGCAACTCGTTATGGCCGCTGCCATAGAAGTCGCCGGTGTCCAACAACGTGACGCCGCGCTCCATCGCCGCGTGAATTGTCGCGATGCTCTCGGTGCGATCGGCGGGACCGTAGAAGTCCGACATGCCCATACAGCCCAGGCCGATCGCCGGAAGCGCGACGCCGGTGCTTCCCAGATCACGCTGTTCGATTTTATTCATAGCCGTAAACCTTCGATCCGTCTGTCATCCTGTTGGTCCATTGAATGAGAAGATTACGCGCTTGTCATCCCGTCAGCCATTCCGGCGCTTTTCCGGGCGGTTTTTGGGGCCGCAGTAGGCGCAATCCTTGACCCTTGTCACAAATAGTTAATACCCTCGTACCGGGAGACGTTCCAACGGATGCGTGGTTCAAGGGGGGAGACCCCCAAGCCCGAATGCTGAGAAAGGGGGGGAGGATGACAGATTTTGGGAAATTGCGGTTGGCGCTGGTGCTGCCGTTCTTGGCGGCCGGATGCGTCACGACGCAGGGCGGCGGCGATACGGTTCAGATCCAAACTGGCGACGGGATCACCGGCTTTCACGAGATATTTGCGGGGAAAGAACCGCAACCTGCTGAAATAACGGCGCGCGTGTTCGCGCCTGCTGAGTGCAATGGCGCTAATCTCCCCGCCGTCATCATACAGCACGGGTCGGGGAACCCGCGCGCGGATTGGTACCGGCGGCTATCGACGACCCTGAACGAAAACGGCATTGTCGCCGTCGTTCCGGATTCTTTGACTCCGCGCGGGATTTCCGAAACCGGGACCAACCAAACGAGACTGTCGAGAGCAAATCGCGTCTACGACACCTTTGCTGTATTTCGATTTGTGCAGACCCATCCCTGTGTTGACCCGGATAGGATCGGCCTGACGGGCTACTCATTCGGTGGAATAGTCTCAATCGACTCGGTCGAAACAGCGCTCGTGGACCGGTTGGGCGGAGGCCGAGCTTATAAAGCGGTGCTGCCTGTCTATCCATCCTGCCAATCGACTTTCGAAGAATCCCGTCCGGCGGCGACGAAGGTTCACCTGTTGCTTGGCGGCGCCGACGACTACACGCCGGCCTCCTTTTGCTTGGATACCATCGAAAAGCGGCGGGAGATCGGTTGGGACATTGAGGTTACGGTTTTCGAGGGCGCTCATCACGGTTTTAACAGCGAGTTTTCGGCTCGGCGCTTGTCGTGAAACTGGACATTCGCCGATTGCGGAAAAGCGATTGTCGATGAAAACGGATACGAGGTCGCCCTGGAACACGGGGTCTCCACAGAAGTCGGATGGGAGAAATTCATCAGTACGCTTGCTGAGCGTTGCGGCCGACGCGGCGTGACCGTTGGCGGATCACCGACGCTGAGCCAAAAGACGCTCGACTTCACCGTCGCTTACTTCAAGGAAACCCTTTAGCACCCGTCAATACAGTAGGGGAATATGACTATGCATATGTTTGCAAGGGGGCTTTTATCGGTTTTCTTAACGCTGCTGGCGGTCGGATGCGTCACTGCGCAGGGCGGCGGCGATGCGGTCCGGATCCCAACGGGGGATGGGATTACCGGCTATCACGAGATTCTTGCGGGGAAAGAGCCAAGACCCTTTGAAATAACGGCAAGGGTATTTGCGCCCGCTGAATGCGATGGCGCCGGACTGCCCGCTGTGATCATTCAGCACGGTTCGGGGAATCCAAATGTGGACTGGTATCCACGATTGGCGCGTGCTCTTAAAGAAGAAGGTATCGTGGCGATTGTTCCCAACTCTCATTCCCCAAGGGGAATTCGGGAAACAGGCACAAATCAAGCGCAACTATCGAAGGCTAACAGGGTCTATGACACGTTCTCCGTATTCCGGTACGTGCAAACCCACCCTTGTGTAGATCCAGAGCGAATTGGCCTGACCGGGTATTCCTTCGGCGGCGTTATTTCAATTGATTCAGTAGAATCGGCGCTCGCGGACCGTTTGGGGGGCGGTCGTGTCTATAAGGCGACCCTGCCGGTATATCCCTCATGTCAGGGGATTTTTGAGGTTACGCGCCCAACGAATACGAAAGTCCACATGCTACTCGGCGAAGCAGACGACTACACGCCGGCTTCATATTGTCTCGACAGCATTGATGCGCGTCGGGCCAGTGGATGGGACATTGAGGCAACCGTTTTCGAAGGCGCGCATCACGGTTTCAATCGCACCTTCCCCGTTAGGCGGCTACCGAATAACTGGGCCTTCGGCGATTGCGGCGTCTTCCTGATCGGAGAAGACGGATATGAGGTGAGCGTCGAGCACGGCGCTTCGACGGAGTTCGGTTGGACCGCCTTCGCCAACACACTTGTCGAGCGATGCGCAAGACGCGGGCCCAGCTTCGGCGGTTCGCCTGCGCTGAGCCAAAAGACGCTCGATTTCACGGTCGCCTACTTCAAGGAAAACCTCTAGGGCCGCGCCGTTTGGATAAGCCCGCGCCTAGAGCCAGTCGGGCGCGGGCAGGTCCTTGCTCTTCAGGAATTCCGGGTTGAAGAGTTTCGACTGATAGCGCTGGCCGCCGTCACACAGGATGGTGACGATCGTGTGGCCGGGGCCGAGCTTTTTGGCCAGTTTGATCGCGCCCATCACATTGAGCGCCGCCGAGCCGCCCATCAGCAACCCTTCGTGGCGCAACAGGTCGAAGCAGACAGGCAGCCATTCGGCGTCCGGCACGCGGAAGGGCTCGTCCACCTCCAACCCTTCCAGATTGCCGGTGATCCGGCCCTGGCCGATGCCCTCGGTGATGCTGCCGCCCTCGCTGGCGAGTTCGCCCGTGGTGAAATAGCTGTAGAGCGCCGCGCCCATCGGATCGGCAAGACCGATGACGATGTCCTTCTTCTTCGCGCGCAGATACTCCGCTGTCCCGGCCAGGGTGCCGCCGGTGCCGACCGCGCAGATAAAGCCATCGATCTGACCGTCGGTCTGATCCCAAATCTCCGGTCCGGTGCCGCGCACATGGGCGTTCCGGTTCGACAGATTGTCCCATTGATTGGCGTAAAGCACGCCGTGCGGTTCGCTCGTCACCAGCTCTTCCGCCGTGCGCTTGGCGACATGCACATAGTTGCCGGGATCGCGATAGGGCAGGGCCGGGTTTTCCCGCAACTCCGCGCCGCACAGGCGCAGCATGTCCTTTTTCTCCTGGCTCTGCGTCTCCGGAATGATGATCAGCGTCCGATAGCCGCGCGCCCGGGCGACCAGCGCCAGACCGATGCCGGTATTGCCGGCGGTGCCTTCGACGATCAGGCCGCCGGGCTCCAACGCGCCCCGTTCCTCGGCGTCGAGCACGATATGTTTCGCCGCCCGATCTTTCACTGAGCCGCCAGGGTTCAGGAACTCGGCCTTGCCGAGGATCGTGCAGCCGGTCTCCTCGGACGCTTTACGCAGCTTGATCAGCGGCGTGTTTCCAACCGTGCCCACGAAACCGTCGGTAAATCGCATGGCGGTTTGCTCCAGTCAGTGTCTGCCTTGGCCGCCACTATAGAGCCGCGCCGCCCGGTTGAAAGCCAGGACGCGGCGGATCAGACGCCCCAATCCGCACGGACCCGATCACGATGCCGCGAGAGCCAGTAGAGCACGATCAGGGCGTGCCCCGTCTTGACCTGGCCCGCGTCGGCGAGTGCGAGCGCCTCGTCGAGCGAAAGAGCGATGATGCGGATATCCTCGCCTTCCGACTCCAACCCGTGGAAAGCGTCGCCGTCGGGGCGATCCGAGAGGTCGACGCGGCCGATATAGGGACGTACATACTCGGCCACCCCGCCGGGGCTGGGATAGAAGCATGGGGCCTCGAACAGCTCGGCGATCGTCAGGCCCGCTTCCTCAATGCTCTCGCGACGCGCCACGCTTTCCGGCGCCTCTCCGGGTTCCCGCCAGCCTGCGACAGGCTCCAGCATCCAGGGATGCGGGTCGCCTGCGGCCGCTGGACCCGCTCTAAATTGTTCGATCAGGACGACCCGGTCCAACACCGGATCGTAAGGCAGGCAGCAAACTGCCTCGCCATGGTCCAGCACCTCGCGCGTCAAGGGCGCGCTGACCCCGCCCTGGTAGAGCGCATGGCGAATCCTGTAAATAGATAATGTGAAGAAACCGTCATAAGGTTCTGATTTCGATAGGATTTCGAAATCGTTGCGGCCCAGGCGAGTGGGTTCGTTCATAGGGCGGTTCCCCTGCAGCGATCGGGATGGGATTCCCTTTCTGACTAACGGGGCGGGTCGGCCGGTGGCAAGGTCTGTTCAAGGGCCGGATGCTGTTTCGGCTTAAGAAAGTAGCGCGCCACTATGCCGCTATACCCCGAATAGAACACAGCGTTGCTCAGATAGGCCGCGCGGTCGCGCCGATAGGCGGCCGGGATCCGGTTCCAAGGCAGTCCGGGCTGCTGGTGATGCACGATATGGAGGTTGTTGTTGAGATAGAGCAGGCCGCTGAGCCAGCCGCCTTCGACGATCGCGGTCCGATCGTCCTGGTTCGGGCCGGGCTGATGCTCGGCGAAGGACCGCAGCAAGGTGAGCGTCACGGATGGCAGCACGAACAAAAGGACGTACTCGGCAAGGGAAAGGCCGACGCTCCAGACGGCCGCGATGACGGGAACGAGGCCGAGCGCGTGCAGGGCCCAGGCGCGGCCGTGCTGGAATCGGCCAGCGAGAAGGGCGCGGATTTCGGAAAGCCAGAACCCGCCGACACAGAGGAATGGGCCAAGGGTTAAGCGCCCCAACAGCGTCTGATTGGCCCAGAGCAGCGCCCGCCTTATGCGGCCGGCCCGACGCCAGGCCGCTTCGGTCACATAGAATGACTCAGGATCGTCGACCGGATCGGTCAAATGCGGCGTTAGGTGATGCGCCAGGTGAAGGTCGCGATAGCGCTGGTAAGGCAGCCAAAGGCCCAAAGCCGGGAAGCCGAGCGCCTCGTTGAACTGCGCCGAGCGTGTCGGGTGGCCATGAATCAGCTCATGCTGTAATTGGCTATGCCAACAGGTCGCGAAAGCGCCGAGCGGCAGTACAACCCACCAGGGCGCCTGCGGCGTCAGCCAGAGCGCGAACAGCCAGAGGCCATAGACAGCGGCCGCGAGACCGAGGGTCGGCCATTCGACAGCGCCGATCGATATCGTTCCAGAAAAGGACTTTGGGCGGACCGCTGCGCCGCCTTCAACTCGATAAACGCTGTCGCTCATGCAGGTTGGGTTCCTTATCGCGATCATCTCGCGCAGCGCCGCTGTTCCGCGCGGTCGCCGCGCCCTCAAGCTCGCTACCAACACCAAAGCATGATGCACAATGTGAGAGTTATCGTTGTTTCTTGACGTTTGGTGATATAAGTAAACACATGAGGGATTTGGATATTCACGAGACAAGTTTGAGGCGTTCAGTCCACAGTCAGGAGGGGAGCGGCGTGCGAACCGAGTCGGTCTCGGGCCATGCCCCGGCGCATGGTTCCGCGCGCAGCGACGAGCGGCGCGAGACGGTCTTGTTGTTCCGCGGCCGGCTGCAAGACGCGATGGATCGCGCCAAGATGTCGAAATCGGCCCTGGCGCGGGAAATCGGCGTTGATCGCTCGACGCTGTCCCAGTTGCTCGCCTCGGACAATGACCGCCTGCCGCGCGCCGACACGGTCGCCGCCGCCGCCCGCGCCCTGAATATCAGCCTGGATTGGCTGATGGGCCTTTCCGCCTTTGAACGCTCAAACGCGGATATTCTGCACGAGTTTTTCGAGTTCGCGCCCAGCGAACGGACGCCGGTGGACGCCAACATCGCCCAATGGCACGCCGAAGCGATGGGTCAGAAGATCCGCTATGTCCCCGCCACGCTGCCGGAACTGTTTAAGACCGAAGCCACGATCGAGCATGAATTCCGGGACTTCGCCGCTAAGACGACGCGCCAGGCCAAGGCGGCCTCGGAAGATAAACGCGCATTCTCGCGCATGCCGTCCGCCGATATGGAAATGTGCATGCCGGTTCAGGCCCTGCGTGACTACGCGGCGGGGGCGGGCATATGGCGCGGTGTAAGCGTAGCGGACCGGCGAGAACAGCTTTTGCAGATGGCCCAGATGGCCGACGCGCTTTATCCGAAACTGCGCTTCTATCTGTTCGACGGGCTGACGCACTATTCCGCTCCCTACACGATTTTCGGGGTCGGCCGGGCCGCAGTCTATCTTGGCCAAATGTTCTTCGCCTTCACGACCCTGGAGCATGTCCGCGTCCTGACCAATCATTTCGACGATCTGATCCGGGCGGCCGTGGTCCATAGCCACGAGGTCTCGGATCATATTCGCGCCATGGTGGATGCGCTTGAGGAGGACGGCGCCTGATTGAGCGAGCCGAATCGCCCAGCGTCGCCTCGCTGCCGATGTACCGGCCGGCGGGGCATGCCGCCAAGACCGGTGCGTTGTGGACGGCGCTGCGGCCCTATTTCGCTCGGGAGGGGTTAGCCGACATCCCGGCGACCCTGGACCCGCCTGAACCGATCGACCGGTGTTGGCGCGCGGAGAACCTCTTCCTGAGCCAAACCTGCGGTTATCCGCTGGTGATCGCGCTAGGCCCGTCGGTCTCCGTGGTCGCCACGCCGGTCTATGAGTCTGCTTTTTGCGACGGCGCCTCTTATCGCAATCTGATCTTGTGCGCTGATGATGCAGATTTCCGAGATGTCGCCGGGTTGGCCGGCCGCCAGATGGCTTACAACGAAACCAGTTCTTACTCCGGCTATGACGCATGGCGTCGGGTCTTGCGCGATGCGGGCGCGCCGACGATTGAGCCGACAGATAATTTCAGCCAAACCATGGCCACAGGGGCGCATGCGGCCAGCATGGCGGCGGTGGCGCAGGGACGCGCCGATGTCTGCAGCGTAGATTGCGTCACCTACGATCTGCTTCAACGTCACGATCCAGAGGCTTGCGCCGGGCTGCGGATAATGGTGCAAGGGCCGCTCGCGCCGGGACTGCCGCTGGTGACGCGCGGCGACCGACCGGCGGGTGAGATCGCGGCGATGCGCCGCGCATTGAGCGCCTTTTGCGCCGATCCTGTGACAGAGCCGGTCCGGCGCCCGTTTCTGTGGCGAGATATCGAGACCGTCGATCGGGCCGCGTATGAAGCCGCTGTCGTCGGGCCCCGTTGGGACGGCGAACATGAATAGACGCGGTCCAGATAGCCTTAGGGCGACGGCAAGGTCTTGCGAATTTGGCGCAGGGATTTGAGAAAGGCCCGATGACCGAAGATCCGCACCAGGATGCGCCGCCCAAGGCCGACAACCCGAAATCCGAGCGCGCGCCGGGCCGCGCCCATGACGTCATTTCGGCGCTTCTCTACCGCAGGGTTCGCGCGCTGGACCCGAAGCGCTTTGCTGAGACACGGCTTCGGGGCGACTCCGGTTTCTCCTTCGCTGAAGACACGCATCTGGTTCCGCTCACAACGGTCGAGTTCGGCGCGGCGGCGCGACACTATCCGATCGTCTTTAACAATGATGATGTCTGTTCGCCGGTCGCGATCGTCGGCGTAACCGATCGGCACAATCTATTCGTTGATGCGGGCGGCGGCTGGGCCGAAGGCTGCTATATCCCGGCCTTCATCCGGCGCTATCCGTTCATATTACTGCGCGGCGGCGCGGAATCGGAAGACCTACAGCTTTGCGTTGACGCAGAGGCGCCGCATCTTTCGGAAGAGGGTGCCGGCCTGCCGCTCTTCACTGACGGAAAGCCCGCCTCGATCGTCGATAAGATTGGGCGGTTCAACGCCTCCTACACGCGCGAAACCCTGCGCACCCGCGCCTTTAGCCAAGCGTGTCAGGACCAAGGCCTGATGATCGACCGCGCGGTCGATTATCCGTTGCCGGACGGACGGAAATTGAGACTGCGCGGCTTCAAGGTGATTGATCCCGATCGGCTGCGCGGCCTGCCGGACGATCAGGTTGTGCATTGGTGGCGTAACGGTTTTTTGCCGTTGGCCGTGGCGCATCTGACCTCGTTGGGCAACTTCGGGCGGCTTTTTCATCGCGCCCATCGTCAAGCTGAGCAGGAACTGGCCAACGACCCGTTCAGCGCCACGTAGCCGAAACCAAGCGCGCCGGTTCCGGAAGGGGCCGGGTTTTTGGAGTGCGGGAGCGATATTGGGAGGCTAGTCGAACAGGGCGTCGATTTCCGCCTGGGTGATTCCCTCGTTGCCGGATTGCGGGCCCTGCAGCAGCGACTCCTCGCCCGCTTCCTCATCGTCTGAGGTGGGAACGGGCAGGTCCTCGAACGCCTGTACGCCCCAGATTGAAATCATCGCTAGAATGCGGTCCTCAATAAAGCGCACGGTCTTCAGGACCTTGGTGATGCGCTGACCGGTGATGTCCTGGAAATTACAGGCCTCCAGGATCAGCGTAAGTTGGTCATTGGCCCGGTCGATGGTCTCAATGATTTCCTGGTCCTCATGCGCCATGCCGGCGACGGCGCTCATGATCGCTTCGATCTGTTCCGTGGCGGCCAGGATGCTCTGGGTCGCGCTTTCCGTGGCCAAGACGATTTCGTCCAGTTCGCTATGCGCCTTTTCGAACTGGTCGTCCTCATTGTCCGGATGTTTGATCTGGGCGATCTCCATCTTGGTCTTGGCGATGACCCGCACCATCTGAGCGATCTCGATGCGCACATCCTTGGCCATCTCGGAATCCTCGGGACCGATGACATCGTTATCCCGCAAGACGGTCTTGAGATCGCTGACTTCCGTGCGCAGGGCCTCGATCGCCGCCAGCACCTCGGTATTGTCCACAGCGCCGGCCGGCACCGGCGCCGCATCGTCGGCGCCGCCCGCCTGCTGGCGTCTCTGGCGCAGCAGCTTCTCCGCCGAGAATTCCTTGCGTTGTGTAACGCCGGGCATGGGACGGTTCCTTTCGGAGTTGATGCAGGCCGAATTTCAGTCGCTCATCTATATCAGAATTGCCTGATATCAAGCGATAGGGTGGCCCAATCCGGGCCTACAGGCAAGGCGCCACCCGCCCTTCATCGGCGGACCAGGCCGTCCGCCAAAGTCACGGACGGCGCGGCGTATGCGTCTCGACAAGTCGGCTTGGACGGGCGTCCGTCTTTCAGGCTGAGGCGCGGCGTCAGCGGAGACGCGCGCCGTCTGCGTCGAACGCCATGACCTCGGTCCCGATATGGACGGTGATGTCCTGACCCGGCGCCGCGTCGCGGCCTTCGCGGGTTTCTATCACGACTTGCCCTAGATGGTCTGGGTCGCCGTCTCCATCTTGGGCGTGGGGCGGTTTGGCGTAGAGGAAGGACCGTCCGCCGAGATGCTCGACGACCTCCGCCTTCAGGGTCAACGCGGTCTCGCCGGCGGCGTTGAAATGCTCGGGCCGCACGCCGATGGTGATGCGCGCCCCGACTTGCGGCCGGTTGGCGAGCGACAGCGTCAGTTCGGCGTCGTCATAGTCGGTCAGCAGCACTTTGCAGCCGCCGCCGTCCGAGGAGGCGACGCGGCCTTTCAGGAAATTCATCGCCGGCGAGCCGATAAAGCCGGCGACGAAGATATTGTCCGGATCGTCATAGAGGTCGAGCGGCGCGCCAACCTGTTCGACGCGCCCGTCCCGGAGCACGACGATCTTGTCCGCCATGGTCATCGCCTCGACCTGATCGTGGGTGACATAGATCATCGTCGCGTCCAACTCGCTGTGTAGCTTCGCGATTTCGACCCGCATCGCCACCCGCAATTCCGCGTCCAGGTTGGACAGGGGCTCGTCGAACAGGAATACATCGGGATTGCGGACGATGGCGCGGCCGATGGCGACGCGTTGGCGCTGGCCGCCGGAGAGGGCCTTGGGCTTGCGGTCCAACAGCGCATCGAGCTGCAGGATGCGCGCGGCCTCGACGACGCGGGCGTCGATCTCCGCCTTCGGTACTTTGTTCATGCGCAGGCCGAAACCCATATTCTCGGCGACCGTCATATGCGGATAAAGCGCATAGGTCTGAAACACCATGGCGACTCCGCGTTCCGAGGCGTCGACCTCGGTGACATCGCGTTGGCCGATGCTGATCGACCCTTCGGTCGTATCCTCCAGCCCGGCGATCATCCGCAGCAGGGTGGACTTGCCGCAGCCCGACGGCCCGACGAAGACGCAGAACTCGCCATGCTCGATATTCAGGTCGACCCCGTGGATCACCTGAACCTCGCCGAAGCGTTTGACCGCGTTTTGCAAAGTGAGACCGGTCATGCCATTCCTCCTAGACCATCCCGTCGAGGCCGTTGCGACCGGCCCGGTATTTCACGCTCTCAAAGGCGCTTCTATTCCGCCGCTCCGGCTGTGACATTGGGCGCGAAGATCGATTCCGCGCGCTCTGCGATCTCGGCGGCGGCGTTGCGCAGCAAAGGCGCCAGCGCCGCCAGATCGGCCAAGGACTCGCGATGCACGGAACTTGTGAAGGAGATCCCGCCCAGCACCACGCCGTTTCGGCTTAAGACCGGGGCGGCGACGCAGATGATGCCCAATTCATGCTCTTCCCGGTCATAGGCGACCCCGGTCCGAGCGACATCTTCCAGATTGGCGCGCAAGGCGTCGGGATCGGACAGCGTGTGCGGCGTGTATTCGTGAAAAGACTGTTTGGCGATCGCGTCCGCGCGCTCGCGTTCCGGCAGGTGCGCCAGCATCGCTTTGCCGACGCCGGTGCAATAGGCCGGCCCGATCCGCCCCGCGTCGCTGAACATCGCCACAGGCCGGGCCGCGTTGCGTTTGTCGAGATAGAGCACCTGCGCATTGTCGAGCTGGGCTAGATGCACGGTGCGCTTGGTCTGCGCCGACAAGGCGTCCAAGACCGGCCGTGCCGCATCGCCCAAGCTAGACTGGCTCCAGGCCGCATGCGCCAAGCGAATCAGGCGCAATCCAAGGCTGTAGCGCTGGCTCTCTGCATCATACTGCACCATGCCCTGCGACAGCAGCGTTTGCAGCAGCCGGTAGAGCGTCGCCTTGGGAAAGGGGGCGTCGTTCAGCAAATCGACAAACCGGACCGGCCGTCCGGCCGCCGCGACCGCGTCCAACACCGCCAGGGCCTTGGCGACCGTACCGTCCGCTTTGGCGCCGGATCGGCCGTTGGTTTGCCTCACTGAGTGCGCGTTCTCTCGCTGCACGCTGTCCTCCATGTGCGGATGGCGCGCGCCGTCCGCCCCATCATGACGCGACAATCACGTCTGCGCCGCCCTATGCTGGCAGGCGACCGCGCTTGCATAGGGCGATACTTGACAAACTTTATCGAGCGCGCGCATGATTTTCAATAATCAAAACACAGTTTCAGTATGTGGAACTATCAATGAGTTCGGATGCGGCGGTTGTTTTAGCGTGAAGCGAATGCGGATCGGCTTCAGCCCTCATCCAGACGGATCCAACATCGGGAGGAAGAAATGCTTCATCGGATCGCAACCACCTTCGGCGCTGCCGCCATCGCGTTGAGCCTGACGGCGGGTTCCGCTCTCGCGGGCACGCTGGTGATTAACACCGATACGTCAAACCCCGCGCCCAAGGCGGCTTTCCAGGCCTTGATCGACGGGTTCAAGGCCGAGAACCCGGATATCGAAGTGAAATGGAACCTGTTCGATCGAGAAGGCTACAAGACGTCGATCCGCAACTTCCTGACCGCTGAGGCGCCCGATGTGGCGACCTGGTATGCCGGAAACCGGATGCTTCCTTACGTTGAAGCAGGCTTGTTCGAAGATGTCTCCGATCTTTGGGAGCAGGAAGGCTGGAACGACAGTCTGAAATCCGCCGCCGCCTCGATGACGATCGACGGCAAGAAATGGGGCATTCCCTATACCTACTATCAGTGGGGCGTTTATTATCGAAAGGACATTTTCGACCAGTATGGGCTGAGCGTTCCAGAGACGTGGGACGATCTGCTCGCGGTCTCAAAAACCCTGAAAGAGAATGATGTCGCGCCCTTCACGATCGGCACGAAGTTCCTTTGGACCGCCGCCGGCTGGTTCGACTACCTGAACCTCCGGGTCAACGGGTACGAGTTCCATATGGATCTGACCGCCGGAAAAGCGTCTTATGACGATCCGAAGGTTCAAGCCGTTTTTGACCGTTGGTCGGAGCTGGTCGAGGCTGGGTACTTCATTGACAACCATGCGAACTATTCCTGGCAGGAGTCGCTGCCCTTCATGGTGCAGGGTGACGCCGCCATGATCCTGATGGGCAATTTCGCCGTGGCGCCGTTGCGGGAGGCTGGTCTGACCGATGACCAATTGGGCTTCTTCCAGTTCCCGGAAATCACCCCGGGCCTGCCCAAAGCGGAAGATGCGCCGACCGACACGGTTCATATTCCGGCGAACGCCAAGAATAAGGAAGACGCTAAAAAGTTCCTGGCTTATGTCGCGCGCGCTGATGTACAGACCACGCTTAATGCGAGCCTGGGTCAATTGCCGGTCAACAGCGGGTCCGAGCGCCCGGACGACAAATTCCTGAGCCAAGGGTTCGACATGTTGAGCGACGCCTATGCGCTGGCCCAGTTCTACGATCGGGACGCGCCGGCGGCGATGGCGAAAGCCGGTATGGAAGGCTTCCAGGAATTCATGGTGAAGCCGGAACGCAAGGACGCGATCCTTGAGCGTCTGACGAAGATCCAGCAGCGGGTCTACAAATAAGCGCTGAACGACGACTGGGCGGCGGGCTTTGGTGCGCCGCCCGGTCGCTCCTACCGGCGGTCCGCGGACCGTCTGGACAGTGGTTAGGGGACGCGGACCGTGTCGGATATAACGGCTTCATCCCGGTTTGGCGGGGGCGGCGCCTCAGTTTGGCGCCGCAACCAACGGCGGATCGCGCCCTGGCTGTTCCTGGGGCCGGGCATCCTGATGTTCGTGCTCTATGTGATCCTGCCGATCTTCGAATCGGTCTGGATCAGTCTCTATGAATGGGATGGCATCGGGGCCAAGGAATTCATCGGCTTCGGAAATTACGTCGAACTGGTTGATGACGACGCTTTTTACACCTCCCTGAAAAACAATGTTATCTGGCTGGTGCTCTATATGTTGGCGCCGCCGGCGGGCCTGCTGATCGCATTGTTCCTGAACCAGAATGTGCGCGGCATTCGGCTCGCCAAATCTTTGTTCTTCTTCCCTTTTGTCATTAGCCAGGTCGTTGTCGGCCTTGTGTTCTCCTGGTTCTACGACCCGTCCTTTGGGCTGTTGGCGGAACTTTTGAGACTGGTCGGCCTCGAGCCGATTCCGGTTTTGGCGGATGAGCGCTACGTTACCTATGGCATTATCATCGCCGGGCTGTGGCCGCAGACCGCCTATTGCATGATCCTGTATCTGACGGGCCTGAACGCCGTTTCGGCGGATCAGATCGAGGCCGGACGGCTGGACGGCGCCAAGGGCTGGCGGATGCTCTGGTTCGTGATCCTGCCGCAGTTGCGTCCGGCGACCTTCATTGCGGTTGTCGTCACCGTGATCGGCGCACTGCGCTCTTTCGACCTGATCTCAATCATGACAGACGGCGGTCCCTATGGGTCGAGCCGGGTCCTCGCCTTTTTCATGTATGAGCAGGCTTTGTCGGAATACGGTTTCCGCATGGGCTACGGCGCGGCCATCGCCGTCGTCCTGTTCCTGATTATGATGGTCTATATCGCCTTCTTCCTGTGGCGGATGAACCGGGACGAGAAGGGGGGCGGCTAAGATGTTTCCGACCCCGATCGAACGCACCGCCGCGCCGACACAGGCGCTCTACAAGATCGCGCTGCCGATCAGCCTGTTGCTTTGGCTGGCGCCGTTGCTGGCGGTGATGCTGACCTCCGTCCGCAGCCAGGGCGACATCATCGCCGGCAATTACTGGGGATGGCCGACCGATTTCGACCTGATGGAGAACTATCTGGCGGTGTTCCAGAACTCGCCGATCGGGCAATATATCTGGAATTCCTTCAAGGTCACGATCCCGACCGTGATCGGCGCGGTGGCGCTGAGCTGCATGACCGGCTTCGCGCTGGCGGTCTACAAGTTCAAGGGCAACCTGCTCTTGTTCTTCATGTTCGTCGCCGGGAACTTTATCCCGTTCCAGATCCTGATGGTGCCGGTCCGTGATTTCACCCTGCAGCTTGGGCTTTATGATACCACCATGGGGCTGGTGCTGTTTCATGTCGCCTTCCAGACCGGCTTCTGCACCTTATTCATGCGCAATTTCATCAAGGCCCTGCCGTTTGAGTTGATCGAGGCGGCGCGAGTCGAGGGCGTGAGCGAGGTGCGGATCTTCTGGTTCGTCGTGCTGCCGTTGATGCGGCCCGCCATCGCGGCGCTCAGCGTCTTGATCTTCACTTTCATCTGGAACGACTATTTCTGGGCGACGGTGTTGGTCCAGGGCAAGCACGCCCTGCCGGTGACGGCGGGTCTCTATTCCTTGAACGGGCAGTGGATTGCGGCATGGCACCTGGTCTCGGCGGGGTCCATCGTCGCGGCGCTGCCGCCGGTGGCGATGTTCTTCTTGATGCAGAAGCATTTCATCGCCGGGCTGACCCTGGGCGCGGTTAAGTGACCGGCGCCGCCTTGTGGCGGTTGGATGGGCCGCACCAGACATTTCTGTTCGCCAGTATCGATAACCGCGTCCCGGAATGCGTCTACTGGGGCGCGCCGCTGCCTGCGCGTCAGGATTACGATTCGCTTTCGGCTTGGGCGCTGGCCGGCCGCCGCGCGCCGATCGGCGGCATGCTCGACCAATCGACGGGCGTCGCTCTGCTGCCGGAGCGTTCTTCGGCCTTTCTTGGAGCGCCGGGGATTGAGGCGATGCGTCCGGACGGGGCCGCATGGGCGACGCGGTTCGAACTGGTCGATGTCGAAGCCATTGGCCAGGGGCTTTACTTCGTTTGCCGCGACGCCGCCGCCGGGTTCGCGCTGAGCATCGGACTGGGGATCGAGCCGCGCTCCGGTTGCTTGTCGGGCGTCAGCCAGATCGTGAATGAGGGCGCGAACGACCTTCATCTCCCATGGCTCAGCGCTCCGGTCCTGCCGGGCCCCGCCCATGGCGCGGAGATCATCGACTATACCGGCCGCTGGTGCCGAGAATTTCAGCCCCAGCACACGCCTTGGCGGGCCGGCGCGCATTTGCGCGAAATTCGCACCGGCCGCACCGATCATCAGCATTATCCGGGGCTGCATCTGCCGGCCCAGGGTGGCGATTCTGAGCGCGCCGACCCCGAGCGCGGCGGCTGCTACGCGCTGCAGTTGGGCTGGTCCGGCGGCGCCCGCATGGTCGCCGAGCAGACGCCGGACGGTCTGCGCCAGATCCAGATGGGCGCCGCCACGATCCCGGGCGAACGGGTTTTGAAGCCGGGAGAGGCGCACGCCTCGCCGCCGATTTTCGCCGCTTATCGCGAAAGCCTGTCCGAGACAGCCTCGAGTTTTCATGCGCTTGGCCGATCCCTGGCGCCCGCGACGCCGATGCAGGACCGTCCGCGACTGGTGCATCTGAACTGCTGGGAGGCGGTCTATTTCAACCATGATACTGAAGATCTGCTCGATCTGGCGCGCGCCGGCGCGGCGCTGGGCTGCGAACGGTTCGTGCTCGATGACGGCTGGTTCCTCGGTCGACGCGATGATACCGCAGGGCTCGGCGATTGGCGGGTCGACCCGGATGTGTACCCAGAGGGTCTGACGCCCCTGATCGATGGCGTGCGCGCCCTGGGTCTCGATTTCGGCCTTTGGGTCGAGCCGGAGATGGTCAATCTCGACAGCGATTTGGCCCGCGCCCACCCCGACTGGATCCTTCGGCCGCCGGATTTGCCGCAAATTGAGGGCCGCCACCAGTTGGTGTTGGATCTCGCGCGGCCTGAGGTCTCCGACCATCTGTTTGGCGCATTGGACGCGCTGTTGAGCGATCACAAGATCGGCTATCTGAAATGGGACCATAACCGGCCGTTGACCATGCCGGGCGGCGCCGACGGTCGTCCTTCCGTGATCGCTCAGACCGAGGCCGTCTATGCGCTGCTTGACCGGCTTCGGGCGGCGCATCCGAGCGTCGAGATCGAAAGCTGCGCCTCGGGCGGCGGACGGATTGATCTCGGTATTCTGACCCGCACGCACCGGGTCTGGCTTTCGGACTCCAACGACCCGGTCGAACGGCTGCGCATGCAGCATATCGCCGCCCGGTTCCTGGCGCCGGAAATTGCCGGTGCGCATATCGGACCGTCGCCGGCGCATACGTCGGGCCGCGAGACGCCGATCGCCTTCCGCGCCTGGGTCGCGGCCCAGCGCTGGATGGGGTTGGAACTGGACCCGCGCATCCTGTCCGACGACGAGGCGGATTTGGTCAAGCGCGTCATCGGCTGGTATCGCGCCAACCGGGCCTTTCTGCATGGCGCCGAGTGCCGTTTGCTCAACGCGCCCAAGGGCGGTTTCGCCGAACTCTTCATTGCCGAGGATCGGTCGCGTTTCATCCTATTCTATGGGGTGGCCGAGGCGGCGGACGCCACCGCGGCGCCGCCTTTGCTCTTGGCGGGTTTGGACGCCGATTCGGTCTATGAGTGCCGTTGGGTGAACGCACAGGACTGCCGCAGCGCCAGCCGGGATGCTGTCCATAGCGCCGGCGCGGCTTTGGAAAAAGGAATGAGCGTCAGCGGCGCGCTTTTAATGCAAGGCGGTTTGTCGATCCCGCATCTCTTCCCGCAGAGCATGATGGTGGTGGAGGGGCGCGCGTCGTGACTAGGCGAGGAGCTTTAGTCCCCGATTGGATCGCCGCCGATTGGGGCACCAGCAACCTGCGGCTCTGGGCGATGCGCGCCGACGGCGCGGTGCTGGCGAGAAGCGAGAGCCAAGCGGGCATGGGGGTCCTATCCGGCGCTGAGGCGTTCGAGGCGGCCTTGCTGGAGGGCTGCGTCGATTGGCTGCCGCCAGACCCCAAGGTCCGTGTCCCCGTCATCGCCTGCGGCATGGTCGGCGCGCGCGAGGGCTGGATCAACGCGCCCTATTCGGACCTGGCGTCGTTGCAGGATCACTCGGATCTCTACCGCGCCGCCATTGCAGCGCCGGTTGTCGATCCGCGCCTGGACGTCCGTATCCTGCCGGGTCTCAAACGCGTGGATCCCGCCGATGTCATGCGCGGCGAGGAGACGCAATTGGGCGGCTTCCTGATGGACCGGCCCGGCTATGACGGTTTGGTTTGCTTGCCGGGCACACACAGCAAATGGGTGCGGTTGAAGGCCGGCCGGATCGCTGATTTCCATACGCTGATGACGGGCGAATTGTTTGCACTGCTCTCGCGGCAATCCATCTTGCGGCACACGCTTTCAGTTGACGGCGACGATCCGGATCAATTCACGTTGGCGGTTGTGGAGGCTTCCGCGAAGCCGCTCTCCGCCTTGGACTCGCTGTTCGGTCTGCGCGCCAGCGCCTTGGTGTCCGACCTCTCGCCGTCGGAAGCGGGCGCACGCTTGTCGGGACTTTTGCTCGGCGCTGAACTGGCGGCGGTGCGTGATCGGCATGGCGCGGCGGCGCTGCAGTCGGCGCCGATTGTTCTGATCGGCGTCGCAGCGCTGAGCGACCACTATCGCGCGGCGCTTAAGACGATCGGCGTCAAAGCTGAGATCATCAGCGGCGAGGATCTCGCGCTGAAGGGACTGACAGCGGCACATGCCATCTTGATCGGAGAGCGCGCATCATGACTGAAGCACGACCGCTGGTCGCCATTCTGCGCGGTGTTGCGCCTGACGAGGCGGTTCCGATCGCCGAGGCCCTGGCGGTGGCCGGGATTACAAGGATCGAAACGCCGCTCAACTCGCCCGACCCGCTTGAGAGCATCGGCCGGATGGCGGCGGCGCTTGGCGGACAGGCGCAAATAGGGGCCGGCACGGTTTTGACCCCAGCAGATGTACGCGCGGTCGCGAAGGCGGGCGGGAGTTTCATCGTCTCGCCCAACACGGACCAGAATGTGATCGCCGAAAGCAAGCGGCTTGGCCTTGGCTCCTGGCCGGGCGCCTTCACGGCAACCGAGTGTTTCGAGGCGCTGAAGGCGGGCGCGGATGTGCTGAAACTTTTTCCCGTTAGCAAGCTCGGCCCCGACGGCGTGAAAGCCTTGAAGGCCGTCTTGCCGAAAGACACGCCCGTCTATGGGGTCGGCGGCGTCGATCATACGAATTTCGCGCCCTACGCCGCCGCCGGCTGTACAGGCTTTGGCCTGGGCTCGGGCCTCTACAAGCCGGGCCGCACGGTGGCGGAGGTTCGCGCCATCGCAGAGAAGACTGTCGCCGCTTGGGACTCCTTGGCGGCTGGGTCAACACCGTGATGCGCTCGATGTTTGAGGCTTCGCCATGACGGCGCCTGAGTTCCAGCGCCGGCTCGGCGTCTGCTATTACCCGGAACATTGGCCGGAAGAAGGTTGGGCGGAAGACGCGCGCCGGATGGTGGAACTGGGCCTGACCTGGGTCCGGATCGGCGAGTTCGCCTGGAGCCGGCTGGAGCCTGCGCCGGGAGACTATGCGTTCGGCTGGCTGGACCGCGCGGTCGCGGTGCTGGGAGAGGCCGGTTTGAAGGTGGTGCTGGGAACCCCGACGGCGACGCCGCCGCGCTGGCTGCTGGATCGTCATCCCGACATGCTGGCGGTGGGCGCGGATGGACAGCCGCGCGGCTTCGGCTCACGTCGTCATTACTGTTTCAGCCATGAAGGCTATCGCGACGAATCCGCCCGGATCACCGCGGCCTTGGCCGAGCGTTGCGGCGAGAACGACGCGGTCGCGGCCTGGCAGACCGATAATGAATATGGCTGCCACGACACCGTGCTCAGCTATTCGGACGCGGCGCTGGCGGCCTTCCGGCTCTGGCTCTTGCGCAAATATGAAACGATCGAGGCGCTGAACGCGGCCTGGGGCAATGTCTTTTGGTCGATGGAATACACCGCCTTCGACCAGATCGGCGCGCCGGTCGGGACCGTCACCGAGCCCAATCCGGCCCACGTGCTTGACTACGCCCGGTTCAGCAGCGATCAGGTCGCCGATTTCAACAGAATTCAGGCTGACATCATTCGCGCCGCCAGCCCGGGTCGGACGATCCTGCACAATTATATGGGGCGGGTGCTGGATTTCGACCATTTCAAGACCGGGGCCGATCTCGACGCGGCCTCTTGGGACTCCTACCCGTTGGGTTTCCTCGAGGATCGGCTCGAGATGGCGGAGGCGCGGCGGCTGCGCCTTTTGCGCCAGGGTGACCCGGATTTTCAGGCCTTTCATCACGATCTCTACCGCGCCGTCGGCAAGGGACGATCCTGGGTGATGGAACAGCAACCGGGGCCGGTGAATTGGGCCGGGCATAATCCGGCGCCGTTGCCCGGCATGGTGCGACTCTGGACCTGGGAAGCCTTCGCTCATGGGGCCGAGGTGGTGAGCTATTTTCGCTGGCGTCAGGCGCCTTTCGCCCAGGAGCAAATGCATACGGGCCTGTTGCGGCCCGACAGCGTCCCGGCGCAAGGCTACGCCGAGGCGCGCCAGGTCGCTGAGGAGGTCGCCCGGTTGCATAATCAAGGGGCCGGAGACGTGGGGCTGCGGCGCAACCCTGTCGCCCTGATCTTCGACTATGAAAGCGCCTGGGCCTGGGGCGCACAGCCGCAGGGCGCCGGCTTCGACTATTTCGACTTGGTCTTCGCCTTCTATCGGGCCCTACGCCGATTGGGCGTCGGGGTCGATTTCATTCCGCCGACGGTCGCCGACCTATCGACCTACAAGGTGGCCTTCGCGCCGGGCCTGTTTGCGTGGACGGTGTCGCTGAGACAGGTATTGGCCGACTTCAAAGGTGTTTTCTTCGCTGGTCCGCGCAGCGGTTCTAAGACAAAGGATTTCATAACTCCGACAGCTATGCCGCCCGACCTGCCGGACCGATTTCCCGGTTTGGTCGTCTCCCGTGTCGAGAGCATTCGCCCGGGCGCAGAAATTGCGTTGGAGGATGGCGGCGTGCTCCAGCTCTGGTGCGAGTTACTTGATGTTCCAGAAGAATTCTCGGTCGATGAGGCCACGGCCGAAGGCGATCCAGTGTTGGTCCGGCGCGGCCAATCCTACTATCTCGCCGGCTGGCCGGAACAAGACGCTTTGGCGCGCATGGTCTCCGCCACGCTGACCCGCGCTGCCGTCAAAACCGAGCCGGTCACCGGCGACCTGCGCCTGACCGAAGATGTAACCTACCGCTACATCTTCAACTACGGCCCTGAGCCGGCCGACGCGTCGCCGCTGATCGGCGCGCGCGAGATCGTGCTGGGAACGCCAAACATGCAACCCGCTGATGTCGTGATCGCGCGACGGTGAAAAAGGCTGAGGGAATTTCGCGATGCAGCGTTATACAATAGGAATATTGAGCCCATAGGCACAAAGAGCCAGCCGAACCGCTTAATGAGTTTGCGGCCTAGTTTGGAGCGCTGATATGGGATTGATGTTTCGCCATAGTCGGCGCCAACCGTGCGTCTCGAGGTCTCCGATACGCAGTTGATCGTCAGTGTACGGCTCTGGCAATTTGAGCATGCTACTTATAGGGGTCGTTTCAATGTGCGAGCGTGGGAGTAACAGAAGTATTAATGGCAAACCTGTGAAAGAGTTTGTCGAGCGACAACATTTGCGAAGCCTGCTTCTGAAGGGTGCGCGGTCGCCTGCCGCAGGCCTGGCCGACGAGGTGTATTCAAGGGTCTGCGCGGGCGTATGCGCGTCGGTTAGGAAGCTACTTCGCCTCAAACCCGCGCCAGCACGGCTTCGATCATCGCTTCGGCCTCGCCGATATGGTTGAGCGGGTTCGCGAGGGCGTCCCAGTCTACAGGTGCGCCGGTGCGTTGACGCAGCAGGTCCATCAGCGGGGTTCCGGTCTGGATCGCGTCCTTCGACGCTTCGGCGACCAGCGCCTTGGCTTCGGCCCGCGGCAGGTGATTGGAAAGCGCCGTGGCGGCGGCTTCGGCCAGCGCGGTTCCGCCATTGATATCCAGGTTCTGGCGCATCCGTCCGGCTCGAACGTCGAGCGTGGTCAGGGTCTCGGTCGCCAGGCTCAGGGATCGGCCCGTGGCGACAACCATGGCGGGCAGGGTCATCCATTCGACAGTCCAGCCGGCCCCGTCTCGTTCGCTCAGTTGCATCAGGCTCGGTTGGAGCGCGGCGTTCTGACCGGCGAGGAAGCGCGACAGCGCGGTCAGGGTCTCCGCGGCGATCGGATTGGCTTTGTGCGGCATGGCTGAGGAGGCGCCGCCGGCCAATGCGACTTCGCCGACCTCGCTTTGCGCCAGGAGCGCCAGTTCGCCGCCGATCTTGCCGGTCACGCCGCCTGTCGTCGTCAGCCAGTGGGCGTAACCGGCGATGCGGTCGCGCTGGCTCTGCCAAGACAGGGCGGGCTGGGGCAAGTCCAGCGCCGCAGCCATCTTGGCGGCGGTCTCCATCCCACGCCCCTGAAACGCCGAGAGTGTCCCAGCCGCGCCGCCGAATTGCAGGCTTTCCAGATCGGGCCGCAGCACCGCCAACGCGTCTCGTCGGCGCAGCGCCGCGTCGAGCCAGACCGCAACCCGCAACCCAAATGTCGTTGGCGTCGCGATCTGGCCGCGTGTCCGCGCCGCCATCACGGTGCGGCGGTGGCGCGCCGCCAGATCCGCCAATAAGGCGATCAGCGCGGCCAAGCGATCCGTGAGCCGATCATTGGCCAGCCGCAGTTGCAGGACCAGCGCGGTGTCGACCACATCCTGGCTGGTCGACCCAACATGCAGAAAACCGGCGGTCTCCGCATGGCCGGCCTCGATTAGCCGCGCCCGCATATCCTGCAACAGGGCGGTCACGGGCGTCCCGTCGATGGCGACTTGCGGGCCGAGGGTCGCGGGGTCGGGCGTATAACCTTCGCAGAAGGCGCTCAGCGTCTCGCCGGCGGAGGCGGGGATGACGCCCACCGCGCTTTGCACCCGCGCCAGCGCCCCCTCGAACCGGACCATGGCGCTGAGCCGTGCGTGGTCGTCGAGCAAAGCGACCAACTCGGAATCGGACAGCAATCCGCCGAGCAAATCGCTATCGAAGACGGATACCGTCATTGCGGCCGGGCCCTAGAGGTCAAAGAACACGGTTTCCTTGTCGCCTTGCAGATGAATGTCCCAGCGATACTCGACGCCGGCCGGCGTCTCGACCCGCTCGGCGATCAGGGTTCCGCGCCGGTCTTCCGGCAAGGCGGCCAGAACCGGATCCTGCGCGTTCGCCGCCGCCTGATCGGCGAAATAGACGCGCGTGTAGAGGTGATTCAAAAGGCCGCGCGCGAACAGGATTACATTGATATGCGGCGCTTGGTCTGCGTCGCCGGGGACTGCGCCGGGCTGGATCGTCTCGAACAGGAAGCGCGCGCCGGGATCGGTTCCCGTGCCCACCCGGCCAAAACCGACAAAGGGCGCGTTGCGGCCGCCGGGGTCGGCGGGGTGGCTGTAGCGGCCCTGGGAATCCGCCTGCCAGATCTCGACCATGGCGTCGGAGATCGCCTCGCCGGCGCCGTCAAGGACGCGGCCGGCCAAGGTGATCCGTTGACCCTCCACGCCTTCGCCGATCAAGGACCCGGTCGCAATGGCGGTCAGGTGGCCATAGCCATACTGCGCCGGCGTCAGGCCATAGGCGAAGAAGGGCCCGATCGTCTGTGACGGGGTCTGACCGCGCGCCGGGTTTTGGAAGTCGCTCATGGCGCCGACTCGAACGGCGTCTGGTTGCGGCCGCGCAGGACAATATCGAACCGGTATCCCAGCGCGATTCCCGGCTCGGTCAGGTCAAGCGAGAATTCCGAGACCAATCGGTCGCGCGATGATTCCGGGACGCCGCCCAGGATCGGGTCGAACTCGAACAGAGGATCTCCGGGGAAATACATTTGCGTGATCAGGCGCGTCGCGATGCTGGGGCCGAACAGCGAGAAATGGACGTGCGCCGGCCGCCATGCGTTATGATGATTGCCCCAGGGATAGGCGCCCGGCTTGACCGAAGTGAAGCGATAGACGCCGTTCGCATCGGTGACGCAGCGCCCGCCGCCCAGGAAATTCGGATCCAGCGGCGCATCATGTTGATCGGCGGTATGGACATAGCGCCCGGCCGCGTTCGCCTGCCAGACCTCGACCAGCGTGTTCGGCAGCGGCTTTCCGTCCTCGCCCATGACCACGCCGCTGACCACAATCCTTTCGCCCAGCGGCGCCCCGTTCATCGCCGCGTTCTTGGTCATATCGCTGTCGAGGCCCATGACGGCGTCGTGACCATAGACCGGGCCGGTCAGTTCCGACAGGCCTTCCGGCAATGGGGTCAGCGGTTTGCTCGGCGCCCTCAGCGCTGTCGATTTATAAGGCGCGTGGCGATAGGACGGGTGGCTGGTCCAATCCCGTGCGGTCTGGGTTTTCTGCATCATCTCGGTTCCGCGTTTCCAATCCTCAAGAATCGGCGTTCATCTCGGCGAAGGTCTCTTTGGCGATGCGGAAGGCCGTATTCGCGGCCGGCACGCCGGCATAGACCGCGACATGCATCAACGCCGCGCGCACTTCTTCCTCGGTTGCGCCGGTGTTCCGCGTCGCCCTTATATGCATCGCCAATTCCTGTTCATGTCCCAACGCCGCCAACAGGGCCAGCGTGATCAGGCTGCGGTCGCGCGGCGAGAGGTCATCGCCGGCCCAGACCGAACCCCAGGCGCCTTCGGTGATGAAGCGCTGAAACGGCGCGTCGAACGGCGTCGCCGCTTCGGTTGCGCGGTCGACATGGGCGTCGCCCAGGACGCGCCGTCGCACCGCCATGCCTTCTGAATACCGATCCTCGCTCATCGCGCTGTTGTTCCTCCGTGCCCGCCACTCTAGGCGCTTCCCCGGGCGGGTTCCAGAGCCGATCCGACCGGGCTGCCGTTCGGAACCGGCCTCGGGCCATACGTCAGCTGATGATTGATGCAGGTCATTTTACACATTCCAGAGTCAGAATATGAAGGAGATCTAAAGGATTTTCTGTTTCGTTCGAGAAGGTCCGGATGCTGTTCGAGGATCGCGGGGTCGAGCCGGCGCTGTCGCATGTCTTGAAACGCGTCGATCCGGGCAAGCGCATCGCAACCTTCTCGACGCCGGACGGCGACAAGGAGCTTGGCTACGATTATCTGCATGTCATCCCGCCGCAGCGCGCGCCCGACGTGATCCGTCAGTCGGGCCTCAGCTGGGCCGACAAGTGGGTCGATCAAGGCTGGGTCGAGGTCGACCGGGAGACGCTGAAACACCGCCGCTTCGACAATGTCTTCGCCGTCGGCGATGTCGCCGGCGTGCCGAAAGGCAAATCGGCGGCCAGCGTGAAATGGCAAGTCCCGGTGGTCGAGGATCATCTGGTCGCCGCGATCGGCGGCAAGGAAGGCAAGGCCGCCTATAGCGGGTATACCTCTTGCCCGATGATCACGCGGGTCGGCCGCGCGATGCTGATCGAGTTTGACTATAAGAACAATCTTGTCCCGTCTTTCCCGGGCGTCATCGCGCCGCTCGAGGAATTGTGGATCAGTTGGCTGATGAAGGAATTGGCCCTGAAACCGACCTATAACGCCATGCTGCGCGGCGAAGCCTGAGGTGCTGTCATGAAGGAATTGGAATTCGGAACCGTATTGGCCGTGTTCGAAGAAATGTTCGGACCGGCGTTGTTCTGGCTTTTGGTGGCCGCCGCCGTCGTGGTCACCGTCGCCTATCTCTTTGTCCTGGTCCGCGACCGGTCCCTGTCGCTGAAGAAGTTTTTCTGGGCGCAGGTCTCGATGCCTTTTGGCGCCATCGCGGCGGTCTGGTTCTGCCTGGCGGTCACCGACTCGCGTCTGTCGGATTTGGGCGGGCCGATCGACATTGTCGTCTTCCTGGCCATCGCGGCGATGGGCGCGGTCGGCGCCGCGATCCTGGTTTATACGGTGGAGGCGCTACTCTGGCCGCAGCGGGTGCAAAGGTTGCACTGATCACGATTTCGTTTGGGAGGGCGCCGTGGCTGCGACCAAAAAGTCGGACCTGCTGGCGGTCGCCGCGAAGGAATTCGCCAAGCTCGAGAAACTCATCGCGCCGGTCGATGCGGATCGCGCGCTGGTCAAGGATGAAGACGATACCTCGATCAAAGATATCGTCGCCCACCGCGCCCACTGGATCGACCTGTTCCTCGGCTGGTACGCGGACGGGATGGCCGGCAAGGAAGTCCATTTCCCGGCCGAGGGCTACAAGTGGAATCAGTTGAAGGCCTATAACGCCGACCTGCGCGCGCGGCAAAGCGGCTTGGGTTGGGACGCGGCCAGGGAAGGTCTCGCCGACCGCCATGCCGCCTTGATGGCGTTCCTGGAAGGGCTTGATGACGCCGACCTCTATGGCGGGCCGATGAAGGGCGCTAACAACAATTGGACGCCCGGCCGTTGGGCCGAAGCCGCCGGCCCCAGCCACTACCGCTCCGCCGCCAAATATATCCGCGCGCGGTTGCGGGCGGGCTAGCAAAGCGCTCCGCTACATTTCTAGGGCAAGTTCCGAGAAGCACTGAGCGCCGCTCTAATGTGCGCACCTGGTATACATAGTTATCTTTTCCGTGTAGTGAATTACGGGGATTGGCAGTAGGGACACGGATCTCTTGCGCTGTTGCGTTCATGATGGGCGGATGGGTGTATCGCCTTCACGCGGACAATGGCGTTGTCGCGACAGGGAAGGGGTTGGCACGCAATGACCGAGGCTGAGACTAAGCCGAACGTAGGCGCGCCGCCCAGACGAAACATCTTTGGCCAGTTTCACAACTGGTTGGCGGCGAGCGAGGACTGGTTCATCGGGCGCTGGGGCTCAGTCCTGCGCCCGGTTCTGATCACCTGGACCGTCGGCGGCCTCGTCTGGGCGTTGACCGACAGCCGGGGCATGGCGGCGTACGGCCTGGTTTTCGCCGGAGCGTTCGAGCTTTACCGGTCCGAAGCTCGGGGAACGGTCCTCTCTCCGACGCTTGGGACTTTGGCGATGGCCTTGGGTGGAGTCGCCTTGGCGATGCTCTATGTCCTGTGGTCGCCATGGCTGTGGGGCGCCGCCTTGTTTTGGATGGAGAGCGGTTGGTTGGGGTTGGATTTTCCGACCCTCAGCCTAATAGCCGATCTGACAGCTCTGACCGTAATGGCCGGGCTACTGAGCTTGCTGGGCGTCAGCGCAGGGCTGGCGCGCGGGCGCTTCCTTGCCGGGCGCTGGAAGCTTGGAAAGCTCCGGCTCTTGGTCACCGCCATCCTCATCCTCATCGGCATATTCTGGGCCAGCCTTATGGTGGACGCCTGCGTCCATCGCTCGACCGGCTGTGACGATATCAAGCTGCGATCGATGATCTACGTGCTGAACGATCCTTATTGGCCGAAAGGCGTCGAGGCCTGGTTCTTTACGCAAGCCACGCCCGCGGCGATGGGCAATCCGGCGCGCTTCGAGCGGATTCAGGTCCTGTTCGAAAATCCGTACCGGCAATTCGTCGCCTTCATTCTGCCGCTCTTCGCCATCGCTTTTCTGGTTTCGGCCTGGCGTCAGGTCGGCGAAGCAACGCCGGACGCGCGCTCGTCTGTGAGGCCGCCCAAGTCCGGCATCTCCAGACGGGAGTTCATCGGTTGGGCGGTGTTCGTCCTGATTGTCAGTGGCGGCCTGTATGTGAGTCGCTTCGGTCTCTACAGCCTGTATTTCATCGAGACGATGGAGCACCGGTTCGCGGTCGGTGAGGACGCCGGCGCGATGACCGATTGGCTCGAACGGCATGGGTTCGCGATTAGGTACGATCACTCGTCAAATGAACATTCGATCTCAATTGGCTCACTTGGTCAGAGGAACAGCTGGACCAAGGCCACTAGGCGGCGGGAAGCCGAACGTCGCACGACGGGGCAACTACTGAACAATGCATACAAGCTGGTGAAGGTCTCTCCCACGTTTGGAGAGCAGAAATGGATTTCGAACAGCTATTGGGTGAGCTGGGAGGAGAGCGAATTCGGCGAAATCACCGAATTATACTTCGCGTCTTACATCTACGATCTAAAATAGAGGAAAAGAAATAATGGGTAGTGTGATCATCGGGTCGTATGACGTCGCAGGAACAGGCAATGCGCATACATTCCTGGAATTCATGGATAGCGCCCGAACTGTTGTGGCCGAGGTTCATGGCCAACCGGAAGGCGGTGATCAGGCCGTTTCCACCGCAAATTCCGGCTGCATCTGGATATAGCCGGTCGGGCATTCGGCGGCGCAGAGGCCGCAGCCTTTGCAGAAGTCGAGGTCGAACAGATAGTGCGAGCCGTCGCGGGCCAACTCCACGGTCTTGATCACCGCATTGTCCGGGCAGAAGGTCCAGCAATTGTCGCAGGCCAGGCAATCGCCGCAGGACAGGCAGCGTTGCGCCTCAGCCATCGTCGCCGTGCCGCCGATATCGCCTTCGATTTCGGTGTCGAAAGTGCGGTCCTCGATCGGCAGTTTCGGCGCCTTGGCTTTCGGCAGGCGCTCATAGTAGGTCGGGTTGAGGCCTGAGGCCGGCATCTCGGCGCGACCGTCCGCTAAGGGTTCGGCGCCGGCGAGACGGGCTGTGATCGCCCCGATCACGCGGGCGCCGTCGCCGATGGCTTCCGCCACCGTGCCTCGGTCGCCGCGCGCGTCGCCGAGCGCATAGAGTTTCTCGCCCAGCGTCCCCCAAGCGTCGTCGGGCCGCAGATAGCCGCGCTTGACCAGGCCGTTCAGCCCTTCCGGATCGACGCGTTCGCCAATGCAGGGGATGACCATATCGACCTCGACCACGCGTTCGGTGCCCTCGAAGCTGACCCGTTTCTTGCGGCCGCCGGGGCCGGGCACTTTTTTCAGGCTGACGATTTCGGCCCCGGTGATCCGGCTGCCGCGCATCACCAGTCGATTGACCGTCGCATGCTCGATGACGGCGACTTCTTCCTCCAGCGCTTCTTCCAACTCGCGCGGCACGACATTGATCACGTCCGCCGGGTCGGTGTCGGGGCCGGGCAGGGCCGAGGCGGTGACTAGGGTTACTTCCTCGACGCCGGAGCGTTTCAGCAGGCGGCAAAGGTCAATTGCGGTGTTGCCCCCGCCATGCACGATGACGCGGCGGGCGGACGGGAACTGGCCGTGATCCATAAACTCCTTCAACAGCGCCAGGCCTTCATGATGGTCCGCCGGCACGGCGCCGCTGACCGACCATTCCCAGCCTTCCTGGCACCCGGGCGCCAGCAGCACGGCGGCGTGTTCGGCGCGCAGCTCCTCAACCGATACATCGCGACCGAGCCTTTGCCGGAAGCGTACGTCGATCCCTGGCAGGGCGCAGAGCCGCTCCAGTTCCGCGTCCAGCGCCTCGCGCGGCAGACGGGTGCGCGGAATGGCCGAGCGCAACAGGCCGCCGGCCTCGGGTCCCGCCTCATAGATCGTCGCGCGCAGGCCATTGCGCACCGCGTGATAGGCGGCGGACAAACCGCCCGGACCGGCCCCGATGATGGCGACTGTGGGCGCGTCGGCGGCGGGCGCGTCGACCGGATAGGCCCAGCCGTGCTTCACCGCCTCGTCGCCGAGCCAGCGTTCGACATTGTGGATCGCCAACGCCCCGTCCAGGGCGGCGCGGTTGCAGGCGCTTTCGCAGGGATGCGGACAGACCCGGCCGGTGACGCCCGGCATAGGGTTCGCCGCGACCAGCACCCGCCAGGCTTCTTCGGCCTTGCCTTCCTGCAGTTTGGCGAACCAGGCCTGCTGGTCTTCGCCGGCCGGACAGGCGGCGTGGCAGGGCGCCTTTGCGTGGATATGCACCGGCCGTTCGGTCGAACGCCAATTGCCGGTCTTGAAGGCGAGCGAGGTGCCGGGTTCGCCATAGGCTCCGCGGGTCAGGATGGTCATGATACGCGCCTCGCTGCTCCGTCGTTTCCTCGGGGCGCGCGGCCGCTGCGCCCCACCGCGGCGGCGCCGCCCGTGTCGGCCGGGTCTTGCCCTTCGCCGGTTAGGCCGTAGACCTGGATATTGTAATCGGCCAGCGCCTGCAGATGGTCGCGCTCCTCCTGCGCCCGCACATCGTCGGAGAAGAGATGCGCGAAGCGGCCTTGCGGCTTCAGGTAATCGGCGACCGGCCGGACCTCGCGGATCGGCATGACATTGGTCAGCGCGCCGCGCTCCAGTTCGACCAGCGGAAACAGACCGCATTCGACCGCCTTACGCGCGACATCGATCGTCAGCCGGCTGTCATGCCGCCAGCCCAGCGGGCACGGCGAATGCACGACCAGGAAGGCCGGGCCGTCGATCCCCATCGCATGGCGCACTTTGCGCTGCAGGTCCTGCGGGAAGGCGACCGAGGCCGAGGCGGTGTAGGGAATATGATGCGCGGCGATGATCGACAGAAGGTCCTTCTTCAGATGCCGCTTGCCCATGCGCTCCTTGCCCGCGGGCGAGGTGGTGGTGGTCGCTGCGTGCGGTGTCGAAGAGGAGCGCTGAATGCCGGTATTCATATAGGCTTCATTGTCGTAGCAAACATACAGCACGTTATGATAGCGCTCTAGCATGCCCGAAAGCGCCTGGAAGCCGATATCGTAGGTGCCGCCGTCGCCGCCGAAGGCGAGCACTTTCGTATTGCGGCCCTTCGCCTTCATCGCCGCCTCCATGCCGGACGCGACCGCGGCGGCGTTCTCGAACAGCGAATGCGCCCAAGGCACGCGCCAGGCGCTTTCCGGCCAGGCGGTGGTGAAGACCTCAAGACAGCCGGTGGCGTTGGCGATCATCACGTCCGGCCCGGCGCATTCCACCACCAGCCGCGCGGCCAGGGCCTCGCCGCAGCCTTGGCAGGCCCGATGGCCGCTCTCCAAGCCGCGAAAGCGCGGCTGCGCCTCGCGCGGCGTGCGTTTGGCGGGCGCCGGTTCCGACGGCGCGGCGGGCGCGCGGCCGAATTTGCGCCGCAGATCGGCGAGGCGGGCGTCATCGACCATCAGCGGTCCTCCGGGGCGAGTTTTTTAAGATCGGCGTCGAACACCGAAAAGGCGGGCGCATCCGGGTCGCGCACGGCGGCCAGCAGGTCTGGATAGAGCGTCTCCGGAATGTCGCGGCCGCCGAGGCCAAGCGCGACATTGAGGATGCGCGGCGCGTCCGGCGCGCTCGACAGGACCGCAGCGACTTCCGAGCCTAAGATGCCGCCCAGGCCCGGCGAGATCGCCCGGTCGATCACGATCAGATGGTCAAGACCGCGCACCGCGTCGCGCAGCGCTTGGGAGGGGAAGGGGCGGTAAGCGCGTAGATTGATCAGCCGCGCCGGCCCGGCCTCGGCCTGAAAATGCGCCATGCCGGCGCGCATGGTACCGACGGTTGAGCCCATGGCGACAAGGCCGATCTTGGCCTCTGGGTCGCCCTCGACGGTCAGCAAGCCGCCGGACGCGCGCCCGAAGGCGGACTCGAAATCCGCATCCGCCTGTTCGATCGTCGCCAAGGCCTTCTGCATCGCCGAATGATGCGAATGTCGGACCTCCGGGAAGAAATCCGGCGTCACCAACATGCCCATGGACTTCGGGTCGGCCGGATCGAGCTTGCGGTCGAATTCCAACGGCGGCAGCCAGGCGCGGACATCCTCGTGGCTCGGCAAGTCGATCGGCTCCAGCGTATGGGTCAGGATGAACCCGTCCATACAGACCATGACCGGCAGTTCCGTGTCCTGGGTGATGCGGAAGGCCTGAATCGTCGTGTCCACCGCCTCCTGGTTGCTGGTGGCGTGCAGTTGGATCCAGCCGGCGTCGCGCACCGCCATCGAGTCCGCATGATCGTTCCAGATCGACAAGGGAGCCGACACGGCGCGGTTGGCGACCGTCATCACCATCGGCAGGCGCATGCCGGCGATGTTGAACAGGACCTCCGCCATCAACAGCACGCCCTGCGAGGCGGTGGCGGTGTAGGCCCGGGCGCCGGTCGCCGCGGCGCCGAGCGCGACGGAAGCGGCGGAGAATTCAGATTCGACGCTGACGAATTCCGTATGCAGATCGCCCTCGGCGACCAGTTTCGAGATATTCTCGACGATATGGGTCTGCGGCGTGATCGGATAGGCGGCGATCACATCCGGGTCGCACAGCGCGACGGCGCGCGCGATCGCCTGACTGCCTTCCAGCGCTTCACGCATCGACCGTCTCCCGCGCCCAGAGGCCTTTCGGCGCGGCGTCGGCCGCGTGCTCGATCAAGGCCATATTCTTCTCAAGCACCGCGCCGTGGAACCGCTTCTTCAGCGCCGCCGCCAATGCGTCGAGCGGAAACTCCCCGGTCAGCGTCAGAAGCGCCGCCAGCAGAGCGGTGTTCGGGATCGGCCGGCCGATCTCTGCGACGGCCAGGGCGGTGGCGTCGACACTGAAAGCCCGGCAGTCGAAATGCGCGCCGATCTCCTCGCCGCTGCGAGTCGAATTCACCAGCATCGCCCCGTCCGCTTTCAGACCCGCGGTGATTTTGGGGTCGAGCAGCAGCGTGTCGTCCTGGACCACCAGATAATCCGGCGTACGGATCTGCGATCTTAGGTGAATGGGCGTGGCGTCTATACGCACGAAGGCGGCCACCGGCGCGCCGCGCCGTTCGGCCCCGAAGGCGGGGAAGGCCTGGCAATACCGGCCCGCCTCAAAAGCGGCTGCGGCCAGCAGATAGGCGGCCGCGACATTGCCCTGGCCGCCCCGTCCGTGAATACGCGTTTCGATCATGTCCCCGATCATGAAAGAGGCGGCGGTCCTGGTCCTTGACGTGGATCAAGCAGCGGTCAGGTCGTGTTTCAGGCTTTGTCGTCGCCTCTCTCATTCAACCCGTCATGCCGGCCCCCGAGCCGGCATCCATTGGGCGGTTCCATGGGCCCCGGATCAAGTCCGGGGCGACGGATGGGCCAACGAAGTGCCGCTAACTTCTAGAAGCCGTTGAACCGGCAGGCCCATCAGAAATTCTCCTAGGTCAGCAGTCGCGCCTAAACCACCTCGATCCGGCTGACGCGCAGGTCGTCGCCGCCGACCGTGTGCAGCGCCGTTTCGCCGCAATGGGGACAGGGGTCGCCCAGCTGCGTCATGGTCGCTTCCTTGTCGCAGGCGAGACAACGGGCCTCGGCCGGGACCGTATCGATCTGAAGCGTAGCGTTCTCGACAACCGTCCCGTGCATCGCGATGGCGAAGGCGAATCGCAGAGCCTCCGGATCGACGCACGAAAAGGGGCCCATCTCCAGCCAGACCCGATTGACATGGGCGAAGCCATCTGTGCGCACCTTCTCTTCGAGCATGTCCCGAATATGCTCGCAGAGCGACAGTTCATGCATGGGCGAGCGCCAAGCCGCCAGTCGGCGCCGAAATCGGCGTCTCGGTGAGCCAAGCCTGAAAGAAGTCTTGCGCCGCGCGGAGATTGGCCTCGGCGATTCGGCTCAACCCTTCCTTCACGTCGCCGAACTCATGACCGGCGACGCCGAGCACGAACCCTTCCGGCGCGGCCCCATAAAGCGTCCGGGTCAGAGCGAGGACGGCGGCTGGGCTTAGGCTGTGGCTGCCGAGATTGGCGTCGGCGGCGGGCGCGACCGGACCGAAGCTGTAGGGCGCATCGGCGTTCATCATCGCGTCGACGAACACTACCCGGTCGGCCTCGGCGATCAGCAGCGCGTGGTCGACGGTCAGTTGATAGTCGGTCTTGACGGCGAGGCCCGGAAACGCCGCGTCTTCCGCCCAGGCGGCGAAGGCGGGGCCGAGCCCGTCGTCGCCCCGTCCCGGATTGCCATAGCCGATCAACTGGATCGGACGGGTCATGCGTCGCGCGTCCGGCTGTCGATCATCGCGCCGTCTGCATCGAAGAGTTCGACCTGCAGCGGCATCTGGCCGAGCGCGTGGGTGGCGCAGGACAGGCAGGGATCGTGGGCGCGGATCGCGACCTCGATATGGTTCAGCATGCCTTCTGTGATCGTCTGGCGGCCGGAGATCACCTTGTCGGCGACATCCGTCACCGCCCGGTTCATGCCTTCGTTATTGTGGGTCGTCGAGACGATCAGGTTGCAGTAAGTGACCTGATCCTTCTCATCGACCTTGTAATGATGGATCAGGTTGCCGCGCGGGGCTTCGATCATGGCGATCCCTTCCTCGCGCCGATCGCCTTTGGCTTGCAGGTCGGTTCCCTGCAGGTCCGGATCGTGCAGCAATTCGCGGATCTTCTCGACGCAATGCACCACCTCGATCATCCGGGCCCAATGGTTGGCCAGGATCGCATGGGTCGCGCCCCCGGAATTCGTCGCTATCAACTCGTCGCGCGCGGCGTTGGCCAGCGGCGTGTCGATGAAGTCGACCGTATCCATGCGCGCCAGCGGCCCGACCCGGTACCAGCCTTTCTCCGGCCCCAACTCCTTGATGTAGGGGAATTTCATGTAGGACCAGGACCGCACATCTTCGACCAGGACTTCGTGATATTTGGTATAGTCCAACTGATCGAAAATCGTCCCGCCCCAGATATCGATGGCGCGTAGATTACCGTGATAGAGGTCGAGCGCGCCGTCCCCTTCGCGGACCAGAGACATGTAGTGAGACGGGAAGGCGGCGAAGCCCAGCACCAGATCGGGATGCGACAAGGTATAGTCGCGGGCCAACGCCAAGCTCTCCAGCGCCCAGGCCTCCATCTGTTCGATATCCTTGAGGAATTGGTCGCGGGTCGCGATCGGCAGGTTGCGGTTGACGCCGCCCGGGATCGCGGCGGTGCCGTGAATCTTTTTCCCCGCCGTCGCCTCGATAATGTCCTGCCCGAATTTCCGCATCAGGATCGCGCGGCGGCCAAGCTCCGGCTTCTCCCGGATCACCTCGAAGATATTACGCTTCTCCGCCGGCGCGTCGAACCCGAACAGCAGGTCGGGTTCCGCCAGATGGAAGAAATGCAGCACATGGCTCTGCATGACCTGGCCGTAATGCATCAGCCGCCGCATCTTTTCCGCGGTCGGCGGCAACTCGTCGACCCCGGCGATCATGTCCATCGCCTTGGCGGCCGCGAGATGGTGGCTGACCGGGCAGATACCGCACAGACGCTGGACGATGACCGGCACCTCCCACATCAGCCGTCCGCGGATGAAACGCTCGAAGCCGCGGAATTCGACGATATGCAGCCGCGCCTCGTCGACCATGCCCTCCTTGTCGAGATGCACGGTTACCTTGCCGTGGCCCTCGACCCGGGTCAGAGGCGAGATTTCGATTAGTCTCGGTTCGGCCATGCCGCGATGCTCCCGACCGACGCCGTCGCGTCAGTCAAATTTGATCGTTTCGCGTTCGAAGCCGCGAAACTTGCCGGTCAGTAATTTGCTCAAGGTCTCGAAGATCACATCGCCCGTCGGGGCGCAGCCGGGGATTTGATAATCCATCTCGACCACTTCAGAACAGGCGTAGACCTTGTCCAACAGAAGCGGCAGGGCCGGATCGTTGGGGATGTTGTGCGTCTTGTTGCGGATATAGCGGCCGGTGATATAGGCCTCTTCCAGGCATTCTCGCAGCGGTTCGTCGGAATGCATGATGGCGTTGCGCATGGCCGGCAGCCCGCCCATGATCGCGCATTGGCCGAGGCCGATCAGGATATCGCAGTTCTCGCGGAAATCCTGAAGCACATGCACGTTTTCCTCGTTACAGCAGCCTCCTTCAATAATGCCGATATCGCAGCGCTTGGTGAATTTCTTGATGTCGGTCAGCGGCGAGCGGTCGAACTCGACCAGCGCCATCAGGTCGATGAGCCGTTCATCAATGTCCAGGATCGCCATATGACAGCCGAAACAGCCGGCGAGCGATGCCGTCGCGATGCGGGCTTTCGGCAGATCGGCGGCCGGCGCGTCTTGACTGTCAGGCATTGCGTTTCTCGCTGATCTTGCGGCCGATCAGGCCTTTGTCGAACTCGCGCTCGCCGATCGGGGTCACGAAACCGACACGTTTTCGGATGATGCAGCCGACAGGGCAGACCTCGTCGGAAATCGCGAAATCGGTGATTTCGGCGTCGGTATGGGCCAGGTCGGGGCCGTTGGCGGCGACATGGCGGTGAATGCCGCGCCCGACATAGCCGAACACGCCCTTCTGATCGACATCTTGAGAGGCGCGGATGCAGCGGCCGCAGGAGATGCAGCGGTTGGTGTCCAGCGCGATATCAGGATGGGAGGCGTCGACCGGCCGGCAGGGTTCGAGATAGGGGAAGCGCGTCGGCTCGGTCATATCTAACCGATAGGCCATCGCCTGCAACTCGCAATTGCCGCTGGCCTCGCAGATCGGGCAGAGATGGTTGCCCTCGTGGAAAAGCATCTCGACCAAGTCGCGGCGCAGCTTGTTGATATGCGGCGTCTCGTTTTCGACCGCGAGGCCCGGTTCGGCCGGTTGCGTGCAGGCCGACACGCTGCGGCCCGCCGCCTTCACGGTGCAGACTCGGCAGCCGCCTTGGTGGCGCAGCCCCTCATGATCGCAGAGGCGCGGAATGTAGACGCCGGCCGCGTCGGCCGCCTCCATGATCGTCTGCCCCTCTTTGGCCGGGATTTCGATCTCGTCGATGGTGAAGGTGAAATCGCTCATTGGCTGAAATCCCTGTCGAACACATAGGACCGGCGTTTGGCGAGTTTGCGCGCGCCGTCGATTGCAGACTGGATGTCGAACGTATCCCGGATCCGGTCTTTCGACGGTTTCGCCATGGCCGAGTAGACCAGCGGGAAATTCTCGAGCGTTGAGAGGATCGGATTGGGCGAGGTCATGCCCAGACCGCACCGGCTGGTCTCGATGATCGTGCCGGACAGGTCTTTGAGGTAGGCGATGTCCTCGGGATTGGCCAAGCCCTCACGGAATTTCGCGACCGCCTTCTGCAAAAGGACGTTGCCGACCCGGCAGGGCGTGCAATAGCCGCAGCTCTCATGCACGAAGAAGGACATGTAGTACTCGACGATCTCCAGAACGTTTCGGTCCTTGGAGAAGACGGTGATGGCGCCGCCGGTCGCCAGATCGTCGAAAGTGAGTTTCCGGTCGAATGTGTCGCGCGCGATCATGGCGCCGCTGGGGCCGCCGACCAGGACCGCCGCCGCGTCCTCGCCGCCCGCCATCTCCAGCAGCTCCTTGAGCGACAACCCGTAGGGCAACTCATAGATGCCGGGATTCAGGCAGTCGCCGGAGACGCTGAACAGTTTCGTGCCGTGGCTGCCTTCGGTCCCCATATCGAAGAACCATTTGGACCCGCGATCCAGGATGCGGGCCGCGTGGCACAGGGTTTCGACATTGTTGACCACCGTCGGAAAGCCGAGATAGCCGCGCGTCACCGGGAAGGGCGGGCGCGTCTTCGGTTCGCCAGGCAAGCCTTCGCAGGAGCTGATCAGCGCGCCTTCCTCGCCGCAGATATAGGCCCCGGCGCCGAGCTGCAGCCTTATGTCGAAATCGAACCCGTCGACCCCCATGATCCCGTCGCCCAGCAAGCCGCGCGCGCGCCGGTCCGCCAGGACCTCCTCCAGCAAATCGCGCAAATAGATATACTCGCCCCGAAGATAGAGGAGGCCTTCGCGCGCCCCGACCGCGCGGGCGGCGATGGTCATGCCTTCGATCAGAAGGTGAGGGCGTTCGGTTAGCAACACGCGGTCTTTGAAGGTGCCCGGTTCGCCCTCGTCGGCGTTGCAGATCACGAAGCGCCGCTCGGCTTCGGTCTCGGCGGCGAAACGCCACTTGCGCCCGGTCGGAAAGCCGGCGCCGCCGCAACCGCGCAGCCCGCTATCTTCCAATTCCTTGATGATGCGGGACGGGGTCAGGTCCAGCGCGTTCTTCAATCCCGCATCCGGCGCAGCCGGCCCCAACAGCACCGCGCCGGCGTGTCGGATATTATTCTCGACCATGGTGACGGCGCGTTGATGCGGCGTCAGGTCGTCAAAATCGGGCGAGATCAGGTCTTCCGGGCGTTTCCCGGATTTCAGCGCCGCGACGAGGGCGCGCGTCTTTTCCGGCGTCAGGTTGGTGACGATCACGTCATTGATCATCGCCGCCGGCGCCTGGTCGCACATGCCGATGCAGGGCGTGTATTCCAGAGAAAAGCCGCCGTCGGACGTCGTCTCGCCGATCCCGATCCCCAGCGCTTTCTCAAAGCTCTCGGTGACCTCGGGCAGCCCGGCGAACTGATCGACGATGTCGTCGCACAGTCGGATCGTGATGCGTCCTTTGGGCGCCAGCGAGAGAAAGGCGTAGAAGCTGGCGACGCCTTCGACCGCGATCTGCGTCAGGCCGGTCTTCTCGGCGACGGTCTGCATCGTCTCGCGCGCGATCCAGCGAAACCGGTCCTGGACGTCCCGCAAGATGTCGAGCATCCGGTGCGGGTCGTTGTCATAGGAATCGCAGATCTGCGCGACCTGATCTTGATAGCCGGAGGCCGGCGCCCCGGCCGTTTCCCCCGCCGTCATGACGCGCTCAATCCCCGGTCGCGCGCGGGCCAGCGTCGGGCCGCCGTGTTTAATACACGGATCATTAACTTTCCTCGCGTAAATACCTGCCTAACTAACAAGTATCGTTCCTCCAAAGGAGCGACATTGATTTGCATCAGCATCGGGGCTGGCGGCTGAAAGATGATCCTTGAGGCTTCCGGCGGCGTATCTAAATACGCAATACTTTTGGGGATTTGATATGGCGCTTGTTTTGGACCTTGCCGACGGGGCGCAGCGTGCGCAGGCGGCGCCGGCGGAAACCGTCGTCTCCTTGACCCAGGCGCGTTTGTCCTATCCGTCGCCGGAGGGCGAAGTTTCCGTCTTGCGCGGGATTGATATTCAATTGGCCGCTGGCGAGATCACCGCCGTCACCGGCCCGTCCGGCTCCGGCAAATCGTCCCTGATCGCTGTGATCGGCGGGTTGGAGAAAGCCACCGGGGGCGACGTCGACGTGTTGGGCGTCGATCTTAACCAAGCCAGCGAATCCGTGCGAACCAACCTGCGCCGCCGCGATATTGGGATTGTTTTTCAGAGCTTTCATCTGATCCCCGCGATGACCGCCGTTCAGAATGCGGCGCTGCCGATGGTGTTGGCGGGCGAGACGGAAGCCGAAACCGCCGCTGCGCGGATGCTGGACCGAGTCGGGCTCGGCCATCGCTTGACCCACCGTCCGTCCGCCTTGTCGGGCGGCGAGCAACAGCGCGTCGCCATCGCGCGCGCCTTCGCCGCCAGTCCGCGGCTGGTGCTGGCGGACGAGCCGACAGGCAACCTTGATCAGGCGACAGGCGACGAGGTGGTGCGCGTGATGTTCGACCTTGTGCGCGAGACTGGCGCCTCGATGCTCTTGGTGACCCACGATCCGGCGCTGGCGGAGAAATGCGACCGCACCATCGCGATCGATTCGGGACTGGTCCGGACATGACCGCGACTGACAGGGCGCCGGCGCAAGCAACCCAACGTTTCGTCTTACGCCAATTGATCGCCGCGGAATGGGCCGCCGGCATTTTCGGCCTGCGCCTGTTCATGGCGTGCGTCGCCATTGCGACTTTCATGATGGGCGCCGTTTGGGCCCTTGGAGACGGGCTTTCGACGATGCTGGGTCGGGGCGGAGCCACGTTCTTGGGCGGCGATGTCGCTGTCACCATGACGAATGTTCCGCTTTCGGAAGAGACCAGGGACGCGATCGCCGGACTCGGCGTCCTGTCCGAGGTCGCCGAACTGCGGTCCTCGGCGCAATTTGAAGACGGGCGCGCCGCGGTCGAGGTCAAGGGCGTCGACGCGCTGTATCCGCTTTATGGATCGGTGCGCGTCGGGAGCGCCCGCGATCTGGCGGACGTCTTGGCGGAGGAAGGCGCCCATCCTGGCGCGGTGGTCGAGCCCTCACTGTTGGCGCGTACCGGCGCCGAGGTCGGAGATGTGTTCCGTTTGGGCGACCGGACTTTCACAATAGCCGATACGCTCATCCTAGAACCGGATCGGCTGTCGGCCGGCCGTTTCATGGTCGGTCCGCGCGTTCTGGTGCGGCTCGATGTGTTGCAGGATAGCGGCCTGATCCAGCGCGGCTCATTGGCCGAATATCGGTATCGCGTGAAGGACGAAGCGGGGGCGCCGGAACTGCTGGTGGAAGCGGTGCGCGCGTTGCGTCCCGATTACGGTTGGGAGTTCGAAACGCCAAGCGACGCTGGCGACGTCGTTTTGCGGACCGTCGATCGGACAACGACTTTCCTCGGCATGGCGGGGATCGCCGCCTTCGCCATCGGCCTCTCAGGCGCCTGGGCCGCCGCCAAGGCTTGGGTGCGGCGCCGGGCGCGGACGATTGCGCTGTATCGCCTGTCCGGCGCCACGCCCGGCATGGTTTTGGCGCTGCATGCGGCCATCATGGCGATGGCCAGCGCGGCGGGATTGGCGCTCGGCCTTGCAGCCAGCGCGGCGGTCGCCGCGCCGCTTCTGGAGGCGATCACGGCTTGGTTGAATGTCGCCTGGAGCGCTGCCGACGTTCTCACTCAACTGCTTAGCGTCGCCGGAATTTTCGCAATCGGCTTGATCGGGGCCGGGTTGCTGGCGCTGTCAGGTGCGGCCCGGATCGCGCCGGGGGCGGCGATGCGCAGCGGCGATGCGCCGCTCCGCGCCGACCCGCGCCACGCCAGTATCGCCGTCGGGTTCCTCACCGCCTCGTTGGCCGCCGCGGCGCTCAGCTTGCCGATACCGGGATTGGCCGGGTTGGCGACCTTGGGGCTGGGCGTGGCCGTTGGTCTTTTGACCCTTGCCGCGGGCGCCCTGGCGCGCCTCGTCGCTCGGCGACGGCCTAGGAGCTTCATCGGCGGGGTCGTCGTCCAGAGTTTGGGCGATACCGGGAACACCGCGACCCGCGCGATCGCAGTCGGTATCGGCATTTTCGGCGTCACCGCCATTGTGGCCGCGCAATCCTCGCTGACCCGAGCGCTAACGGATGAAATCCCGGATCGCGCGCCGGCGTTGGTTCTCCTGGATGTGCAGCCGGCGCAAGTGGCGGCGATAGAGGACCGGATTGAGCGCGACCCAGGTCTAAGCGGACTGCAATCAAGCCCCTTCATGCGCATGACCCTCACGGCGGTAAACGGCGTTCCGGTGGAGCAGGCGCTGATCCGGCAAGACAAGTCCTGGGTGATCGAGGGTGATCGCAGCTTCGCTTGGAGCGCGGAGCCGACCGGGGCCGAGCTACTGGCCGGCGACTGGTGGGCGCCGGACTATAGCGGCCCGCCCTTGATTTCGCCGGAAGAGGACTTGATGGAGGCGTTTGACCTGAAGGTCGGCGACACCATGACATACAGCGTGTTGGGGCGCAGTTTCACCTCCGAAGTCGTCAATATCCGGAAGGAATATCACCGCACCATGCGGCCGGAATTCCTGATGCTCGCGTCGCCTGACCCGTTTCGGGGCGCGCCGCATACCTGGATCATGAGCCTGCAGGGCGAAAATGACATCGCCGTCGACAGTCTGATCCGTGACCTTGCCGCCGACTACCCGAATATCACCGCCATCGACGCCCGGCGCATCGTCGCGCAATTGCGCGACGTCATCAGCGGCGCGACATTCGCCTCATTCCTGATCGCCGCTCTGCTGGTGGTCGCGGGCGCCCTATCGCTCGCCGCCCTGGTCGCCTCGGACGTCGATTCCCGTCGGCAGGAGGCTTTGGTCTTTTCGCTGGTCGGGGCGTCTCGGCGCGAGGTCGCGATCGCTCGCCTGACCGAGGCCGCCGCCATCGGCTTGATTGCGGCGGTGATCGGGGGTTTGACGGGCGGCGTCGGCGGGTATTTCGCCGTTACTGCGGCCTTGCGCATCGATTGGCAGCCGGGACTGGCCGCGCTGATCTTGCCTGTCGCGCTCGGAATCGCCGCCTCAGTCGCGGCCGGGATCGTCGGCGGGTTGGGGGCTGCGCCGCGCGGGCGCGGCCAGTTGATCCGGCAATTGACCGGCTAAGCGCTCTTGCCCAGCGCAGGGGCGTTTCCCATCTCGGATGGTATGACGACCTTCCCCATGAAACGCCGCGACTTTCTCGGCGGCGCGGCGGCGTCGGCCGCCCTGGCGGCTCTTCCCAACACGGTTTCGGCTGCGCCAATGCTGACCCGGTCGATCCCCTCTTCGGGCGAACGCATCCCCGTCATCGGCATGGGAACCTGGATCACGTTCAATGTCGGTGGCAACGAGGCGTTGCGCCGCTCGCGGTTCGAGGTGCTCGACGCCTTCTTCGCGCTCGGCGGCGGCTTGGTCGACAGCTCGCCGATGTACGGCTCGGCGCAGGATGTGATGGGCTGGTGCCTGGAACGCCTGCCGAAGGGGCGCGGCGACGGTTTGATTTCCGCTGACAAGATCTGGTCGCCCGCCGGCGGAACCGGGCCGGAACAAATGGAAGAAGCGCGGGCGTTATGGGGCCTGCCGAAGATCGACGTGATGCAGGTGCACAATCTGGTTGATTGGCGCGATCATCTGGTCTCGATCCGGCGCGCGCGGGAGGCGGGGCGGGTTCGCTATGTCGGGATCACCACTTCGCACGGATCGCGGCACGAGCGGATGGCCGAAATCATGGCGTCGGAGCCGCTCGATTTCATCCAACTGACCTATAACATCGTCGATCGAGAGGCCGAGAACCGGCTGTTGCCGATGGCGGCGGACAAGGGGATCGGCGTCATCGTTAACCGTCCCTTTCAGCGCGGCGCTCTGATCGACCGGTTAGAAGGCGAGCCCTTGCCCGGCTGGGCCGCCGAATATGAGATCAACAACTGGCCGCAATTCGTGCTGAAATTCATCGTCTCGCACCCGGCGGTCACCTGCGCCATCCCGGCGACCTCACGTGTCGACCATATGCGCGAGAATATGGCCGCGCTGTCCGGACCTCTGCCCGACGCAAAGGCCCGCGAGCGGATGCGCGCCACCGTCGAGGCGCTATGAACCTGTCCTCCGGCCTTCCCTATGATGCGGAGGTCTATGCGGTCCTGATGGCCGACTATAATCGGCGCTGGTTGGCGATGGTTCTGTTGATGAGCGCGCTGGCGCTCGCGGCGCTCTGGTTGGCTTGGAGAAACCATGTTCAGGGGCCGCGCCTGTTGGGCTGCGTTCTCGCGTTCATGGCCGCCTGGGTCGGCGTCGCGCATCAAGGGCTGATGATGGCCGAGGTGAATTTCGCGGCGTCGGCCTACGCCGCCGCATGGCTCGCCTTCGCCTTCTGGCTGGCGGCGCGCTTGGCCTTTGCTCCCCCGCCGCGGCGTTTAGAACCGGGGCGTCTGCGCCTCGTCGGCGTGCTGGTTATGGCCGCCGCCCTTGTCCTCTACCCCGCGCTACAAGTCTTGGCCGCCGTTCCGCCTGGCGCCACGGATCTGATCGGGGTCGCCCCCAACGCCACGGCGCTGTTCGCCGCCGGCGCCGCGCTGGCCGTCGCACCGAGACGGCGGTTCGATCTGCTGATCGTTCCCGTGCTTTGGTCGGGGGTGGCGGGCCTGCATGGCTATCTTTTGGGACTCCCGGCGGATTATCTCATTCCGGCGCTGTTGTTCTTCTGCGTCGCGGCGTATGCGATGCAGCGAAAAGCGTCTCCAGCTTGACCGTGTTGGCGCTTATCTGGGAAATGGTTCTTGGCCATCTTTTCCGCACATTTGAGAGCACCGAATGACCAGACCGATCATCATCGACACCGATCCCGGGCAGGATGACGCTGTCGCTGTCTGTCTGGCGCTCGCGGCGCCGGATGCGTTGACGGTGCTGGGAATTACGACCGTGGCCGGCAATGTGCCGCTGGCTCTGACCACGATCAACGCGCTGAAGACTGTAGAGCTTTGCGGCCGAACCGACGTCCCGATCCATGCCGGCGCGGCCGGGCCTTTGGTCGGCGAAGCGGTGACGGCGGAGCATGTGCATGGCCGCACCGGCCTGGACGGCTATGACCTGCCGACCCCCGCGATCGCGGCGGCTTCGTCCGACGCGGTCGGGTTTCTGCGCGAGACGCTGGAGGCGCATCCTCCGGGCGCCGTGACGCTGTGCTGCCTTGGGCCGCTGACCAATCTCGCGCTGCTGCTCAAGCGCCACCCTGACGCGGCCGCCCGGCTGCACAGCGTCGTCTTGATGGGCGGCGCCTATTTCGAGGTCGGCAACATCACGCCGGCGGCGGAATTCAACATCTATGCCGATCCGGAGGCGGCCGCCAAGGTCTTCGCCTCGGGCCTCGAGCTCACGGTCATGCCGCTCGATGTAACCCACCAACTGCTGCTGACTGAGGCGCGGAAATCGGCGCTGGCGGCGATCGGCAATCGGGTCAGCGACGTGATCGACGGCTGGGTCAATTTCTTCGAGCGGTTCGATCTGGACAAATACGGGGCGGACGGCGCGCCGCTGCATGACCCGTCGGTGATCGCCTATCTGCTGCAGCCCGAGCTGTTCTCCGGCCGGCATATCAATGTCGAGATCGAATGCGAATCGCCGCTGACGCGCGGCATGAGTGTGATGGACTGGTGGCGCGTCACAGACCGCAAGCCGAACGCCCAGGTCATGGGCTCGGTCGACGCGGACGGGTTCTATGCCTTGCTGTGCGAGCGTCTAGGGCATTTCGGCGGCGGGCGCTGAATGCGGGGCCTGCCGACCGTCGCCCCTTAACCTATCCAGAGAGGCTTTTCATGGCGCAGTCTGTTTCAAGTACGCCCTACTCGTATCGCGCGGACCCAGATGTGCCGGATTTTGATGACGCCGGTCCCGTGACCGTCATGGATGGCGAATGCGCCTTGTGCTCGACGGGCGCGCGCCTGATCGCCCGCTTCGACAATTTGGGGGAGTTCAGGATCTGTCGCGCTCAATCGCCGCTTGGTCGCGCTTTGTTGGAACACTACGGCCTCGCCCCCGACGACCCGGAAAGCTGGCTCTATATCGTCGACGGCCGTGCTTACACGTCTCTCGACGCGATAATCCGCATGGGACGGCGTATCGGGGGCGTCGGATGGGTGTTGCAGCCTTTGCGGCTGGCGCCGCGCCCCGCTCAGGACTGGCTCTACCGCAAGCTCGCCCGCAACCGATATCGCCTGTTCGGGCGCGGCGACATGTGCGCGATCCCCGATCCGGCCCTGCGCGCGCGCCTGATCGAATGAAAGTCGTTATCGCTGGGGGCTATGGCGTTTTTGGCTTTCGACTTGCGGACCTGCTTGTCCGAGATGGCCACGACGTAACAATCGCCGGACGTCGCGCCGACCAGGCGCGCGCCGCGGCTGAGAAATTGGGTTGTCGCAGCCTTTCATGCGACTTGCACGCAGACCTAGATGCGTTGTTCTTCGACGAGCCGGATGTCGTTGTCGACGCCGCCGGGCCGTTTCAGGCGTATGGGCATGATCCATATGCGTTGCCTCGCATGTGCATCGAGACAGGCGCGGATTATCTCGACCTTTCCGATGATGCTGGTTTCACGGCGGGGATATCGAAGCTCGATGCGATGGCGTGCGACAGAGGACGACGCGTTTTATCCGGCGCTTCGAGCACGCCCGGACTCTCGTCGTCGGTCGCGGCCGATCTGTGCGCTGGGCTGGACGAGGTCACGCTCATCGACACGGCGATCCTTCCTGGCAACCGCGCGCCGCGCGGCGTGTCGGTCATCATGAGCATCGTCGGGGCGCTTGGAATGACGGCGCGCGTCTGGCGCGGCGGTCGATGGCGTGCGCAGCCGTGTTGGAGCGACGCCCGTCGCGTACATCTTGCCCCAAACCTCGTTAGAACCGCGCGATTTATCGAGACGCCGGACATTCGCCTCTTTCCGGCTTTCTTCCACGCGAGGTCCGTCATGTTTCGAGCTGGCATGGAACTGGGCATTCTCAATACGGCAATGTTGGCTATGGCTTGGATACGGCGACGCTGGCGGTTCGATCTGACACCAGCGCGCGCCGCCTGGTTTCAACGGGGCGCGAATCTTCTGCTGCCTTTCGGGACGGACCGGGGCGGTATGCGTGTCTTAGTTGTCGGACGGTCGTTGGGACACCCGATACGACGCGAATGGCGTCTAATCGCCGAGGCGGGGGACGGCCCCTATATTCCGGCCGTCGCCGTACGCGCCCTGATTCGCCGACGAGATAGGGTGGCGCCCGGCGCCCGACCTTGTTTGGCGGAGATGACGCGGGAGGAGGCGGAGGACGCCATGACCGATCTGTCGGTTTCGACGACGATGGAGGAGGGGCCCGCGCCCACGCTTTTCCAGTCGGCGCTCGCCGATCGTTGGGCGCGCTTATCGCCCGAGGCGCAGGCGCTGCACAGTGTCCAAGACATCGAGAGCTTTTCAGGTGTGGCGGAGATCACGCGCGGCGGATCGATGATCGCCCGGCTGACCGGTTGGTTCTTCGGCTTTCCGGCCGCGGGCGAGGATATTGCGGTGACCGTGACCAAGACGTGTGTGAAGAACGGTGAGGTCTGGGAGCGGAGTTTTGGCGGTCAGGTGTTCCGCTCGTACTGTACGCCCGCGCCCATTCGCTATCGCTACTGTGAGCGCTTCTGGCTGTTCACCTACGAGCTGGATATGTCTGTGGACGAACACGGCATGCGATTGCCTGTTCGCCGCGGTTGGTTCCTGGGCATGCCGCTGCCGCGTTTTCTTTTGCCGACCAGTGAGAGCCAAGAATACGGGCGTGACGGCGTGTTCCATTTTGATGTGGCGCTTGGCGCCCCACTCGGCGGTGGATTGATCGTGCGCTACCGGGGTCGTCTATGGCCGGATCGGGACGAACCTGCATAGTCGCCGACCTCGATGCTTTTACGACACATAACCGTCGGCGAAGACGGCGTTCGGCTTTGGGTCCCAAATACCGCGCATGACACGGAGCGGAGTATTCGCCGCGACGTGAACAGGCGCTTCGCCAAACTCCCCGATCTGGCCAAAAAGGAGAAAGGGATCGCCGCGCTGTTGCACGGCGAGGCCCGAGCCAGGGCGCGGTTGAAAAGGACAGGGGCTGTGTTTTCGGCTTGCCAAACGATCCGTCAAAGTGATAGTCCGTTCAAGTCTGAACGCATGAGATTGGTTGATCCGTCAGGGTCCTGATTTCGTTAGAATTTTTGAGATTTCGCTAGGCTTGCAGCGTGCTGCACGTGCTGGCGGTAGCGTGCCTGAATAACGATCCTTCGCCGGTTCCCGAGGAGCTATCTACTGGTTTCCGAAGACGACACTCAGTTTCGTGTTATGCGATTGCTGGAAAGCAACCCAGATCTGACCCAGCGTGAGATCGCCGGGCAACTGGGCGTCAGTCTCGGCCGCGTGAATTACTGCCTGCGCGCCCTCGCCGATAAGGGCATGGTCAAGATTAAGAACTTTCGCAATAGCAATAACAAGCTCGGCTATCTGTATCTGCTGACGCCGCGTGGCGTGAGCCAAAAAATGGCCCTGACGGAGTCGTTTTTGAAACGGAAAGTCCGAGAGTACGAGGCGTTGAAGGCGGAAATCGAGGAGCTAGAGGCGGAGATGTTGGGTGCGGAACAACCGGTCGCGCATGTCCGAGTTTCGAGCGATTAGTTTTTGGTCGCGCCCGCAAGGACCGGAATAGGTTGTCCAACCTCCATGTTGCATCTTCGAGGCGATGAGTGCGCCCATATAGCTAGACTCGGCTAGCCGTTGCCAACAGTGACTGACATAAGGATAGGGCGTGGACGCGGTGCTCATCCAATTTGAGGCGGAAGTGTGGAGAGGACGAGCACCTTCGTGTTGAGGAGGAACAGCTAGCTATGCCGCCCATGGTCGCTCTGATAACCGGCGTTACCGGACAAGATGGCGCATACCTTGCCGAATTCCTTCTTAGCAAAGGATATGAAGTGCATGGGTTGAAGCGTCGTTCGTCGCTTTTCAATACCGATCGCATTGACCATCTCTATCGGGATCCACACGAAGAAGATGTGCGTTTTTTTCTCCATCATGGCGATATGACGGACTCTTCGTCCTTGACCCGTGTGATCCAGCAGGTCCAACCGAACGAAATCTACAACCTTGCGGCTCAGAGCCATGTCGCTGTTTCCTTCGAAGAGCCCGAATATACGGCGGACTCGGATGCGCTCGGCGCGCTGCGGGTCCTCGAAGCGATCCGCATTCTAGGGTTGGAGAAGAAAACCCGGTTCTATCAGGCTTCGACGTCCGAATTGTATGGTCTCGTTCAGGAGACTCCACAGTCGGAGACGACGCCGTTCTATCCGCGCAGCCCCTACGCGGTCGCCAAGCTCTACGCCTATTGGATCACGGTCAATTACCGAGAAGCCTACGGAATCTACGCCTGCAACGGTACGCTGTTCAATCATGAGAGTCCCATTCGTGGGGAAACGTTCGTTACTCGGAAAATCACCCGCGCCCTAGCGCGTATTAAGCTAGGCCTGCAGGATTGCCTGTATCTCGGCAACCTCGACGCGAAGCGCGATTGGGGTCACGCCCGGGACTATGTCGAGATGATGTGGCTGATGCTGCAGCAAGAAGAGCCGGAGGATTTTGTGATCGCCACCGGCGTCCAGCATTCGGTCCGGGACTTCGTCGACGCGGCGGCCCGAGAACTCGACATGCAGATCGCCTGGCGGGGGCAGGATGTGAACGAGGTGGGTTCGATAGAAGGCCGGGACATTGTCAAAGTCGACCCGCGCTATTTCCGACCGGCCGAAGTGGACACGCTTCTTGGTGATCCAAGCAAAGCGAAAACCAAACTCGGATGGACCCCAAAGAGTTCATTTCATGACCTCGTGGCTGAAATGATACGCGAAGACCTGAGATCGGCCGAGCGCGACGAACTAATCCGACATCATGGGTATGTGTCACTGGATCGTCACGGGTAAAGTCCAAGAGCCTCCTTATGCGTTGTTTGGCGTAGCCCGCTCATTCCAGAAGTGAATTCCGCTTGTCCAGGTGAAATGGTGCGTTGCCTTTTTAAATGTAGTGGTTTTTGGGCCGGTTATTTCTAAGACCAGCGAGTGGTCTTGGCCCGTAAATCTGGTCCGAACTGATTGCGAAGTTTTGGGTACATTTCTGGCGATAGTGGGAGTGTGCCGATGCCCAAGAGACGATAACGCGATGAACAGATTGCCTTTGCGCTGAGGCAAGCAGAAGCGGGGACACCGGTTGGCGAGGTTTGCCGGAAGATAGGGGTCGCCGAAGCGACATTCTATTGTTGGAAGAAGGTTTATGCCGGGATAGGTGTGGCCGAGATCCGGAGGCTGAAGCAGCTTGCGGATGAGAATGGCAAGCTCAAGCGCCTGGTCGCCGACCTGACGCTGGACAAGACCATGTTTCAGGATGCGCTGACAAAAAAATGGTGAATCCTGTCCGCCGTCGCGAGGTCATTTGGCATTATCAGGGTGTTTTTGGCGTATTCGAGCGCGGGGCATGCAGGGCCACGGGCTTCGGCCGGGCTTCTCACAGATTTAATCCAGGCGTGATCCGGCAGTGGAACTCAGGACGCGCCTTAAGGAGCTGGCCGAAGCCCGCGTGCGGCACGGATACCGGCGATTGCATATCCTAACGCAGCGCGAGGGGGGCGTGAATCACAAGCGTCTCTACTGGATCTATTGCGAAGAAGGCCTGTCGATCCGTACTCGAAGTCCAAAGCGACGGCGCGCCTGCCGGTATCGCGCCGGCCGATCCGAGGCCAAAGGCATCAACGAAGTCTGGATGCTTCCTGTGCTTAAACGACGCCCGAACACGGATCAACGACTGGCAGGTCGACTACAATAAAACCAGGCTGCACTCATCGCTCGGAAACTTGACGCCGCGCAACTTTGCAGCCCAACCGAACGAAAACCGAAAGGTCGTATGAATACCTGACCAGAAACTGGATCAAGACCAATTCGCGGGATCCCATCAATAAAGCTGGACCAATTTCAGAGGGGCAGAGCAAGAGCGCGTCGGTGTGAGTTGCGAGCGGATCATTTTGCCGGATCGCCTGCCCCATAATTGGGCGAACGTTGCTGGGCGGATATGGGGTACGGCGTTGACACACAAACTGGCGCTCTTCGCAAATTATTGGACAGACACTGGATTAGTGCTCGCAGATGAAGAGCGAAAGAAGGCTGATAAAAAGTATGTCAGTTCTCTTTGGTGCTAAAAATACCATTGAAAATAGTAAACTATAAACTAGTTCCCGACTGAAAATGGAATCAGTCATTCCTTATTTCAAGAAAAAGAGATTGAATGACACAAATGCGTTCAGAGTTTGTAGAAGAGAACTGTTTGAATATGTCGGGATCTCCTGATCAGAGCCATATTGTTTCCAGCCCAATCGCAACGGTCACCTAAACGAAAACAGGGTCCTAAGCCGCTTCCTCGGCTAACCAACTTAGGTAATTTAGACGGTAAAATATGCACTATTTGATTGTTGTCGCACAGCTCAGCGTCATGAAGAGCTTTTGTCAAGCAGAATCAAAAACGCAAGACTTGTCACAGTCTGTGACACCAATACGGGCAGAGCAAAGCTGTTTGGTGAACGATATAGCGTCGACTGGTACACCGATATGATGGATATGATGACAGGCGCTAAGCCGGTTGTCGTTTCAATACCGACTCCAAGCGGATTTCACTGCAAACACGTGCTTCAGCTGGCGCCCTTTGGCAAACACAGTGTTGTTGAGAAATACTCTGTAAATCCTCCAAATGTATATGGATTTGGACACCAAGCCTACTACGAACACGTTCTAGACTGTCTAAACTACGGTCATCAAAAGCTTGTAGACGGTCTTAAATGTCGTCGCAGTGTCGAACTAATTTGCGCTACTTACGAATCGATAGAGACGAAAAAAGAAGTTCAGCTACGGGTTACACCGGAAAGTGGTAAGCTTGGAATGGGCAATGACTGAAAACACGCTAAAGGTGCTGGAAGTCGGTATTCGTGAAGTCTCAATAGGAAGGAATGTGAGAATTGTAAAGCCATCGAATCTTTATGGCTGCACAATTGGCGATGATTGTTTTATTGGACCGTTCTTAGAAATTCAGAAGGATGTGGTTTTTGGCTCCCGAACACGAGTGCAGTCTCACAGCTTCATATGCGAACCGGTCACACTTGGTGAGGACTGTTCTGTCGGTCATAGCGTCATGTTCATCAACGATCCGTTCTTGGATGGAGGGCCTGCTCGGGGCAGGCGTGACCAGTGGCGAGGAACTCACATAGGCGCCAATGTTTATATTGGATCCAATGCCGCCATACTGCCTGTCAGAATCTGTGACGACGTTGTGATCGGCGCCGGGGCGGTTGTTACGAACTCAATCACTGAACCTGGCGTGTATACCGGTAATCCGGCACGTCGGTTGGGAGGCATGAATGAGCAACCCAGCTAGTAATCTCACCGGAGAACGTACAAAGCCCATCCCATACGTCAACCTCTATGCGCAGTACCGAGACATTAGGTCGGAAATTGACGCTGCAATAGAAACAGTTATTGCGGAATCTTCATTTGTCAGAGGTGTGCATGTGGATCGTTTTGAGGAAGACTTTGCAGCAGTCATAGGCGCGTCCTACTGTGTCTCATGCGGCAATGGCACTGATGCGCTCTATATAGCCATGCGTGCTCTAGGACTAAAAAATGGTGATGAAGTCATCACTACAGCTCACTCTTGGATTGCAACATCGGAAACGATCACCCAGGCCGGCGGGCGGGTCGTCTTCTGTGATACGGGGCGCGACACGTTCAACATTGATCCTAAGCTTATAGAAGACAAGATCAGTTCCCGGACTGTCGGGATAATCCCCGTGCACTTATATGGCCAGCCGGCAGACATGAAGGCGATCATGTCGATTGCTAGAAAATACAATCTTTGGGTGATTGAAGACTGCGCCCAAGCCCATCTTGCACAATACAGAGGTAGAGCTGTCGGCAACTTTGGCGATGCCGCAACTTTTTCATTTTACCCGAGCAAGAATCTTGGAGCGATGGGAGATGCTGGCGCTATTACAACGAATGACAGTAGTCTCGCTGACAGAATGGCGAGGTTTGCACGACATGGCGGACTGCGGAAAGGTGAGCATCAGATCGAGGGTATAAACAGCCGGCTTGATGGGTTGCAGGCGGCCATACTGTCCGTAAAACTACAGTATTTGGACCGGTGGACCCGTGACCGGCGACTTAGAGCTGCTTTTTATGACAGCGCCCTTGCAGGCGCAGCAGGCCTTTGCACACCGCGCAACTTTCACGGCTACGAACATGTCTATCATGTATACGCGGTTCGCCATGATCGTCGCGATCAACTTGCGGCCAGATTGTCTGAATTGGGCATACAGACACAGATCAACTATCCAATTGCCCTTCCTTTCCTTCCAGCGTACCAGAGATTTAGTCACCGGCCTGAGGAGTTTCCCAACGCATGGCACAATCAATCCCGGGTTTTGTCATTGCCGCTTTATCCGGAACTTAAACACGAGGAGCAGGAGCGAGTGGTTCAGGCCATTATCGTCAGTTGCGAGCAACTTTCGGAACACGGGAACGACCAAAAATGATAGTCATCGTCGACTACGGCATGGGCAACGTTGGAGCCATAGTCAATATGCTGGATTTCCTGGGGCTCAATTCTCAGGTCAGTTCGGAGGCTTATGACTTAGAACAGGCAACCCATTTGATTCTTCCTGGCGTTGGCGCGTTCGATCGGGCGATGACTAGCCTTAGAGACTTGGACCTAGTCACCCCCCTGGAAATGGCAGTGTTTGATCGAGGGACACCGATCCTTGGAATCTGCCTGGGCATGCAGTTATTAGGACGAAGTAGTCAAGAAGGTTCCGGGGAACCCGGATTGGGTTGGATTCCAGCGGATACCATACGGCTAGACGGAGCCGCCGAGCAGGGCCTAAAAGTTCCTCACGTTGGATGGAACTCTGTTTATAGTGCAAAGGAGAACCCATTGTTTTTGAATAGCTGTGTCAAAAAGAGGTATTATTTTGTGCATAGTTACCATATGCGTTGTGAGCATGGGGCTGACATAGCGGCAACTTGTGAGTATGGCGAAACCATTTGTTGCGCTGTGTCTCACGGACATATCCATGGTGTGCAGTTCCATCCCGAAAAAAGTCACCGTCACGGTATGGCGCTTCTTAGTTCCTTTGCCCAGTTGAGTTAATTGGTTCTCCGCCTAATCCCCGTCTTGCTTCTAGATCGCAAGAGGCGTCTTGTAAAAACCGTTGGGTTCGGCGAACGCACGTATATCGGTGATCCCTTCAACGTTATCCGCATATTCAATGAAAAAGAGGTTGATGAGATCTGCATTCTGGATATTGACGCAAGTGTGGACGGACGATCCCCTGATTCTGGCTTTGTAAGCGAGCTAGCCTCTGAGTGTTTCATGCCCCTTGGATACGGCGGTGGTATATCGTCCCGGCGAGATGCCGGAAATCTTTTTAGAGCTGGCGTGGAGAAGGTCATCCTGGGCGCCTGCGCAAGTGATGGAAAGCTGATCGAAGTTATTTCCAGAGACTATGGATCACAGGCTATAGTAGTTTCCGTTGATGTCGCTCGCTCCGGCTACGGATGGGAGGTAAGAACGTTCTCTGGCAAAAAAGTTGTTAGCGATGACCCTTTCGAATACGCAGATAGAATGGTGGCGTTCGGCGCCGGAGAGATTCTTCTGTGCGATATCGATCGAGATGGGACACGTTCAGGCTATGATCTCGAGTTGGTTCATTTGATGTCTGCAAACCTTTCGGTCCCTCTTATAGCTCTGGGCGGAGCAGGTGAGCGGAATCATCTCCGTGAAGGTTTGGTCGCTGGAGCGCAAGCTGTAGCTTCGGGTAGTGCGTTTGTTTTTCAGGGACGGCTGCGCGCGGTACTCATAACCTATCCGACCGGAGAGGAAATGGAGGAAATAGTAGCAAACATGGTGTCAGGTCGCTGAGAGAACAACAAATTTGTTCGCGCTGCGTCATGGATTACTCTGATCCTGAGATCGTTTTTGATGAGCAGGGTGTGTGCAATTACTGTACCGATGCGTTCTCACGTATGCCCGTCGAGTGGTTTCGGGGGCCGAAAGGGCGCCGAAAACTAAATTCCCTTGTAAGGAAACTTAAATTAGACAGTGCGGGTAAACCTTATGACGCTGTGATCGGCCTTAGCGGAGGTGTTGATAGTTCGTATCTGGCGCATGTTCTCAGGGTTGAGTATGGGCTACGGCTTCTCGCTGTACATGTAGACGGCGGTTGGAATACGGAAGCGGCCGTTCGCAACATCGAACTTCTGGTTCGGTCATTAGATATAGATCTATTTACTTACGTCGTTGATTGGGAGGAAATGAGGGATCTTCAACTTTCCTTCCTTAAGTCTTCTGTAATCAATCAGGATATCCCTCAGGACCACGCCTTTTTTTCCACACTTTACCGAACGGCACGTAAATTCAACATTCACCATTTTCTGAGCGGCGTAAACTTTAGCAGTGAATGCGTGATGGTGCCGAACAGGGGATATCCGGCCATGGACGGCCGACATTTACGAGCAATTCACAAACGTTTCGGCAAACTCAACCTCAATACTTATCCTGTCATGAGCGTATTCGAGTATCTATCAATGACGACATTTAGAAAACAATTAAAAATAGTAAAACCACTGAACTATTTAGACTACGATAAGAACAAAGCTAAACGCTTCCTAGTGAAGAGTATCGGTTACAAGGACTATGGAGGCAAGCATAGCGAGTCGCGTTTCACTAAGTTTTATCAGGACGTTTACCTACCGGCCCGATTCCAGTTTGACAAACGCCGCCTGCACCTTTCAAGCCAGATAGTTGCAGGACAGGTGACACGAGAACAGGCCCTGGAGGAGCTTTCTCAACCCGTAATTGACGAAGACCAGATTAGGCATGAACTTAAGTTTATAGCAAAAAAATTGCGGGTCTCGATTGAAGAACTTCGTGAACTAATTGGAAGTCCTCCGATAGATCATGAAAGTTACCCGAACAGTAGATGGCTCTATCGTACTGGCGCGATGATCAAACGGCTAGGCCGCCGCCTCGCTAGGGCACAATGATTTCGGCTATTCTCCAAAGATACAAGGTATTTTCTCTACTTAGTGCAGAGCAACTCAGATCGGCGCGAAAGTTGATCGTCTTGATGTTATTTGGCATGTTGCTCGAGATGCTCGGCGTTGGTCTCGTTGTGCCAGTCATCATTTTATTGGTGCAGTCAGATCCGTCTGTTTTTCTCCCTATTGGTTTTTTTGGGATTGGGGAATTTCTAGAAACTGTTTCTCGCGAAAAGTTACTTGTACTTTCGCTAATTCTCATAACTGCAGTCTATGCGCTCAAGAGTTCTTTTTTGTCTTTTTTATCATGGAAACGGTCATGTTTTGCCTTTGACCTACAAGCTGAATTTTCGGAGCGCTTGTTCACCACCTATATCAATCAGCCATATAACTTTCATTTGCAGCGTAATTCAGCTCAATTGATACGTAATGCGAGCGTTGAACTTACGATTTGGACCGCCAACGTTGTAATGCCTACTTTGCAGCTGCTCACGGAGGTCATGGTCGTATTCGGATTATGCTTGCTTCTATTGGCGGTGGAGCCAGTAGGGGTCGTTTTAGTAGTGACAGTTCTTACTATTCTTATTGGGATATTTTACTATGTATTGCGCCAGAGAATTTCGGCTTGGGGAAAACAACGCCAATATCATGAGGGGATGCGAATTCAGCATCTTCAGCAAAGTTTGGGTAGCATCAAGGAAGTGAAGCTAATGGGTCGTGAAGATGATTTTCGCGTCCAATTCGCTGCTGACGTTTTCGCAAGTGCGCGTGCTGGCCAAAAGCAGGCTGCGTTTCTACAGATACCGGGTCTATGGCTTGAGTTCTTTGGCGTTCTTGGTTTGGCGATGCTTGTGGCTACTCTTTTGAGCTTAGGAAAATCTACCGAGGTCATCCTCCCGATACTTGGGTTGTTTGCAGCAGCTTCGTTTCGTCTCATGCCTTCGGCCAACCGGATACTGGCTTCGTTACAGTCTTTGCGTTTTGGATTGCCAGTTGCGGAGGTCCTTTATCAGGAGTTATGTTTGGAGGCTGACACCAAGCCTGTCCAATCCGATGGTCGCCAGTTGGATTTCTCGGATCGTGTTGAATTAAGGAATTTGTCCTTCCGGTACGATGGAACGGATAACAGGGCGCTTTCTGATATCTCGCTGACTATATCACAAGGCGAGTCGGTCGGATTTGTAGGCCCAAGCGGATCCGGCAAGAGCACCCTCATTGATTTGTTGCTTGGGCTGATAGAACCGCAAGCAGGAACTATTCTTGTTGATGGAAGAGATATTCGTGGCTGCCTTCGAGGATGGCAAAGTCTTGTTGGCTATGTCCCTCAGACTATCTATTTGACCGATGATAGTTTGCGCAGGAATATTGCTTTGGGTATCCCTGAAAGTGATATCAGCTATAATGCTGTGCAAGCGGCTGTTGAAGCCGCGCAGCTTGGAGACTGGGTTTCCAGTCTGCCGCAAGGGCTTGACACGATTGTTGGTGAACGAGGGGTCCGCCTGTCGGGCGGTCAACGACAACGTGTAGGTATTGCGCGCGCTTTATACCATGATCCTGAAGTGCTTGTTTTTGACGAAGCGACAAGTTCGTTGGATAATTCGACCGAGAAAGAGGTCATGGCGTCAGTAGCCGCATTAAAGGGCAAGAAGACGCTGATTATGATTGCTCATCGAACAAGTACGTTAACTCAATGCGACAGGCTTTATAGGCTTGATCATGGCCGTATCACTCAAACATTGGCGCCGCGAGACTTGTTGCAACATGAAGAGATGAGCGGGTTGTCGGTATGATCGCAGATATCAACATCGGACCATATAGTATCGGTACAAACAAACGTACATTTGTCATTGCCGAAGCAGGCGTTAATCATAACGGTGATGAGGGCTTGGCGACAGAGTTGGTGCGCCAGGCGAAAAACGCCGGCGCGGATTGCGTCAAATTTCAGACGTTTAAGGCCGAACGGGTTGTGACCGCAAACGCGCCGAAAGCCAACTATCAGAAGGCCGTCACCGACCCAAATCAATCTCAGCTAGACATGCTTCGCTCTGTCGAGTTGTCCGAACATGCTTACGGCGATCTTGTGTCACTATGTAAATCAATGGACATTGTGTTCACCTCCACGCCTTACAATGAAGAAGATATAGATTTCCTTAATGAATTGGGTGTGCCACTGCTTAAATCGGCATCGATTCACATTGCGGAGCCTCGTTTTCTTCAACGCCTTGGTGAAACTGGTCTGCCTCTTGTGGTGTCAACTGGTATGGCCGTTTGGCCTGAGATTTACGAAGCAGTCGATGCTATTCGAGCAACAGGCAACGAGCAGTTTGTTCTACTTCAGTGTACGACCAATTACCCTTCCCTGCTTTCAGATACCCATCTAAACGCAATGGTCGAAATGGGTAATCGAGCGCAGTGTCTTGTCGGCTATTCGGACCATACACAATCACATGTCCCGTGTCTTGGCGCGATTGCGCTTGGTGCGTGTGTTGTGGAGAAGCATTTCACTCTCAATAACGATTTTCCCGGCCCGGATCACAGTACGTCTGAGACGCCTGACAGCTTTGCTAAATTGGTGAATGGTTTGCGCGACATGGAGGTTGCACTTGGAAATAATCAGAAGACGCCAACAGCTGCTGAACGCGCCAACATGACTGGCATGCGTCGATCTATCGCCGTACGTTGCGCGTTGCCGGCGGGGCACGTTATCTCCGACGAGGATCTGACCTGTAAACGTCCTGCCAGCGGTATCGCTCCAAGAGAATGGAGTCGGCTTATTGGACGTCGGACGGTTCGGGAAATACCGGATGGGTCGCTGCTCGCGTGGGATGACGTCAGCAATTAAGTCACACGCCATGAGTCCCGGCGAAGCAACTGCCCTGCAGAAAATGATGGAATCAGAGTGCTCAGAGTATCTGTTGCACTTCACGGCGTTTAGTGAACCTTCGTCACTATCCAACCAAATTTCGTTAGCTAGGCGTGATGCGTTCTTTTCTCTATTTGTTAACGATTGTCTAGCAGGGTTCTTTTGCCTAAGGGGGCTTGACCTGGGATATGTAAGACCAAGTTTCGGCGTCTACGTAGCGAGCGAATATCAGGGCCAAGGCTTGGCGCGTTCTGCCCTTCGTGAAGCGGAGTCATGGTGTAGGAAGAATCTCGTACCCGCGATTATGCTAAAGGTCGCAGAGAAAAATCGCCGTGCTTTTGATTTGTATAGAACGAACGGATTTAGACGTATTGGTTTTTGTGCCAGGAGCGGACAAATGATAATGGAAAAAAGGTTACTGTGAATGTCGCTATGGCTATCATCTGGAGCATTCAGGACCGATGATGTTTCGGAACTATTCTCATTGGCGCATACGCATGGGATTTATAATATAGAGTTGAGTTCAGGAATGGACTATCATCCAGACGTAATGCGTCTATTGGATGAGGAGATCGAAAGAGGTGTACTTAACCTTATCGTTCATAATTATTTCCCCGCTCCGAATACGCCTATTGTATTGAATATTGCCTCTTTGGATCCTGCCGGTCTCGAAGAAACACATAGATTTGGGTCAGAAGCAATTAAGTTGGCGCATAAACTCGGCGCGCCTTTCTATAGCATTCATGCAGGTTTCGCTGCGAACTTGCGACCAGAGCATCTGGGCAAGCCGGGACATCTTGCAGACATACTCACAGCTGATGACATTGACGTTGTGAAAGCATACAGGGTCATGATTGACACAACACGTTGCTTAGCGGAACAGGCGGCAGAATTGGGATTGGATTTACTTGTTGAAAACAATGTAGTTTCTCCGATCTTTCTTGAAAAGATGCCTGTGAATCCTTTGTTGCTGACCGAGGCGCAAGAAATACTTCAATTCTTTGGAGATGTAGACAGACCGAACGTTGGTCTTCTTTTGGATGTCGCACACGCACGTGTGTCCGCAAGAGCGCTGAATTGGTCAGTTCATCAGTTCGTTGATCTCGTAGGTGAACATGTGGGGTGTTTACATCTGTCGGACAATGACGGGCGACAAGACAATAACCGCCCAATAACTAGCGACTCATGGTTCTTGCCCCGACTAAAGGACTTCAGGGATTGCGAAATCGTCATTGAAGTATACAATCTAGAGCCGTATGAAATGCATCAGCAGATTGCTTTAGTTCAGGGCCACATGGGCTAGCCATGCGCGACATCACGGGAAATCTCATCATTTCCGGCAGCACAGTCAAAGCCGCTATGCAGCAGCTAAATGAGGGCATAGACGGTATCTTGCTCTGCACAGATGAAGATGGAGTGATGCAAGGTCTACTTACAGATGGCGATGTGCGCCGCGCCTTACTACAGGGTGCGGATTTGAGTGATCCGGTTAAATCAATAATGAACCGTGCCTTTATTAGCGGCAACGTCGAAAATTCTCGTGAGGAGAACCTAAAGATTCTCGATTCGGTGATCCGTCACGTGCCTATACTTGATTCAGCCGGGAAACCCGTAGATATGGTGTCATGGTCCGAACTGTGGCGTCTGCCGATCACCACTCCTTCTCTTGCAGGAAACGAACTGAAATACGTCGCCGACTGTATTGAAACCGTATGGATCTCGTCGCAGGGTGGCTATATCGAGGGGTTCCAGAATGCCTTTAGCGCGTATCATGGCTCGGGTATGGCATTGTGTACCTCATCAGGTACGACAGCACTGCATCTTGCGCTGGTGGCTCTGGGTATAGGCCCCGGTGACGAGGTCGTTGTCCCGGACATTACATTTGGGGCGAGCGCCAATGTAGTTGTACACACCGGTGCCCGACCTGTTTTTGTTGATGTACATCCGGAAACGCTCACCATGGATGTTCAATGCTTAAAAGGGGCAATCACCGAAAATACGAAAGCTGTTATGCCTGTGCATCTCTATGGCCATCCATGCGACATGGACCCGATCATCGAAATTGCGCAGAATTATGACTTAAGAGTTGTAGAAGATTGCGCCGAAGCATTGGGTGCTGAGTACAAGGGGCAAAAAGTTGGTTTGTTAGGTGACGTCGGCTGTTTTAGCTTTTTTGCTAATAAAGTGATTACGACGGGCGAAGGAGGTATGGTGCTGACGAAGGATCATGATCTATTTGACCGTTTGTCTCTTTATCGCGACCATGGCATGAGCAAAGACAGAAAGTATTGGCACCTGGTGCCTGGATTTAACTACCGTATGACCAACCTACAGGCCGCCGTAGGGTTGGCGCAGTTAGAACGAATTGATCATTTTCTGCAACAACGTGATCGGGTCGTAGATACCTATTACAACCGTTTGAAAGACATAGCAGGGATAAAGACGCCATTAACGGCGTCGTGGGCGAGGAACATCCACTGGCTGTATTCAATTATTGTCATACCGGAGATTCTCGGAATAGATCGGGAAGAGCTCGCACTTGAGCTACATAAACACGGTATAGAAACACGCCCAGTGTTTCCGCCGTTGCATGCTCAGCCAGCATATCGTGGTCAAGATGGATCGTTTCCAACATCCGAGTACTTTGCGGCGCATGGCCTGAGCCTTCCGACAGGAAACACGCTGTCGGTGCAAGAGGCGGATCATGTTGGCGAAATGATTAGACGAGTAGTCCAAGCATAAATGTTCATATGTTCCATTCGGTACGATTTGAACTCAAAACGCCCATGTTACTGATTGTCTTAAAGGGGTCGGCCAAGAAATGTCCTTCAAAGCACGCCTCCGGAAGTTGCTTCGTACGTTTTTGAGAGTAACGGACAAGGAAATACATGACAACGATCTGGAGTATTTGCTTTGGACTGCGTCTCTGTACATTGAAATTCAGGATGTTCCTGGACATATTGCCGAGATCGGTGTTGCCAGTGGTCGCAATGCTATTCTGTTTGGTAAACTCATCCACCTATTCAATGATAGTAGCGTGCGCCAGTACCTTGGATTTGATACATTTGACGGATACAAAAAGAGGGATTTAGAGAGAGATACACATTTAGATAAAAGTGTTTGGAAAGGAAGTGCATTTACCAAAGCTGCAGTCGAGAGACGATGTGCTGAGTCGGACGTGTTGGATTCAGTAGAGATAATTGAAGAGGATGCATTGGAGACGGCGCCGGTTGTCTTATCGACTCATCAAGGGAAGTTGTTTCAACCCGGAAAAGCAAGGGTCGCGCTCCTTTAAATTGACTGCAACGCATGTGAACCCGCAGCTGCATGTATGCGTTGTTCCTTTGATCATATGGTTGATAGTTCGATTATTGCCATCGATGAAAAACTACAGGGAGGAGAAACTGAAGCCCTAGTTGCCTTTGCCGCCGAGAAGCATCTAACGGTCGAGCGCTATGGTTCAAACACGGTGCCTATGATGTTAAGAATAAGAAAGTAGCAGTCGTTTCGAGATGTATCGTTAAGATTTGGCGCTATCAAGTGTACCTCGACCTTTGAGTTCTTGATCTGAAAGTTGTCCTCGGGTGGATTCTCTGTCGTTGATGGAATTAGCCATGGTTAATGGTGAATGTGGGGTAAGTATGAAAGACAATTCTTACAATTTCGAGTCAAAATCGGACCCTCTTTCTATTGTTGATAACCTTAATGTCCACGGAATAGCTATGGTAAGGGGTTTCCTGGATGCGGGTATTACTTCGACAATGAAGCATCGCGTTGCGGGTTGGATCGATGAAGACTCGATGTTGGTAATACGGAGTGTTGACCATCCAACAAATCCGGATGGGAGGCAGGTGTTTGTTAGCCCTGACAAGGCGGCGGAGAATGGTGAACCAGAACTAGTGAACATTTTTCGAGAGGGCTTGGTTCGGTCTGTAGCCGAGGAATTCTTCTCACCCAATGATTCTGACCTAAATCCTGAGATTCTGCTCACTCATCTACGTAGTTCACCGACGGCTATCTTACCGTGGCATTTTGATCGCATGCAGTCCCTTAAGTTTTGGGTCTATCTGGAGGATTCCACCAAAGACGACGGGGCGTTCAAATGCTGCCCTGGAACACATTGGGAAGGGCGATATCGCGCCGCGTACTATATGGCGACCGGTACGGCAGTTCACGACATTCCTAATGACGTTCCGGACCATCGAATACGGAACCCGGTTACACAAGAAGCTAGTGCAGGTGATTTGATAATCTTTGATCCTGACGGCTTTCACCGAGGTGGTGTAGTAAAACCTGGACATGAAAGGAAGGTAGTCCGTGCTGATACATTTCCTGTAAACGCGCGGAGATATGCCGATAAACCGTTTACGGGTGGCTGGTGGTTACGTTCAGGGCTAAATCTATCTAAGTGGTTCAAGCGATCGGGTTCCCGTATTCTTGGTGATCGCACCAGAGATACAGCCGTGGTTCGTGAACGGCGCAGTAGTCAACTTTCTAAATTTCACTCAAGATACTTGGGTTCATCAAGTAGGAATTCGCATGGCCAATTTTTCCTCTGAGGACGTTCGACATGGGATTTCGGGTCCAGTGTTTCCTCTTGTAACACCGTTTACCGAAGAAGGAGATGTCGACCACAGCGCGCTAGCGAAGTATGTCGAGTTTCTTACCTCCTGCGGTGCAAAAACAATCATGACTACTGTTGGAACGAGCCGTTTCAATCTACTTATCGACGATGAAATCCGTCAGGTAAATAACACAGTTTGTTGCGCCACTAGCCCTCGAACAGTAACAATTGTTGCTGGGCCTATGACAGGGAATCTTCGAACAAACATTGAGTTCGCTCAACATGCAGAAACGATCGGCGCCGACGCGTACATAGCATTTTTCCCTGAGCGTTGGTACGGTGAGGATCAAGTTTACGATTTCTTTCAACGTTTATCAGCTTCTGTTTCAATTGCTGTAATGATTCACGAAATGCCTTTAAGAAGCGGCTATGGTGGACAAAAACAGTACCCGATAGATCTTCTTGAGCGACTTGTATCTATCCCCAATCTCGTGGGGATGAAAGAAGAGTGTATGGACGGTGGATACGCCTATTTATTGCACAGGAGACTCCAGGGGCAATGCGCTGTTATCGGGGCGGGGGCTATGCGCAACTTCATGCGTGATTTTCATGCTGGCGGGCGTGCAAATCTTGCCGGGGTAGGAAGTTTTTTCCCGCGTGTCGAGATGGCCTTCCAAGAAGCGCTTCGGTCGGGCGACACGAACCGTGCGCATCATATCGTTCGCACTTACGAAGATCCCTATTTTGATGTTGCGGTCGAGCTCGGATGGCATCCACAGCTAAAGGAAACGATGAGCGTTCTCGGCCTTATGCCCGCCTACGAGAGAGCGCCGCTTCCTCGGCTAAACAAAGATCAACGTGACCGTCTGTTGAGTTGCATTGAAAACCTTGGATGGCTGGATTTGGCGCCAGATCATACGCCGGAGTGAGTCTTGTCGAAGGCAGTTAGCTCATTGTTGGTAATCCCAGCCCGTGGGGGATCGAAAAGGCTGCGCCGAAAGAACACTATGGATCTTGGTGGAAAGCCACTCATAGCACACACTATTGAAGCGGCCATTACAGCGCAGTGTTTTGATCGGGTCATGGTTTCTACTGATGACCGGGAGATAGCAGCTATTGCAAGAGCGTACCCGGGTTTGTCGATCGATGACCGTAGTCCCGACCTTGCCGGGGACAGAGTCAAGGTTGTCGACGTAATTCATGAAATATGCAGTCGTAACGAAATTCGGTCAGAGTACGATGCGATTGGCATGATGTTACCCACGGCGCCATTTCGCCGAAAGAAGGATATTCAACGAGGCGCCAATCTCTTGACCAGCAGTGTTGACGCTGTTGTAAGCTTCGCGCCGTATGATTTTCCACCGCAGATGGCAGTCACGCTTGAGGGTGACGATTCGTTCGTGCGGCCCCTATTTGAGCCTTCTCCACTCATTACCGGCGACACAAGAAGCCAAGATCAGGCAGTGTCGTATAGGCCAAATGGATCGTTGTATCTTTCTTGGATTCCTTCTTTTTTGAGATATAGAAGTTTTTTCAAGGGGCGTGTAAGCGGTGTAGTGATGACTCGCCTTGGTTCGACGGATATTGATGAACAAGCTGACATGATCTTGGCTCGCATGTTGATCGAATCGGGCCTTGCGGAAAGTGACTTTGTATGAGTCTCAAACCTGAAGTCTTCGTTGCGGGCCGTCGCATCGCAGACGATGCGCCAGTTTATATCATCGGTGAAATGGCTTGCGGACACCAAGGGAACCTCGAGCATGCTTTCAAGCTGGTCGACGCAGCGGTCATGGCCGGTGCGGATTGTATTCAAATCCAAGTTTTCGAAACCAAGGCCAACATGTCTCCGACCTCGCCATTATATGGACTATTAGAGGAACTCTATTTTACTCCTACCCAGTGGAGTGAAATCATGAACTATACGCGGCAGTTCGATATCGGTATTTCCGTATTTGTCTATGATGAACCTAGTCTTGATTTCGCTTTGGACCTGAAGCCGGACATGCTTAAGTTGAACTCTTCAGAGCTCGGCAATCCTCCTATGTTAATCGGCGCCGCAAAATCGGGACTTCCCTTTACCCTTGGCACAGGCGCGTCCAGTTTGGACGAGATTCGGCGCGCGGTGGATACAGTGCTGAACCATGGGGGTGAAGACCTTATCTTGATGCATGGTGTGCAAAACTTTCCGACCCCGCTCGAAGCAGCGAATTTAGCTAAGATTCGTCGCCTGAAAGATGAATTCGACGGACTTGTTATTTATGCCGACCATACCAATGCATCTGATGAAATGGCGCGGTGGATTGATCTATTGGCGATTGGATATGGCGCCGCGATGCTGGAGAAACACATTATACTTGATCGTAGTAGTGAGGGGGTGGATTGGCAGGCCGCTTTGGAACCTGAAGAGTTCTCCCAGTACGTTGCCATGATGCGACGAGGGTGGGATGCGATCGGACCCTACGATTTCCAGGAATTTTCGGACGGAGAACTCAAATACCGGCGTTTCCAGAAGAAGTCGCTAGTCGCGGCTAGAGACCTGAAGGCAGGTGAGAAACTACAGAAGGATGATGTGAGATACCTACGTGTGCAGGGTGAAAACGAAGGTATTTCGCCCTATGAATTCGAGAGTGTCGCAAGGGGTCGCCGACTTGCCCGAGACATAGAATGCTTTCAACAAATACTTTCCATTGACCTTCTAGAAGACCCTTAAGCCCAGTAAGTGTTCTTATGAATGTAGAAGAAGTATGTTCTACTCTAAAAAGGCTTGAGCAGGAGAATGATGTTAACATCATCAAGGCTGATGGTATTGCGTTGTGGCCGTTGATACGACAGTGCATCTGGACGGAACTTTTAAAACCACAAAAAGTGTTGACGCAGAAAAACTCGTCTTATGGAAAAATTCTAGAAAGGGCAATTGGCGCACTGAAGAATCCGAGCCGAGTGTCATTTCGGATACCAGATGGGGTATCGACGGTCTTTGTTTCTCAGCCCGACAACTTGCAGAAGCTTCCTTGTTCCGGAGAATGGTTTGACAGGATCGTCGATCCGTTGCTTTTTCTTGAATGTCATCACAATCAGGCGAGAAAGTACTATCTTAGTAGCGCATTCGGAAAAAGTAGTCTGTTTTTATCCGGCTCCCAATTGACGTCGGGAGTGTTGATGCCAATTTCAACCACAGTAATTGAGTCGTCCGACATTATGGACTTATTTGATCAGGCCGGTTTGACCAGATCGGAAGCAGTGCCAGTTCTTAGGCGCGCATACCGCAGGTTCTTCAGATGGTATCGTGCTGGATTGCGCATGTTTGAAAACGCGGAGATGCTTCAGCAAATCTACCTATCAAGCTGGTACATACCGGAAAACATGGGAATAATCGCCGCCGCTCACAAATATGGCATAAAAACTATTGATGTTCAGCACGGAAAACAGGGGCTCTATCAAGGAATGTACAGCTGGTGGACTTGCATTCCTGATCAAGGTTATCAGATGGTGCCAGACTGGTTTTGGTGTTGGGGCGCACCAAGCGCAAGACACATACTTGCTAGTAGTAGTGAACGAGCAACACACAAGCCTTTTGTTGGGGGATTCCCCTGGCCGGACTATTTTCGTCAGTTCATCCTCACGGAAGATGAGTCTTTGGTGCAAAATGACCGCCGGCGGATCTTGTTCTCAGTTCAGGCGCCGGTTGGGTCAAATTCCCAACCAATACCAGACTTTGTGATTAAATATCTTATGTCGGTGTCTGCAAGTAACGCTCATTTCAGTTTTCGTGTTCATAGGAACTTTTCAGACGGTTTGCGGTATTGCATTGAAAGACTGCGTGGAGTTCCTAACGACCGTTACTGCGTCCATGATGGAGACAAAAACCTCTATAATGAACTTCTCGAAAGTACACACCATATAACAGCTTTTAGTTCGTGCTGCTATGAAGCGGAGATGTACGGTGTCCCTACTCTGCTGTTCGGTTGTGATGCCAAGAGCATATATTCGGCAGAAATTGGCGCTGGCCGTTTTTCATGGACGGAAGGTCATTCCGTCGAATTGGCCGAGTGGCTCGATAACCCGCCAGATGTAGAGTTGGGCCAAAGTGACAAGTATATCGAGGCATCCTTGACTCTGGCTAGGAAACGGTTACGATCAATTAGTGGTGGTTCTATTGTCGATTAATTGACTACCGAGTGTTGAATTCAGTCATGCGTCAATTGGCGATTCTCTGGCTTCTTGTTTAAACAGGTTCTTGCCGGGTGGACTGCGACCGAACTTGCCCTCGCGACGGGCTGGTGTTTTCCGCCTCTGATCAGACACACGGGCTGGCTGCATGTGTCGATTTCATGAGCGCTGCCGGGACGTTATTCCCAATAGCGCTGTGTGGCCGTTCCTCGTTGTAGTCTCTACGTCAAGTCTCCAACTTTTGCGCGGCATCCGCAAGGCTCAGGAACCAATGTGCGTTAAGGCATTCCGCCCGGAACCGACCATTGAACGCTTCGATGAACGCATTGTCCGTTGGCTTTCCAGGCCGTGAGAAGTCCAGCGTGACGCCGTTGCAGTAGGCCCAAAGGTCCATATCTCGGGAGATGAATTCGCTGCCCTGATCGACACGAACGGTCTTCGGATAGCCAATTTGGCCGCAGATTCGGTCCAGAGTGGCTACCACGTCTGCACCGCGGTATCGGAACCTTGCGTCGAGCACCGGAACGTATCGGGAGAAGGTATCAACCACCGTCAGGACGCGCAGTTTGCGGCCGGTGACCAGTTCATCATGTGCGAAGTCCATTGCCCAGATATCGTTTGGCCCGACTGCTTCAGTCCGATCTTCACGGAGCTTCGCCGCGCCGCTTCGGTGTCTTGTTCCTCAACTGCATGCCTAACTCACTGTAGATACGCCGCGTTTTCTTCTGATTTATCATCCACCCCTCACGTCTCAACAGCACGTGGACGCGACGGTTGCCAAAGCGTACGCGCGTCTCGCATATCTCCTTTATCCGCTGTTCCAAAGCGGGCTGGCCGGATCGGCGACACTTGTAGCAGTACGTCGTGGGATCGAGCCGGATCAGGCTGCAGGCCCTCCGGATCGACACCTTCCAGTCCGCGCGGATCTCGTCGACCAGCGTCCGTTTCCGGCCAGCCCTCAGAGCTTTCGTTTGATGACGTCCTGGAGCATTTCTTTGTCCAAAGCCAGGTCCGCCACGATCTTCTTCAACTTCGCGTTCTCCTGCTCGAGTTCGCGCAGCCGTTTCATCTCAGATGGCACCAGGCCAGCGTACTTCTTCTTCCAATTGAAGTAAGTCGCCCGGCTGATCCCGGCTTCTCTGCAAAGCTCCGCGACCGGCGTGCCTTCCTCACCGCGCTTCACGACATACGCCTTCTGGGCGTCACTGAACTTCGATGCTTTCATGGTCTTCCACTCCGTTCCCAGCCAAGGAAATCATGCGGAAAACTCTATGCTCAAGCGAGGGCGTTTTTGGGGATCACAGCAAGTTAAACGGCAGTATAATAAGTTGAGTCAATGGAACATGTTTCAGTCTTTGCTTTGAGGAACTTCAGCTCTCGGATTTATCAATGGGGTTATTGATGCAGTTGGTTGGAAAGTTCGCTCCGCGGTTAATTGCTGATGTGGGGAGAAATACAAATATTGTGGGTCGAATTGAGCGCCGAAGCCGTTATTCAAAAGTAATTATTGGTGATAATTGTCTTATGGCGGGAACGTTGGTCGTAGAAACAGACGACAGTACTATAAGGATTGGGGATAACGTATTTGTTGGAGGTGGAACTTTGTTCGATTGTGCTGATACCATTACGGTGGAGGATGATGTGCTGATATCGTATCAGGTACTCATAATGGATTCGGACAATCATAGTACTCGTGCATCAGAGCGTACTGAGGACTTAGTTCGCTGGCGCGATGGTCAATACGATTGGTCGAAGGTAAATCGCGCAGGGATCAGAATCTGTTCAAAAGCATGGATCGGAGCTCGTGCAATTATTACCAAAGGTGTTAACATAGGCGAAGGCGCAATTGTGGCTAGCGGATCGGTGGTCACAAGAAGTGTGCCTTCGTATACAATAGTGGCTGGAAATCCAGCAACAATCATCCGTGAAATCGGTGAAGAAGAACGATAGTTTTGGTGCGCGATTAAGTAGGATTTCTGACAATGAAAACAAGTGATAAGCTTTTAGATCAATATTCAGGCTATTACGATGAGGACTCTCTGAGCAGCAAGAGGGCTCTTGCCGCGTCTCAAACGGTGGAGCATATCCTGCGCATAGGACCCAAGCATGTGGAAAATCTTCTAGACGTAGGCGCAGGTGAAGGAGCGGTGCTAAGCGAACTCTGGCGGATAGACTATGCGAGAAGTCTTCACGCCGCAGAAATATCTGATTCGGGGATTGCGGCGATAGAGAAAAGACGGATTCCAAATTTACGATCAGTCCAACACTTTGATGGCTATCATATTAATGCAAGCGATGATTACTACGAGTTTGGGACGGCGATCCATGTATTAGAGCATGTTGAACACGAGCGGGCTTTTCTCAACGAGATAGCAAGAGTATGCCGAACCTTTTACATCGAAGTACCGCTTGAACTAACATTACGTTTAGGAAATACGTTAGTTGCAAGTGGTCGGTACGGGCACATAAATTTCTATAATCCAATTACTTTTCGAAATTTGTTGGAAACGAGTGGCCTAGAGGTCGTTTCATTTCGAGTGTTCTCCAATTCTTTGGATTATGAGCGTTATGTTTCCGGCCGGTTCAAGGGAGCCATCAAGTTTGCTATACGAGGCGGTTTGCTATTCATGCTTCCAAAATATGCTCCGTTGTTTATGACCTATCTTGCGGGTGTTGTAGTTCGGAGAAAACGAACATAATGCTCAGGGTTTGAGATGGCGACGAATGGAAATAGTTGGGAAAACGCAGTCCGATGGCTTAGAGAGCAACCTAGTAAGCAACAGCTCGTCAAGGACTGCTACTATGACGATTCGCCATTAGGAACTGCTGAACGTTATTGGAGAAGCCATGAGTGGCAGTCCATTCGTCTGCTACTTAAAGAGGGTAGTATCGGAAAAGCTCTCGACGTTGGAGCCGGACAGGGCATTGCAAGTTATGCGTTGGCGCGCGACGGTTATTGTGTGACGGCGCTTGAGCCTAATCCTAGTAGATTGGTGGGATCTGAAGCGAGACGCCGATTGGCAGTTGACACGAGTCTCGATATTGACGTGAACGAGGAGCGTTCGGAGCGACTTCCATTTCCGAACGATACTTTCGACGTAGTGTTCGGGCGTGCTGTATTACACCATGCTAGTGACCTATCGGCCGCCTGTCTTGAATTCGCAAGGGTTTTGAAGCCGGGCGGTCTGTTTATTGCTGTACGTGAACACGTCATTTCTCGTGAAAGTGACCTGCAGGCTTTTTTCGATGTGCACCCCCTACACCATCAGTATGGTGGAGAGAATGCGTTTCGGCTAGGTGAGTACAAGAACGCGATTTACGGCGCTGGCCTTGTCGGGCTAAAGGTAATTCCACCTTGGCATAGTGCAATTAACCATGCTCCAAATGATCTGTCAGGTATTCAAGGTTCCATCGCAACTCGCTTTGGACCACTTGCGGGGGTAATCAGGGTTCTTCTGCAAGTGCGTGTGGTTTGGTTAGTTTTGCGCACTGTATTAAGTGTTTTCGACAATAGGCCAGGAAGGCTCTACTCATTTGTTGCAACCGCGCCCTCGCTCTAGACATGGCAAATATTCTTATTACAGGCGCTCATGGATTTATTGGCAAGCACTTGGCCCGTTTTCTAGCTAAGCGCGGCCATCACGTCAGCGGCTTGGGCCATGGAATGTGGCCACAAAATGAGGCATCTCGCTGGGGGTTACGCGATTGGCTCAATGGTGACGTTCACGTCACCAATCTGCGTGCGCTGCAAACACGCAATAAACCTGACTACGTGTTTCATCTTGCAGGCGGTTCGTCCGTTGGGGCGGCGATTTCGAATCCACGTGAGGACTTCTTTCGTACCGTAGGCACTACCATTGAGTTGCTTGAATGGTTGCGTCTTGACCTTCCAAGAGCCCGCTTGATAGCAGTTTCAAGCGCCGCGGTCTATGGCTCGGGACTCAGCGGTCAGATAGGTGAAGGTATTGTAGGCGCTCCCTATTCGCCTTATGGCCATCATAAACGAATGATGGAATATCTTTGTATATCTTATGGGGATGCTTACGGACTTGATTTCTGCGTCACACGCCTTTTTTCGGTGTATGGCGCAGGACTTAAGAAACAATTGCTTTGGGATATATGTACACAATTGCATGGTGTCGGAGGATCCGTGCTGCTTGGCGGTACTGGGGAAGAACTTCGTGATTGGACTCACGTTGATGACGTAGTGGCCGCACTCGCGGTAATAGCTTTTAATACGCCCTCTCCGGTGAACGACCCGGTTTTTAATATTGGTACAGGGATTGGCACCTCCGTGAAGGATGTTGCCGAAATCATAATCAATGCTTGGTGCCGCCGAAACAATGTAAACGCTATGCCGCGATTGCAGTTTTCATCCGAGTCGCGTCCTGGTGACCCATTCAGTTTAGTAGCCAACCCGTCACGTCTGCTGGACATGGATTTCGTTTGTGACACCCCGTTGAGCATCGGAGTAGATGAATATGTAGATTGGTTTTTTCAAAACAATGACTGCTGAAAAGATTCGCATTGCTTTCACAATGATCGGGGGAAGATCGTGGACGGGTGGATACAACTACCTGCTCAATCTGTTGCACGTGATTACGCAATACCAATCCGACGTATTGCAGCCGGTGCTCTTTATAGGGACAGACCTTGATAAGGAGTATTTGCGATCGTTTGAATCTGTTGATGGATTAAGGATTGTCACTGCCGAATGCATGAATGCGTCTCGCCGCAGTATTGCGCTTATTAATAGTATATTCTTAGGGAGTGACCCCCCGACCCGGAATTTGTTCCTTCGTCACGGTATCGACGTTGTCTTCGAAAATGCACAATTTCATGGTGCTAAGCTTGGAATTCCTACGATAGCATGGATGCCTGACTTTCAGCACCGCGAGCTGCCGTATCTATTTTCACGGGCGGCATGGTGGAGGCGGGAGCTGGGATTTCGAGCACAGATTTCTGGCGGCCGAACCATTATGTTAAGCAGTTACGATGCACGAAAAACTTGTGAGTTTTACTATCCGAAAACGGTAGGCCGGACACATATCGTGCGGTTCGCCGTGCCGTCATTAACCAGGCCTGGAGTGAACGAGGTGCGCGAAGTGCGTGATGCCTACCATTTGCCAGAGGATTTTTTTTATTTGCCCAATCAGTTTTGGCGACATAAGAACCATTTGCTTGTCATTGAGGCGCTAGCGAGTCTCAATCAGGCAGGCTATGCCTTTACAGTAGCGGCATCAGGCAGACAGTTGGACCCGAACAGTCCGGATTTTTTTGAGAAAATTGTGTCGAAGATCTCTTCACGAGGTCTTTCCGATCAGTTTCGTTTGTTGGGCTTGATACCGTATGAACATGTTGCGCCTCTAATGGTTGGGTGCACAGCGTTGTTGAATCCATCTCTTTTTGAAGGTTGGAGCACAACGGTAGAGGAGGCAAAAGCGCTAAACGTTCCAATGGTTCTTTCCGATCTTGCCGTCCACAAAGAGCAGGCAACCGGCATGGCTTTATTCTTTGACCGCGACAGCGTCGATTCACTTTCGAATGCATTGCTTTCGGCCTGGAAGAACAAAGATACCGTGATTTCAAATGATGCGGCTCTAGCTCAGGAACCTTTAGGCCTTGCCGAACGTTTTGCTGAGGATTTCGCCAAACTAGTTTGTGGCGTTGTTTGAGCTGATCCGCTGTTCGAACGCGTTTGCGGTAATTTTTTGCCGAACAGCCGGGATAATGGCCCAATTATTTGCCTAGGCTCAGGACCTATTAATTTGTAGCGGGTTTGGTTGCGAATATGATTCACCCTAGTCAGGAGGATCTGGTTATGAGCGATTTATTTTGGCTAAGAGCAGGTCGCCCGGATGCGTCCGTACTTTCCGCTCTCGCATGGCGTTCCCCGCGTTGACGACCGGCGTGTTCTGAGTGGGATTGCGCATGTGCTTCGCAACGGTCTTCGTTGGTGCGATGCGCCG
>JAAUYD010003358.1_pt1 | contig 97832 bp, 82 predicted proteins | sample 7278101 | NCBI WGS metagenome assembly JAAUYD01 (sample SAMN14350128, study PRJNA611818) | marine sediment metagenome | isolation source: surface marine sediment (0.6m) | place: French Polynesia: Moorea | collected 2018-08
GCAGACGCCTTGTAAATGGCGTTTTTTCGTGAAGGCCGTGCAAGGTTGGGTCTCATATTGGCCTCAGTTCTCGTCATAACCCTGAAGTTTGTGGATGGGATCGTTTAGATCAGATCTGATACATCGCTTTTAACATGAAGGTAACCGGTTCTGATGGTAAGTGCCAACCACATCCAATCAAACCCATAGGAGCCACCCCTACCATCGCTGAGACCACCATCACACCTAACCCGGAAACTTAGGAGTGGCATTAGCACCTATCCTTACAATTCCTTCCGAATATTGCACCGGAAATGGGTCGGCGCGTCTCAGCGCCACCAGGGCCGCTCGGCGGCATTCTGCCTTCCCATTGTCCGCGTGTGGCTGACCGCACAACTTGCAGATCCACCAAAGCGCTCCCCTCCGATAGGTAGCCTGTCCATCGGGTCGACGCCTGCGGGTGACGTCGCTCTCATTTGAGGAAGGGCTGGCGTGGCCGATATAGCTGTTGAAGCCGAAATAACGCGAAGTAGGAGATAACATGCGTCAACAGCGAAATCTGTTCCGAATGGTGGTCTCGATGGTACCCACGGCCCTCATCCTAATGGCCTGCGCGGCTCCGAACGGGGGGCATGTGACCGTGGGTTGGGGTGATCCGCAGGAGCCCCCAGCCCAGGAAGAGAGGGTAAAATCCCACAAATCCGGGCCGCCCGCCCATGCACCGGCCCATGGCTACAGGGCAAAGCATTCCTATCGCTATTATCCCAATGAGCGGACCTACTATGACACCGAACGGCGCCTCTACTTTTACCTGGAGGGTCGTGGCTGGCGTGTGGGCGCCTCACTGCCGGGCCACATCCAGCTGTCCACCACCTATGTCTCCATCGAGTTGTCCACAGATAAACCGTATGAGCATCACGACGAGCACCGACGCAAATATCCGCCCGGCAAGAAGCACCGTAAGGACAAACGCAAGCATCAAAGGGGGCTCAGCGCCCACCGCTAAGGGGGCTCAATCGATCGCCAGGTCGGGGTGGTGGCGCTGGATACAGGCGGGACAGATGCCGTGGCTGAATTCGGCCTCGGAGTGCGAGCTGATATAGGATTCCAGCTGCTTCCAATTCCCTGCCTCATCCCTGATTTTGTTGCAATAAGAGCAGATGGGGAGAATACCTTCGAGGGTCTTGATCCTCTCCAGGGCCCGCTTGAGTTCGGTGTTGATCGTTTCCAGCTCCGTATTTTGCCGGGCCAGCTGGCGATTACGCCGGTCGATCATCTTCCGGGCCCGGGTCAATTCAAGATGGGTCCGAACGCGGGCCAACAGTTCATGGGCGTTGAATGGCTTGGTAACGTAATCCACTGCCCCCACCTCAAAGCCTTTGACGATATCGACGGACTCCGTTCTGGCGGTCAGGAAGATCACGGGGATCTCACTTTTGGCGGGCATCGCCTTTAGCCGTCGGCACACCTCGTAGCCATCCATCACGGGCATCATAATGTCCAACAAGATCAAGTCGAACGCGCTTTCGGCAATCATGTCCAGCGCCTGGTGGCCATCCGTGGCAAAGGAGACAGAATAGTGCTCTTTGGCAAGGGCATGCCCGAGCACCTGGATATTTTCTGAAATATCATCGACAATCAGTAGATTATACTCCATGCCGCCCCCATAACTTAGGTCCGTTGGCGTGGTCCGGCGTCGTACAACAGGGGCCTACCACGCCATCGACCACGACCTACCCGTCCATCATCTCCAGCATCTTCTCGTAGCAGCCCAGCATGTGTTTAATCTGATCGATCTGGAAGTTGTCGGCGTGGCGACACAGATCGGTCCCATAGGCCTCCAGCGCCGGCGCATCGACATCCCGCCCCAGATCGGCCAGCGCCGCGCCGAAATCGCGGATGTCGGGGATCTTTTGCTTGCGCTGGGTCTCCTGCCAGCGCTCCTTCAATGCGCCCTTCAGCTGGCGTGCGGCCGCCACTGGGCATTTCCAGGCGCTTAGATAGATTGGCGGCGGCCATTCGATCCCTCGGCCGGGATGCGGACGGTGTTCATGGCCCACACGGCTGCAGGGCAGATGGCGCATCAAGATGGCCAGGAGCTGTTCCCGGTTGAAGGGCCGAATCAGATAATCGTCAAAGCCGGATCGTTGAATTTGCGCGATGTCCTCTTTCATCCCCGAGGCGGTCAGCGCGATGACGGGAACGGCGGCCAGCTCCGGTTCCTGTTGAATGTGGGCGATGGCGGTGTGACCATCCATCTCCGGCATCCGGATATCCATCAGAATGATGTCCGGACGCGTCTCCCGCGCCAGGTTGAGCGCTTCGCGACCATTGGTCGCCTCGGAGATGGCCAGCGGCGAGTGCCGCAAGGCCTCGATGATGAGCTGGCGGTTGATCTCGAGATCGTCGGCCAGCAGCACGGTCGCCGGTTCGAACGCTATCCGCTGGGATTCGTCCCGGTCGGCCGCCTCCGGCGAAGCTTCCTGACGCGCGGATTCCGGCTCGGGCACCTGGGGCAGGGTAATGGTAAACACGCTGCCCTCCCCCGTTTGGCTCTGCAGGGCGATCTGCCCCCCCATCATCTCCACCAGATTCTTCGAGATGGGCAGTCCCAATCCCGTGCCTTCAGCCTGGGGGGTGGTCATGGTGCGGTGCTGACGAAAGGATTGAAACACCTCTTCATGAGCCTCGGGATCGATGCCGATGCCGGTGTCCGCCACCGTGATGGTCAGGTCCCAGCAGCGCTCGGCCGCCGATCGCTCGGCGGCCGCCGATACCCGCACACCGCCATTCGGCGTGTATTTGACGGCATTGCCGATCAGGTTGAAGAGCACTTGGCGCATCCGCACCTTGTCCAGCAGCAGTCTTGACGGAAACGCATGGGAAACGATCAGGGAGAGGTCGAGCCCTTTGGCGAGCGCACCCGCGGAGAAGATGTTGTCCAGCTCTCGAAAGAGCAGGGCCAGGTTTACCGGCGTTGCCTGGATCTCCATGCGTCCGGCTTCGATCTTGGAGAGGTCCAGGATGTCGTTGATCAGCTGCAGCAGGCTGGCCCCGCTGCTCTTGATCACCTGGATATAGTGCTTTTTGCGGGGGTCCTTCTCGGCGGCCTCCATGACGTCGGCGAATCCCAGGATCGCATTGATGGGGGTTCGAATCTCATGACTCATGTAGGCGAGGAATTCGCTTTTGGCGCGACTAGCGGCCTCGGCGGCTTCCTGTTTGCGCTCCGCCTCCTCGCGCTGCCGGCGTTCGGTGATGTCCTCCACCGAGCCCTCGACGTACTGGACCGCACCGGCGTCATCCTTTACCCGACGGGCCGAAATGGAAACGGTGATGGTGCTGCCGTCTAAACAGCACAAGGCGGTCTCGAAGCCAACCGTCCGGTCGGCGGCCTGCAGCTCGGTTTCGAAGCGAATGGCGTCCGACCGGTTGAGAAAGAGCTGGCTGCTGATGTCGGTGATGGCGCCCATCAATTCTTGGCCGCTCTGGTAACCCAGCATGGCGCTGAGGGCACTGTTAACGGTTAAAAACCGCCCCTGGCCCGGCGTGCACTGAAAAATGCCCTCGATAGCGTTTTCAAAAATGGAGCGATATTTCTCTTCGGCGTCCATGAGCGCGTTGTGCACCTGCCGCAGCCGAACAGACATATCGTTGAAGGCCGCCCCCATATCACCGATTTCATCCGTTCTAGGCAGGGCGACCGTTTCGCCAAGCCCGCCCTCCTCCACGCGGCGCATGGCGTTTCGCAGGAGGGAGACCGGCTGAATCACGGAACGGAATAGAAACCGGTTGAGCAGTACTCCCATGAGCAGTACAGTCGTGGCCAGGAGGCCGCTGAAGATGGCCACCGATTGCCAGATCTCCCGGTCAAGGTCGGTGAAATCGTAGTAGATGGCGATATAGCCGATGATCTGGCCGATCACTTCGATGCGGTTCAGGTAGACGCCCACCGAGGCGTCCTCACCAGAGAGCCGTTCGAAGATACTGCCGGGTGCCGTTGCCAGCCGCTGCGGTCTGGGATCGATGCGGGCGGCCAACGGATGGTTGGACATGAACTGGCCGCCGTCCGGCAGATAGATCGCCGCGCCGAGCACGTCGTCGACGTTGACGATCTCGTCCAGCGACGCCCTTAGGGCCCGCTCCTGCCGAGCAAACAATTCGTTGGCGAGATCGTTGAGTTTCTGTCTGAAAATGGTGTCCAGAAGCAAATTGATGCGCTGGACCTGTACGTCGGCGCGACGGTGCTCCAGCGGATAGAGAAACATGCCGAACAGGACGACGATCACCAGGGCGGTGGAGATGATGGCGATATTGATGCGAAGCGGAAGGCTTTTATAGCGCATCGGCCCCCTTTCCGCCCCTCCAGGCCAAGTCAAGCAGCCGGTGAATCGGCTCAGCGATCGGCATCGTCTGCGCTCACCGGGGGCAGAGGGTTTTGAGATAGCGGGCGGCGCCGTCCTCAATCTCCATGATAACGGCACATTTAAATGGATCACCGTTGCCGTCGAAGGAGATGGCCCCGGTGATGCCGTTGTGCTCCTGGATGCCGGCCAACGCCGTGCGAATATCCTCCGGGGCGGTGGATCCGGCCTTTTCGATGGCGGCCGCCGCAATCATGACGGCGTCGTAGGCGAGCGCCGAGGCCACACCGAAGTCTTTCTTACCGCCATGGCGGCGGGCGAAGGCCTGCGATTGCGGGTTTTCGGACGCGGCCGACCAATGGGAGCAGTAGTAGGCCTTGGTAAGCTGATTGCCGCCCAACTCAAAGAAACTTGGATCGGACCAGCCATCGCCACCGATGAAAATCGCCTGGATGCCGGCCATCTGCAGATGATTGGCGATGATGCCGCTTTCATCGTGTCCGGCGATGAAGACCACATCTGCCGCCTGGGTGGTGGCCAGTTGGATCTGCTTCTCGTAGCTGTCCTGGCGGGCTTTGTACTCGATCTCACTGATGACCTCGCCCCCGATGCCTTCGAAGTGCTGCCGAAAGATGGCCGATAATTGGAGGCTGTAGTCGCTGGTCAAATCGACAAAAAGGATCGCCTTGCGGGCCCCGAGTTCATAACGGGCGAACTCGGCCATGATACGCCCCTGGAAATTATCGGTGAAGCAGACCCTGAAAATATAGTCGCCGATGCGGGTAAGCTTGGGGGAGGAGGAGATATTGGAGATCATCGGTATCCGATTGCGCTGCGCCACCTCGGCAATACTCAGGGAGTGGGAACTCCAGGCAGCACCGACAATGAAGGCGACACCGGCCGCAACGGCCTGGTTGGCCGCCATGCTGGAGCCGATGGGGGTGCTCATGTTGTCCAGCACAATGAGATTGACCCGCTGCCCCAGAAGGCCCCCGGCGGCGTTGATCTCGTCAACGGCGATGCGGGTTCCCACCAGCGAGGTGCGGTTGGCGTTGGCGGCGTGTCCGGTCAGGGAGAAGATGGCGGCGATGTGGATACCATCGTGGGAGTGCGCCATCACCGCCGCCGGAGATGCGGCGAGGGCGACCAGCAGGAGACCCCAAAGCGCCGTCCCCACGGCGACTATACGGACTGGAATGGACTTCATCCCCATATCTACTCCCCGCTTCACCATCACGGTCGAATGGTTTTATGAAAAAGCCGGCGGCCTTTCCGGAATTGAATGATGATCACATCCTTGTTCCGCGGATCGCCGTAATCGTCAAAACTGAAGATGCCGGTGGCCCCCTGATAGTTGACGGTCTGGGACAATGCCAAACGGATATCCTCCCCCTGCAGGCTATCGGCCCGCTTCATGGCGTCGACCAGCAGCATGACGGCATCGAAGGCCAGGGGCGCGCTGACGTTGTCGATATCCCGCATGAACTTGCGGCGGAAGAGATTCTGCAGGTAGATGCTTCTCGGGAAGGGGGCCTGGGGGTGCCAGGGGGCCGACTGGAAACTGCCGTTGATGGCATCGCCGGCGATCTGCTCGATCTCATCCCAGGCATCGCCCCCCAGAAAGGTACTCTTCAGCTTCAACTGGATGGCCTGCTTGATGAACAGGCCGCTGTCGCGCGTATAACCGGGCAGGTAGACCACATCCGGCGGCTCACGCTGGATCTTCTTGATGATGCGCGAAAAATCGATCGCCTTGCCGCGATAGCCCTCCTCGAGCAGCACCCGCCCACCGCTGTCGATGAAGGCTTTCTTGAAGAACTCGGCCAACATCACGCTGTAGGCCTCGTCAATATTTTGCACCACGACCGCTGTCCGGGCCTTCAAATCTTGGGTAGCGAAGGTCGCCATGGCGACCCCTTGAAAAGAGTCCACAAAGCAGGCCCGGAAGATAAAATTACCGATGCGGGTCACGTCGGGATTGGTCGATCCGGGGCTGATCATGGGAATGCTGGCCGCCTGGAGGACGGGCGCCATGGCGAGCGAATGGGAACTCCAATGGGCGCCCACCACCGCCGTGGCTTTCAAGCGGATGGCCTTCTCTGCGGCGAGACGGGCGCCGATGGGGGTGCTCTGATTGTCCAGCAGGATGAGTTGAATCGGCCGCCCGAGCACGCCGCCGGCGCGGTTGATCTCCTCCACGGCCAATTGGACCATGGGAATGAGGGGTTCGTTGTGGGTGGCGGCAATCCCGGTCTGGGAGAAGATGGCCACGATGCGCACCGGTTCGGCGGAGATCTGCGCCTGGGATTGGGCGTTTACCGGCGGGAGCGGGATGAGGAGCGTGAGGACCGCTGCGAGCAGCAGGGTCCCGATGGTCTGGGGCCGAGGGGTCCTCTGGGTGGTGTCGACGGGACGGTGTCCAATCAGCAATCGGTATCGCATGTGCCCTCTTGATGCGGTTCGCGTTCACGCAGCGGGCAGTCGGGGACGGCGCTCGGCGGGGCGGGCGGGTTGGCGTGGGCCGCGCCGATGCGCACCGGCAGGCGTTGGATCGGTCGTCGCCACCGGCAGCCTCTACCTAACCACAAATAACGCCTGCTGACAATGCGTCAATGCCGGGGGCCTTATCCGATTGAGAGGAAGGGGGTGGGCCATGGGTCGGCCCGACTGGCATCTTGAATGGCCGATAGCGACCATAGCGGATCTACCGCTTGGGGCCCCTTTCACGAGTCGCCTTCGGTGGCCACACCCGCATCGGAGGCGCCCGTGGTCATCCGTTCGAGCAGTTTGACGACCTCCAAGGGAAAGGGGAAGACGATGACCGATCCTCTGCCCTGACTGACATCATAGAGGGTCGATAGATAGCGCAGCTGCATCGATTGGCTCTGCGTCGCCATCTTCTCGGCGGCGGCAACCAGTTTGTCCGCGGCCTGCTCCTCGCCGGTGGCATTGATGACCTTGGCCCGCCGGTTGCGCTCCGCCTCCGCCTGGCGGGCGATGGCGCGCACCATGCTCTCGTTGATGTCCACGTGTTTGATCTCCACGTTGCTGACCTTGATGCCCCACTCATCGGTCTGCTCGTCCAGAATCTCCTGGATATCCCGGTTGAGCTTGTCCCGCTCGGCCAACATCTCGTCCAGTTCGTGCTTGCCCAGCACCGAGCGGAGGGTGGTCTGGGCCAGCTGGCTGGTGGCACCGCGGAAATTTTCCACCTGGTTGATGGCGCGCTCGGCATCCACCACCCGGTAGTAGATGACGGCATTGACCTTCACGGAGACATTGTCCCGCGAGATGACGTCCTGACTGGGGACATCCTCCACCACGGTTCTCAGGTCCACGCGTACCATCTGTTGAACCAGCGGGATAAGGATGATCAGCCCCGGCCCCTTGACACCCGAAAACCGCCCCAGGGTGAAGATGGTGGCCCGTTCGTATTCACGCAAAACGCGGATGGCGAGGTACAAAAACCCGATCACCATGATGGCGATGGTGAGGTAAAGGCTAATGGTCGGCATGACGGTCTCCTTTTGCCTTGGGGGCGGTTCGCCCGACGTCCAATCTCAGGCCGCTGCGACCGTGCACGAAGACCCCCTCGTCGGGGGTAAGGTCTGCCGGTCCCGCGGCTCTCCAGCGTTCGCCGCCGCAGCGCACATAGCCGCTGCCGCTCTCCGCCGACCATTCTAACACAACGGCCGCCTTGCCGATCCAGGCCCGGCCACCGGTGGTGACTGGCCGCCGTTGCGCCCGCCAGACATAGCCCAGCAGAAAGATCAGCAACCCGGCACTCATGGCCGCAGTGGTCAAGATGACGGGCCACGAGATGGAAAATCCGGGTATGCCGCTGTCAATCAGCATGGTGGCGGAAAGCACGAAGGCGATGATTCCCCCCGTGCCCAGAACGCCGAAGGAGGGGCTGAAGGCTTCGGCGGCCATCAAGGCGATGGCCAGAATGAGGAGGCCCAGGCCGGCGTAATTGATGGGCAGGAGATTGAGGGCATAGAAGCCCAGCATGAGACATATCACGCCCACGACGCCCGGACCGATGGTGCCGGGATTGGCAAATTCGAAAAACAGGCCGTAGATCCCGGCCAGAATCAGGAGGAAGGCGATGTTGGGGTTGGTCAGGACGCTCAGCAGCCGGTTGCGCCAATCGGGCTCGATGGTCTCCACCCGCAACTCATCCGTTTTCAGCGTGCGGGTGCTGCCAGCCACTGTCACCTGGCGACCATCGAGCTGGCGCAGGAGATCGGCGATGTCGGCGGCCACCAGATCGATGACGCTTTCCGCCAAGGCGTCCGCGACCGCCAAGCTGACCCCTTCACGGACAGAGCGTTCGGCCCACTCGGCATTGCGCCCCCGCATCTGGGCCAGGCTGCGGATATAGGCGGCGGCATCGTTGACGATCTTGGCCGTCAGGGCATCGCGGCGCGTTTTGCCTTGGTCGGACGGCTCCTGGCTTTCGTCCGAGGGCCGCTCATTTTGCCCGGGCAGCGGTAGACCACCGCCAATCTGAATGGGGGTGGCGGCGCCCAGATTGGTGCCCGGTGCCATGGCGGCGATGTGGCAAGCATACAGAATATAGGTGCCGGCACTTGCCGCCCGGGAGCCGGAGGGAAATACGTAACCGACCACCGGCAGCGGCGCTTCCAGGATGCTGTGGATGATGTCCCGCATGCTGTCGGATAGGCCGCCGGGCGTGTCCATGGTCAATACGACGAGGGCGGCCGAGCGCGATTGGGCGGTGCCAATGGCTTTGGACACAAAATCGGCCGTGGCGGGACCGATGGGGCCGCGGATCTGCACCACCAGGGCCACTGCCCCGGCCGACGATTCCGTGCCGTCTGCCGAAAACGACAGCCCGGTCAGGCCGGCGATGATCCCAGCGATGCACAGCCAATAAAGACCATACCGTTTGGATCTTGGAGAGATGCGCTTGCAATCCAACATGTGATGCTCCTCTATATCGACGGCGTCCGACACAACGCTTGGGGCAAGCATCAGCGGCGGGAGAGAGCGATGCGCAGGAGAAAGCTTGATTGGACGGATGACCGTGTTTCCGGCGATCGATTGCGCACGCTTCAGACACCGATGGCGGTCACGGGCTTCCGGCCGTCGACGAGCGGTCGCGTCCAATAATCGGCACTGGATCCTTGAACCAACCAGAGGTTAAGGCCCAGATTCGCCGCGTCAATCCGACCAGCTGGTGCAGGACCGGGCGGCGCGTCTACTGGAAGCCGCTGCGCTGGCGCACCCGCAGGAGTCCAGCAAGAATCGATTGGGCCCGCTTCTCGCCAATCCCCTCGACCGACATGAGCGCGTCGGCATCCGCGCGACGGAGACCCGTGATATGCTTGAACCGGGCCACCACCTGCTCGGCGGCGGCCATTGGGATCTTGGCCTCCCGCGCCAGCAGACGGTAGCCTCTGGCGCTGACGGCGACATCCTCCAGGTCCGCCGCCGCTGCTGTCGGCCACCCCAGACGGCGGGCAATCCGGCTGAGATTCTCGCGGTCGTCATCCGTGAGTGCCATGATTCGCTCGGCACCAACGTGTCGCCCATCCTCTGGATGGCCATAATCCTTGGCCAGCAGTTCAACCATCTCCATTACCTCGTCACTGACGCTGCCTAGCCGCATGGCGGGCAGCCGGCCCTCGTCGCCGCACTCCACGACATAGGGCGCCACCTCATCGAGAAGGCGCAGGATCATCAGGCCATCCCGGATCAGCTCGGTCACCTGGACAAGGTGAACCTGGTCCAGGAATTCGTCGGCTTCCAATTGGCCGGCCTTGCGATCCAGCAGCGCCTTGTAACGCTCCACCATTCGGATGGTTTGATCGAGTCGGGTGAGAAGATAGCTGATCTCGTTGATTTGATGCTTGTGGTGCCGGTGATAGAGCGTAATGACCCGCCGGCGTCGTGACACCGTCAGGACGAACTTGCCGGTTTGACGGGCCGCCCGCTCCGCCGCGCGGTGGCGCATGCCGGTCTCGTCGGTGGGCAGGGAGGGGTCGGGGGCCAATTGGACGTTGGCGGCGAGAATTCGGGAAACGCTTTCGTCTAGAATAATGGCGCCGTCCATTTTGGCCAACTCGTAAAGCTTCTCTGGCGAGAAGCTGGCGCCGATGTAAAAGCCCCCCTGGAGAATGTTCTCCTGGGCCTTGATGTCGTCGAGGAAAACGATCAGTGCGCCGAACTCGGCCATGACGATGGCGTCCAGCGCCCGCCGCAGTCGCGTGCCGGGCGCCACCATCTGGATCTTGGGTATGAGCTGTGCGGCGATCATCATCACCCTCCCCGGGGAATCAACGGAGGAGGCGCTGGGCGCAAAGGCCGACGGCAGATACCCCCCATCGGGCAGGTGGCCAATTGCACCCCAGCGGATGATTCCAGTATACGCTGGCCCCCTCCCCCGGGTCAAGCCGCGGTGAAAATTGTAATATCATTCCAGCGCCTTGAATCGTATTTCGAGCCTTGTGATGAAGCATGCCAGAAGGTCTCACCGAGACCATGCGGTTCAAGCACCGTCCCACAAATCACCCCTCCGCTGCGCCTGGGCGGCGGCAGCTGGCGCAAGTTGACGCCCCCCGATCCCGCCTTACCATTGGGTAAACGGCTGACGGTCGTGGATCGCCAACCACTGCGGCACCACCCAGTTGCACCAACCGCAGGAGGAGGTCTGTCGTGTCAACCACCCTCTATATCGCCACCCACATCGGTCTGTTCATCGTCAGCATGGCCGGAGAAACTTGGCAGCTCACCGGCCATCATCTGGCCTCCACCGCATTGACCAGTGTGGTGGTGACAGAGAAGAGCATCCTCGTGGGTGCTGTCGACGGTATCCGTCGATCGACGGATGGCGGTACCAGTTGGCAGCTGGCCAACGAAGGCTTGGCCACCCCCTACGTGCGCTGGCTCGCGGCATCCGCGGAGAGGCCGGCGCTGATCCTGGCCGGTACCGAACCGGCCGACATCTTCTGGTCGATTGACGGGGGCCGCAGCTGGCAGGCGGGAACTGGCGTGGCCGAACTGCGCGACCGGCTGGGCTGGTATCTGCCCTATTCACCGCGGGAGGGCTGTGTACGCGGCTTCGCCCTGCCACCCGGCCCGGGAGCAGAGACCCCGATCTACGCCGCCGTGGAGGTGGGGGGGGTGCTGATGACCACCGACGAGGGTCGATCCTGGCAACTCGTATCCGGTAGCGACGGCAAGCCCGACCTCACCCGTGGCCTGGAGCGCCGGATCCACCCCGATGTCCACAGCATCCGCCGTCATCCGCAGTCGCCCCGATCGCTGACCGCCGCCACCGGGGGCGGTCTCTATCGCTCGGAGGATGCCGGTGGCGCCTGGAAGCGCATTCATCCCGGCTATATCCGGGACGCCTGGGTCCACCCCGACGATCCCGCCCTTATCGTCGCCGGTCCGGCGGACGGCGTCGACCGCAACGGCCGGATCGAAATCTCCCGCGATGGGGGCCGCACCTGGCAGGCCGACGCCGACGGCCTGGACGCACCCTGGCCCGATTACATGGTGGACCGGTTTCAGCAGGCGGGCGACCGCCTCTTCGCCATCCTCTCCAACGGCAAGCTGTGGTATCGCCCCCTGGAAGACACTGCATGGCGGCCGCTGCCGGTGACGACGGGTCGCGTTCGCGCGCTGGCGGTGGCCGTAAACGTGACCAAATAGGTCCCATCCAGCTTTCACCCACCTTCCCGCATCGAATTGAAAAAAAGGCACCCGACAGGTGGCGCGGACTCTGGCAACCATTGAGTCAGCGCCGCTGATTCAGCGCCGCTATGGCCATCTAATTGCAAGGGTCGTTGGGCGGGTTCGGCGGGCTGGGGAGAAGGGGGCGGTGAGTGGGCAGCGGCGGTCGCCGCCTGGGGAGTCCAAAGCCCCCCAGGCAGAGCCGCAAGCGCTTATTCGGGCATCTTGGATGAGTGATGCTCCACAATCTTCCAGCGCTGGCCATTCCACCGGTAGACGAAGGTGAAGCGGGCCTGGACGCTGGATCCATCGGCGAAGGAGAAGGTGTACACACCCGAGTTGATGGCCAGATCGCCAAAGATGCGCACGTTGGCTTCATCGATCTTGCCATTGGGCCCCTTGGCGCAGAAATGTACGAAGTAGTCCGCTACCTCCTCGGGATTGTGGCGCACTTGGTTGGAGACGGTGGGCAGTAAAATACCGTTGGATTCATAAAGGGCGGCAACCGTCTGGGGATCGCCGGTCTGAAGGGCGCCGTTCCATTCGTCGAAGAGGGCCAAAATCTCTTTTTCACGCATCGTCAATCTCCTGCTGATGGGTTATGGGCGGATGCTGATGGTGCGACACCGGCGGATGGCGCGGCAGCAGCGTCTTCAGCATCGGGTTGTCCGAGGTCCCGCCCGTGGATCCGATGCCGTTTGACGCAAGGGGCAGACGGCCGGGCGGTTTGGGATGGGGCAAGGGCCACCATACTCAAAGACGTCTCGGAAGACAACCATGGCCATAGATCCGCGCGACAGAGGAGGGGGCCAGTGGTGTCACCAGCTTCAGCTGCGGCGCTGAATGCTGGACACGGGATGGGCCCCATGATCGCCTGTGACGACCTTGGGGGCCCTATTCGACCGTGATCGTCGTCATCATGCCCGAATCGGCATGGGCCTGGATGTGGCAATGGGCCATCCAGATGCCGCCGTGCTCGGGAACGAGCCCGACGACGATGGTCTCCCGCGGCCCCACCAGGACGGTATCCCGCGTGAAGGGCTCTACCGCCGATTCCCCGTTCACCGTCAGCACCCGAAAGAAAGCGCCGTGAATGTGCATCGGATGGAGACGGGTGCTGCGATTGACGAACTGGATCTTGACCGGTTTGCCAATTTCGAGGGCCAGGGTATCGGCATCGGGCCAGAGCTGCCGGTTCATGGACCACCCGATCCCGAAAGCGCCCCCGCGAATGGCGTCCAAGTCCCAGGTTTTGACCACTGGTGCATCGGCAAAGCGGGCGGCCGGAAGGAAGCCTGCTGCCAGCGGCGGATCGAAAACGGGTGTTGCCACCGGCGGCGCCGCCCGCACCCGAATCTCGGCCAATGCGGTGGTGCGGCGGGTCGCCCGATCGATCACGCGGTAAGTGCTGCCTGCTGCATCCGCCGGGATGGTGATGTCCAGATCGATCCGATTGCCCGGTGACAGGGGCAAGCGCCCATGGGGGAACGGCCTGGAGACCGGCCGCCCGTCGACGGCGATGACGGTGGCGGAGAGACCCTCGATCTGGGGCGCGAAGATGCGCGCGTTGGCCCCGTTGACCATTCGCAGGCGGACGCGCTCGCCCGGCGCGACGACCACCTCGGGTGCCACCTGCCCGTTGACGGTGACGACGTTGCCCCAGCGCCCATCGTGCATCAGATCGTGGTGGGTGTTGAAGTGGGGAAAGATGGTGCCGTCTCGCTGGAGACGCCAATCATCGAGCAGCCAGACCAGATCCTGTGACCATGGCAGTGGGCGGCGCTCCTCGACGACAAGCACCCCCTTGAGGCCGCGTTCCAACTGCTCTCCGGTGTTGAGATGGGGATGATACCAGTAGGTGCCCGCCTCCTCGAGCCGCAGACGATAGGTGAAGCGGTCTCCTGGTTGGATGGGATCCTGGGTTACGCCGGGCACACCGTCCATGGCGTTGTCGATCCGCAGGCCGTGCCAGTGAATGCTGGTGGGCTCCGCGAGCTGGTTGTGCACCTCTACGGTGAGGGTCGTTCCGGCCTTGGCCCGGATGAGGGGACCGGGGATGCGCCCATTGTAGCTCCAGACCGGCGTCTCCGTGTCGAAGTAGGGGAACCGATGGGTCCCCGGCGCGGGGACCAGCAGGGTGCTTCCGGATGAGGCCGCACATCCGCTGAATAGCAACAGCAGCAGACAGGCCGTAAATAGGCGTCGCGCGATCATAGGGTCCTCCCGCGGGGCCACTTTTGCCGTGCCCCGAATTAGGTTGATTCCTGTGTAAGAGATAAGACGCCCGGATGGCACCGGCAAGCGGGATGTCGGCCCCTAGCCCAAGCGGGGGTCGGCGCACGCTGGCGCCGGCGGTTGTCAAAAGGCGGTCGGGGTGCGGTCAGATCTGTTCGGGGTAGCCGGTGATCCGCTGGATCTCACCAAATATGGGCGCCAGTCGGGGGTAGATCTTCAGGTAGACCCGTTCGAACAAGGCATGGTAGAGGTCGCGGTGACGGGGGTTGGGAGTGAAGGTTCGGCCAATGCGGGTCATGGCCGCCGTCGCAGCAGCGTAGTCATGGTGAAAGCCCAGCCCCACCGCCGCACAGACCGCCGCACCGAGGGCGGCGGTTTCATACGTGTGGGGCCGCTGGACGGGCCGGTCGAAGATGTCGGACGTAATCTGCAGGGCGGCGGCGCTCTGGGAACCGCCGCCGGAGACCCGCAGGCCGGTTACCGGAACCGCGTTGCGACGCTCCAGCGTCTGCAAACCCTCTTTGAGGGCGAAGGCCAATCCCTCCAGGATGGCACGGTAGAGATGGGCCCGGGTGTGGACGGCGCCAAAGCCGATGACGGCCCCCTTGGCGTCGGCATCGGTGTCGAAACCTGGCGACCAATAGGGCTGCAGGATCAGCCCCTGACAACCGGGCGGCACCTTGGCGACCAGCTCGTCGAAGAGGGTCTCCGGGGTCACCTGACGCTCCACGGCAAGCTGCTCTTCGCGCAGACCGAATTCCTTGCGAAACCAGCTCACCATCCAGAACCCTCTGTAGACCATCACCTCGTTGGTGTAGGTGCCGGGGATGGCTCCCGGGTAGGGCGGCAGCAGCGGTTTGAGCTCCACGTAGCGGTCGGTCGCGGTGTTGACGGTGGCCGTGGTGCCGTAGCTGAGACAGGCGGTCTCCGGTGAGGTGCAGCCGGCGCCCAGCACCTCGCAGGCCTTGTCGGTGGCGGCGGCGATAACCGGCAGCCCGTCGGGAAGGCCGCTCTCGGCGGCTGCCTGGGGGGAGATGGTGCCAAGTTCGGCGCCCGGTGCCACCAGATCGGGAAGAATGCCATCCTCCATAGGGAACAACTTCCACTTGAGGTCCAGGCGTCCCGCCCAGCGATGCCGTCGGAAATCGAAGGGCACATAGCCGACCATATTGGCCGCCGAATCCACGAAGTTCCCCGTCAGGCGATGGGTTAGAAAACCGGACAGGAAGAGTAGCTTCGCGGTGCGAGACCAGACGTCGGGCTCCTTTTCGCGGATCCAGTTGGACTTGCAATCACGCATGGCGCCCATCGCCGTGTCGCGCTTGCCGCTGACGGCCAAGGCCGTGCGCAGGAGCCAGGGCAGCGGTAGATCCTCGGAGATGCGGCGCTGATCGAGCCAAGTAATGGCCGGCCGCAAAGGGCACCCCCGCGCATCCAGATTCACCAGGGTGGCCCGCTGGGTGGTGAGGGTCACCCCCCGGATCCGAGCGGCATCGACGTGCGGCAGATCCAGGAGGGCGCGTGCGGTCCGGCACAGCTGGTGCCAATAGGCATCGGGATCCAGTTCGGCCCAACCCGGTTGGGGCGACTGGTAGGGATCGATGGGGGTCTTGACCAGGGCCTGAATCTGCCCATGCGGATCGATGAGAGCGGCCCGGACCGATTGGGTGCCAGCATCGAAGACCAGGATCAGATCCGACCGTCTCTTCTGGGGTGTCATTCCGGTTCCTTATGATGGCGCAGCTGTTCGAGCATCAGATCCGGTTTCTCCAGGTGGCGCAGGGCGCTGGGCCGCCGGTTCGGTCGGGGAGGGAGCTCGCATGGCGGCGGTCGCCAATGGCGCCGCATTTTTTCTTAGTGTGGTTTCGTAATGGTTTCAAGCAATTTGTGGACCTATTCCCCATTGCCGTGAAAGTCCATTGGGTTGCCGATGATGGGGGCCCCGTTCCGCCGGCATCCCGCCACCGAGCGCTTGCCGGGGATCCGGCGATCTTCGCGGTTCTCACACCGGGAAGTGCCCTGTCCGGCCCCATCTGACGTGCGACGTTGACAAGGCCCATTGATGGGTATATTTGTATGTGCAAGCAAGGATGTGCCCATGAGTGACAGTCAAAAACTCCTCCACCATTGCCTCTACTTCACGGCCAACGCCCTGTCGCGGGTCATCACCCGCATGGCGGAGGAAGCCTTTCGGCCCACCGGTCTGTCGCCGTCGCACGCCTTCCTGGTGATGCTGGTCAACGAAGCACCCGGCATCGGACAGAAGGATCTCTGTGCAGCGCTCCAGCTGGCGCCCTCAACGGTGACGCGCTTCATCGATACCTTGGTCTACAAAGGCTATCTGGAGCGGCGCAGTGAGGGCAAACTGTCCCGGGTTTACCCCACCGAAGCGGGCATCTCCCTGAACGATGCCATCCTGAAGGCCTGGAAAACGCTTTATCGGAACTACTCCGACCGTCTCGGCCAAAAGGCCGGTGACCGGCTAACGGCCCAGATCGACACGGCCAGCGAACGCCTCAGCAATAGCTGAGATCCATGCCTCGGCAATAGCTGAGGTCCTCGCCTCGACAATAGCTGAGACCCGCCTGCGCCATATCGCCGGACGGTCCCCATCGAGGCGGTAAGCGGCCGCTGCGGAGCACACCATCGATGGAACAGCGGATAGCCGCCGCCCGCACAACGCAACAGCGGCGTCAGCGACGCCTGCGCCGCAGACAATGGAGAAGAGGAGGCAAGCGATGCTGAGAGAGCGACAATTGGGGACCGACGGTCCCCTGGTGGGCGCCCTGGGCTATGGCGCCATGGTGTTGGAGGGCTACTACGGCGCTTCCGAGGATCCACAGGCCGTCGCGACCCTGCAGGCGGCCCTGGAGATGGGCTACACCATGATCGACAGCGCCGACGCCTACGGCAACGGACACAATGAGATCCTCGTGGGACATGCAATCCGTGATCGGCGCGGCACCGCCTTCGTCGCCACCAAGTTCGGGATCGTGTTCGAGTCAGAACAGAGGGGCACGGCGCTGCCGACCGGCTGGGGCTTTTCGCTGAACATCAACGGCAGGCCGTCATATGCGCGCCAGGCAGTGGACAACAGCCTCAAGCGCCTCGGGTTGGACACCATCGACCTCTGGTACCTCCACTATCCGGACCCGGATGTGGCCATTGAAGAATCGGTGGGCGCCATGGCGGAAGCGGTCACCGCCGGCAAGGTCCGCCATCTTGGCCTCAGTAACGTCACCGCCGACCAGATCCGCCGGGCCCATGCGGTCCATCCCATCTGCGCCGTTCAGTTCGAATATTCACTGTGGCGCCGCGCGGCGGAGAGCGACCTGCTGCCCACCCTCAGGGAGCTGGGCATCGCCCTGGTACCCTGGTCCCCCCTGGGCAGTGGATTTCTGACGGGGACGGTGGCATCTCTCCCGGAGGGAGACTTTCGCCACAACAACCCCCGCTTCAGCGACCAGAACTTGCAGAACAATCAGGATCGCTTCGCGCCGGTCAAGCGTCTGGCCGCCACACTGGAGCTCACACCGGCCCAACTGGCCCTCGCCTGGCTGCTGCACCAGGGGGGGGACATTGTTCCCATCCCCGGAACGCGCAGCATTGACCGATTGACGGAAAACGCTGTCGCCGTCGACGTCGCCTTGGATGGCGAAACGATGGCCGAGTTGGATCGGCTCATGCCGCCTGGGTCCACGGCCGGGGCTACCTTGGTCTAGGATTCGGCGCCTGTGACAGGGGCCACGCCATCGACACGGATTGCCAGGCGCGCGACATACCGAACTTTTTCTTCATTGAGCGCAACGAGGAGACCTTATGGAGACACTATTGATCGCCGGTGCCACCGGCAATACAGGCAGTGAGGTGGTGCGGCAGCTATCGGCCGCCGAAATACCCTTCAGCGCCCTGATCAGGGATCGTCGCAAGGCGCCGGAGATTCCCAACGCCACTTGGGTGGAGGGTAATTTCACGGACAGGGACTCGCTGGCGGCGGCCTTCGACGGCCATGACCGCATCTATGTGGCCATGCCGGCCCACCCGGACAACGCACAATGGATGCACCATCTCCTCGATGCGGCCCAGAGCGCCGGCGTCCGGCATGTGGTCAAACTCTCCGGCATGGGCGCCAACCTGGCGGCCGGCTCCGAGATCATCCGGGTACATGCCCAGACCGACGCCCTCCTCAAGGCCAGTGGCATCGCCTACACGCTGCTGCAGCCCAACTCATTTTATCAGAACATCCTCAGCGCCATTGCCACCATTCAGGCGGAAGGCGCCATCTATATCTCGCTGGGGGAGAGCCGACAGAGCTTTATCGATATTCGCGATGTGGCCGCCGTGGCCGTCAAGGCACTGACCGAGGCGGGCCATGCGGGCAAAACCTATCTGCTCTCCGGCCCCGAGGCGCTGAGCTTCCATGACCTGGCGGAAAAGGTATCCAAGGCCATCGGCAAACCGGTCACCTATCACCCGATCAGCGACGCACAGATGCAGGCCGGTCTGCTGAAGGCGGGGCTTTCTGAATGGGAAGCCGAAAAGCTGGCCGAAATCTTCAGCTGGTTCGCCAAGGGCGGCTACGAGGCCGTTACCCCCGATGTGGAGAGCGTCCTGGGGCGCCCCCCGTTGCGCTTTGACGATTTCATGACCGCCCACAAGCATCTGTTCGATTCGCCGCACTAGCGGAACCGACCACCGCGCCCGCGTCCAGGTGCCGGGCCTAAGAAAACCTGGCGCTGCTTTTGTCACGGCGACAACCGGCGTTCGTTGGCCCTGCGCGCCAGTGGCGAGGTTGCGATGGTCCCTCAGTCAATGGCTAGGCTCTTTTCAGGCGGTAGGTTCGGGGAAGGTCGCCAGGCGTCAAGCCCGGGGTCTCCAGCGGCGGTGCACTGCCGCTGAAGATGCGCCGGTAGAGTTCGACCAGAGCGGCGGGACGTTCGCGACCGTAGAAGTAGTCGTGGTTGACGCCGATGGCGGTGAGGTCTAGGTAGACGGCCTTCTCGGCCAGCGGCTCCCTGCGGCCGTCGGCGTGCTGCAGCTGACGCCCCAGACGGGGGGTGCCCAGGAGATAGGTGGACAATTTGAGCAGCTGGTCGCGGCCGCTGTTGAGGAGAATATAGATGCGGTCGCTAAAATCGATCGCGTCCACCCAATGGCGATGGTCGGCGAGGGCCACATCGGGCGCGTTGAGGATGAGGCTGTCGAAGAGCGGCGGCCCCTCACCGAAACGATGGTCATAGGCCGCCATGTAGCTGGCCAGTACCTGATTGCCCATGCTGTGGACGAGCAGGTGGATGCGGCTGGGGCGGTCGGCGCGGTTGCGGCCGGCGCGGTAGCGCGCGAGCGCATCGAAGAGGCGCGCCAGGTGGGGGCCGGTCTCCCTGGCGTTGAGAGACGGGTAGCCGGCGGGGCCCAACCAGGATGGCCAGTGGAGCATCAGCACCGCAGCGCGGTACTCGGTCGCCATCTGGGCCAGAATATCGCGGCCGATCTCGGGATGATCACCGTAAGCCTTGTCGGGATGCTTGCCGCGGCCGTGGATGAAGAGGATCAGCGGCTGGCGGGCCGCCACCGCCGAACCGCCCACCCGCTCAAGGGCAGCGGCGATACCCTCGGCAGTGAACGCGAATTGATCGCGGGGGGTGGTGCAGAGCGCCAAGTTGCGGGCATCGATGCGGTAGGACATGAACTGCGGCTCGCCCCATCTGTGGATGGCCCAGCGGGTCAGCCCGCACCCCCCCAGGAGGAGCGCTCCCACCAGTGCGGCCACCAATATGGCCAGCCCCCATCGCCTTCGCATGGTCGTCCCTCCCTTCCGCCGTCGGTTCGGGTGTATCTGCCTTATCCCCGCTTCCCACCCGTTGCGCAAGCTAAAAAAAAACGGCCCTCCGTGTGAAGGGCCGTTGCAATTGCGTCGTTGCGCCGCAGGGGCATCCTCTCGGAAAGTTCTCCTCCAGGTGCTTAGCCGGTGGTAATGGGCATCCCCATGATGGGCCACACCACGTATACCATGAAGCCGGTGGCGATCATCAAGATAATACTGGCCGGAATGCCCCAGAGAAAAAATTCACCGGTGGTAAACTGGCCGGAGTCATAGGCGATGGCGTTGGGCGCCGCCCCCACGAGGAGCAGAAAGGGCATGCCGGCCACGACCAGCGAGGAGAAGAGAATCACCTCGCCGGCAACGCCCAGGTAGGGGGCGATGACGAGGGCCACCGGCAGACTGATGGCAATGGCGGCCACATTCATGATGAAGTTGGTCATGATCATGACGAAGAAGGCGATGCTCATGATAAATACGAATGGGGTGGCTTCGGTGAACAGGGCCAGCCAGTTGACGGCCAGCCAGTTGGCCGCGCCGGTCTGCCAGAGGCAGTAGCCGATACTCATGGCACCGGCGAAGAGGAGAATGATGTTCCAGGGAATCGCCTCCAGATCGTTGATGTCCAGCAGGCCGGTGATGAAGAAAAGGATGGTGGAGATCAGCAGGACGGCCGTTTTGTGGGGCGGCACGAATTCAGGATTGGAGGCCTTGAGCACGGCGCTGACCCCCAGGACGAGGATGGCCGTTCCCACGATCACGGCGGCCATGATCTCTTTACCGGTGATCTTGCCCATATCGGCGTTGAGCTTGGCCGCCTTCTCGCGCAGACCGGGAATCCGGTCTTTCTCCGGCTTCATCACCACCATGAAGAAGCCCCACAGGATGAAGGTCATCAGCCAGCCGATGGGGAACATGTAGTAGGAGAGTTCGAAGAAGCCCACGCTCTTGCCGGTGACCTCGCCGTAAAACCCCAGGGCCACCGCCCCGCGGGCGGCCCCCAGGAGGGTGACGATGCTGCCGGCGCCGGCCACGTAGGCCATGCCGATGAAGAGGCCCTTGCCGAACTTGGTGGGCTTGTCGCCCTCGCCGTACATGGCGTAGATGGCCACTAGGAGGGGATAGATCGTGGCGGCCACGGCGGTGTGGGCCATAATGTGGGTGAGGGCCGATGTGAGAATGAAGCAGCCCAGATAGATCATGCTGGTCTTCTCGCCCACGATGGCCAGCATCTTGTAGGCGATACGGCGCGTCAGGCCGGTCTTGGTGAATACCAGGCCCACCACGATGGAGCCGAAGATGAACAGCACGTTGGGATCCATGAAGTCCCGGAAAGCCTCTTTGGCCGGTCGGATAAAAAAGAGCACCTGTAGGACGCCGATGGCCAGACTGGTGACCCCGATGGGCACCACCTCGAAGACCCACCAGGTGGCCGCGAGCAGAAATACGGCAATGGAGCCCTTGCCCACCACGCTGAGGGCGAAGTGCTTGCCGTTGGGATCGACCGCGTCGGGCCAAGCCGGAGAGTAGTAAACAATCACAAATAGGGCCACGCCAATCAGTAGGAAGATCAGTTTTGTCCAATTGTATTCATTGGTGACCGCATCAGTAGTGTCGCTGCTCATGCAAACCTCCTAAATTTACGATACAGTTCAAGCATCTCAATCGAAATTATTCGGTGATCGCGATCACGCCTATTCACCATTGAGTACGCATTCTTTCATGGTATGAAAGACGGCGGCGAACATATCGGTCAGTCTCAATATTCCCAGGATTTCTCCGCCCTCGGTGACCAGTAAGGATTGCTGATTGCTAAGGACAAACTGATGGATGGCGGCATCCATGGTAGCGTTGATATCCACGTGCTCGCCTTCGCTGAACGAGGACATAAACTTTTTCACATTCTCAGTTCCTGCCTTTTTGCAGATGTCGGTGAACGGTTGTTCGAAGAGGCCGAACTTCTCCAGCATGGATTCCATAAACTTTTTGGAAATACCATAGCGATGTAACCCGGCACCCCGGCCAATCTCTTCGTATTTGGGTTCCAGCGCTCTTAAAGCATCGATCTGGGACACCTTTCCAATAATCTTGTTGTTGTGGTCATACACCAGGATAGCACGATGGCGGTACTTGGTGTGGTCGAACTCCTCTTGTGCCTTCTCCAAAGCCAGAATGGCTTCGAAGAGTGTCGCATCTTCCGAGACGGTGGCGTACTCGGAGAGAGGGACCATGAGGTCTTTAACGGTGTAAGTTTCCACGTGTCACTTCCTCCCTTCAGCTATTTTATATCGAGAGGCGGCGCCTGCGCGCCCGCCCAAAGTCCAGATTTTGAGTTTGGAACGCCAGCGGTTGCATAGCACAAGCCATGGATTAGTGCAAGTGTGGAGTAAAGAGTATATTCCTATATATTACTATTGCTTATAGCACGGTTACAGCCACCCGATCGTTCGACACGAAGATGGTTACGGTTGACTCGCCATCCCTTTTTGCATAACTCAGAAGCCGATGATTTTGCCAACCACCTGGATACGCACCACATATGAAGCTTAGCGCTACCATAGCGGGACTGATCCTGTGCCTGCTGGGAGTGACGGGGCTGACCCAAGGGCGCGCCGCGGTCATCACCGACCAGCTGGGGCGATCGGTCCTGGTGCCCCCGGACCCCGCGCGTGTGGTCGCCCTGGCCCCCAGCATCACCGAAATCGTCTACGCCCTGGGCCAAGCGCACCGGCTGGTGGGGGTCACCCGCTACAGCGACTACCCGCCCCAGGCCCGCAGGCTGCCCCAGGTCGGCTCCTACGTGCAGCTCAACTTGGAGAAGATCGCCGCCTTAAGGCCCGACCTGTGCATCGCCGTCAAGGATGGCAATCCCATCGCCGTCATACGGCGTATGGAGGCCCTCAACATCCCCGTCTATGCGGTGGACCCGCGTGATTTCGACGCCATCGGCGCCACCATCACCGAGATCGGCCGCCTCCTGGATGCCGCACCACGAGCCGAGGAGATCACCACCGAAATGGCGGCCCGTATCGCCCGGGTGCAGCGCCGTGTTCAGGGTATCGGTCGGCGGCCCAAGGTCTTCTTCCAGATCGGGGTTTCCCCCATCGTGGCACCGGGAACGGACACCTTTATCCACGAACTGATCGAAATGGCCGGGGGAGAGAACGCCACTGCCGGCTCAGTCCCCTACCCACGCATCAGCCGGGAACAGATCTTCACCTTGGCGCCTGAAGTGGTCATCATCACCAGCATGGCCCGCCTCGAAACCTTTGAGAAGGTCAAACAGGAGTGGCAGCGCTGGACCCAGCTGCCGGCTGTGCAAACTGGTCGCATCCACCTGGTGAACTCCGACCTCTACGACCGCGCCTCACCGCGCCTGGTGGAGGGGCTGGAGCAGCTGGCCGAGCTGATCCACCCCCGCACGGCGAAGGGGGATCCGTGACCCAGCCCGACCCACAAGCCACGTCCATCAGAATGGTCGGCAGCCAACTGACCTGGCGCATAACGCTCACCACCGGTGTTCTGCTGGCCACACTTGCCGGTGCCCTCGTCCTCAGCCTGACCTTCGGCACCACCGGGTCCAGCCTGGATGCGATCTGGGACAGTCTCACCGGCGGCAAAGAAACCGTCACGGTGGGACAGACGATCGTGTGGCAAATCCGCCTACCGCGGGCCCTTCTCGCCGCCCTGGTGGGGGCTGCCCTCTCCCTGGGCGGCCTGGTCTTTCAGGCAATTCTGCGCAACCCCCTGGCGGAGCCCTATATCCTGGGGATCTCCGGCGGCAGCGCCATCGGTGCCATCCTGGGCATCCTCCTGGGCCTCTCCCGCTTCCCCGGAGTGAGCGTCACCGCATTTGCCGGCAGTATGGCCACCCTGGGGGTCGTCCTGATCCTCTCCACCGGACAGAGCATGCTGAAGAAAGATTCCCTCCTCCTGGCCGGGGTAATGGTCAATGCCTTCTGCTCGGCCGTGATCCTCTTCTTACTCTCCCTCACCCAGGACGCGCGCCTGCACAACGTAATCTTCTGGCTCATGGGCGATCTGAGCCTGGCCGACATGCACCAGGTGGGCATCCTCACGGCCATGCTGCTGCCCTGTTTCGTGGTGGTCTTCCTCAGCGCCCACGTCATGAACCTGCTCCTCATGGGCAAGGAGACGGCCCAGGTGCTGGGAATCAACATCCGGCGAGCGACCTTGATCCTGTTGGTGGTGACCTCCTTCATCATCAGCGCCACGGTGGCCCAGTGCGGCCTCCTGGGCTTTGTGGGGTTGGTGATGCCCCACCTCTTGCGCCTCATCCTGGGATCCGACCACCGCCTCCTGGTGCCCGCCTGCGTTCTGGGGGGCGGCACCTACATGATGCTGTGCGACCTCATCGCCCGGGTGCTCTCCGACCAGGGGGAGATGCCCGTTGGCGTCATCACCGCCATGATCGGCGCGCCCCTCTTCATCTACCTGCTCAAACGGTCGAACCGCTAATGACGGCCGCCGTGGAGATCGTTCGCCTCAGCCACGCCTACAGGACCCGGCCTGTCCTGAAGGGCATCTCCTTCGATATCGCCGCAGGCGATTTCTTCATCATCATCGGCCCCAATGGCTCAGGCAAGACCACTCTGCTCAAGGCGATGGCCGGACTGCTGGCCCCCCAAGGAGAGATCCATCTCATGGGCCGACCACTCGAGGTTTACACCCGCCGGGCGTTGGCCCGCCGCCTGGCCTTTGTCCCCCAGCTCATCACCGAGGACCTGCCCTTCACGGTCCGGGAGGTGGTCCTCATGGGTCGTACCCCCCACATGGGACTGCTTGGGCTGGAGGGCCCCGAAGATATCGCCCAGACCCAGGCCGCCATGGCCTTCACCGGCGTAGGCCACCTGGCCCACCGCAAGATGGACGCCCTCAGCGGCGGCGAGCGCCAGCGGGTCTTCATCGCCCGGGCCATCTGCCAGGAACCGGAGATCATCCTCCTGGACGAACCCACCGCCGCACTGGATCTGACCCACCAGGCGCGTCTGATGGACCTCATGGAACGCCTCAAGCGGGAGCGGGGCGTTACCGTGGTGATGGTTTCCCACGACGTCAATCTGGCCGCCATGTATGCCGACCGGCTGCTGCTGCTGAAGAACGGCCGCATCCAAGCCCTCGGCCCACCCGGTGAGGTCCTCACCTACGACCGCATCGAGGAGACCTACGGCTGCCGTGTTCTGGTGGATGAAAGTCCGCTGGGGCGCTTTCCGCGAATCACCTTGGTGCCCGATAAATACGCCCATCCGGAGAAAAGCGGACGCTCCTGAAAAAGTGTGCCGGCGGCGGCCCTTCCTTGTTGACAATCCCTGTGACATCCCCTAAAGCTGGCTCTCGAGGTACAGGTGCTCCTGTAAGGAGCGGCGTTTCACGGATAGGGTGAACCGCTGAGGGAACCCCGTGCAAATCGGGGACGGACCCGCCGCTGTAACCCGGCCCAGCGACCCACGCGTCGCTGGGAACAGAGTCGGCACACACAAACCACTGTTTCGCTGAGAAATGGGAAGGTCGCCGACCCTGCCGGGAAGTCAGAAAACCTGCCGGCCTCGCTGTGGCGTGCCTCGTGGAGAGTGGTGCGCCCACAGATCCAACGGATGAAACAGGGAGACTCCCGGATCGATGCGCTATCGATTCGGGTTTTTTACTTCTGGCGAGGTGATGGATGCTCTGGACCTGTATGGCGCTGCGATCGATTGCCCTTGGCGGCCTTCTTCTCCTCCTATCCCCCGCTGCCCCCCAACTGGTTCTCGCCGAGGAGACCACCCGACTCGATACTGTGGTGGTCACCGCCCAAGAGGAACCGCCTGACGAGGCCCAGGCCAAGGCGCCCTCCGCCTTCGTCACCACCATCCCCGCTGAAGACTTCGAAGAAACCCTCACCTCGGTGCCCGAAGTACTGGAGAAGACCGCCGGCATCACGGTGCGCCGCTACGGCGGTTTGGGATCTTACTCGACCGCCTCGATCCGCGGCTCCTCCGCCGAGCAGGTTTCCGTTTTCATCGATGGCGTACCCCTCAACCGCGGCAAATCGGGCGTGGTCAATCTGGCCACCATCCCCCTCAGCAGCATCGAGACGATAGAGGTTTACCGGGGCGTTGCACCGCTGCGCTTCCGCTCCAGCGCCGTCGGCGGCGTGATCAACCTCGTCACCAAGCAAGGCGCCGGCACCACCGCCCACCAAGTGGGCGCCAGCTACGGCAGCTTCGACACCTTCAACCTTAACGGCGCCACGAGCGGCCGCGTCAACGCGACCGGCTACACCCTCCTGGGCGACGTCAGCGGCACCCAGGGCGATTTCGAGTACCGCGACGACAACGGCACCCGCATCAACACCGCCGATGACGAAACGGTGCGCCGGCAGAACAACGACTACCGCAGTTACAACCTCCTGGGCCGCATCGAACAGGAGCTCGGTGCCGCGGCCTCGGCGGATCTGTCGGCGGCGTATTTCCACAAGGACGAAGGCGTACCGGGGCTGGGTAGTTTTCAATCCGACACGGCCAATCTGGAGACCACCCGCCAACTCTACCATGCGGGGCTGGGCAGTGACACGCTGTTCGAAGAGTGGCTATCGGCCGAAGGGCGGATCTATCTCCTCAAGGAGCAGACCCGTTTCGAGGATCTCGAGGGGGAGATCGGCACCGGCCGGCAGGACGCCACCAACGACCAATTGGGCTGGGGAGTGGACACCTACCTCAGCATTGACTGGGGCCAGTATCAGACCATCGGCGTTCTGGCCGCCTTCCAGCAGGAGCATTTCGAATCCGACGACCCCCTGGCAGCGGTCAATCCCGACGGCGATCGCCAACGGCGTGACACCTACGCCCTGGGCGCCAGCGACGAAATCTATCTGTTCGACGAGCGCTTGGTCCTTACCCCACAACTGCTCTACACCTACCTCCACCATGAATTCGGCGGCAATCTGCCGTTCGAGAGCGAGGCGATCGACGAACCGGACGACGCAGACTATCTCAGCCCCCAGATCGGCGCCCGAATCCAATTGGCCGAAGGGCTGCAGTTCAAGGCCAACCTGGGGCGCTACTACCGCTTTCCCAACTTCTCCGAACTCTTCGGCGACCGTGGCGGCGTCATCGGAAATCCCGACCTCGACCCCGAAGAGAGCGTCAATACCGACCTTGGCCTGGTCTACCACCGCCCCCGTCTGGACGTGGCCGGCGTTCCTATCGAAGGTCTCCATCTGGAAGCGGTCTACTACCATCGCACGGTGGACGATATCATCCTTCAGATACAGACCAGCCAGCGCACCGCTCAGGCGATCAATATCGACAGCGCCCGTCTCCAGGGGTTCGAACTGAGCTGGGCCCTGGACCTGGGGGCCCACCTGGGGCTGTCGGGCAACTACACCTACCAGGACACCGAAAACACCAGCGACATCCCCTACCTGCAGGGCAACGAGCTCCCCGGCCGGCCGCGTCATGCGGTGTTTCAGCGAGTGGAGGCGTTTAACGCGCTGGCCAAACTCTTCTACGAATACCACTATCTATCGGAGAACTATATCGACCAGGCCAACCTGGAGGAGGTGGACAGCCGTAACATCCACAACCTGGGACTGACCCTCTATCCCGCTGATGGGCTTTCTCTCACCGTGGAGGCGAAGAATATCTCCGACCAGCAGATCAGCGACGTCCTCGGCTACCCGCTGCCAGGACGCAGTTACCTGGCGTCGGTACTCTATAAATTCTGAAGCGCTGGGGGTCGACCACCTTCGCGCCATCGAGACGAACAACGACAGGAGAACAGGAGAGATGAAACGAGCACGGAAGTTGAGGCCCCATTCGACTGGAATTCTGGCGATCGCCACAGCATTGACCTTGATCCTCGGCGGTTGCGGCGACAGCAGCAGCAGCGGCGGCGGCGGCGGGGCGACGACGGAGAACGTGGCCTTCGTGATCACCACCGACTTCACCAGCGGTTCCTACAGCACCATCGACCTCACCACTGACACGGCCAGCAACGACCTGCCCACCGAAAACGGGATCGTGGAGAGCGACAACGCCGGCACCCATTACAATGATCGCATCTATATCATCAACCGCTTTCTGGCGGATAACATCACCGTCTTGGAGAAGAGCGATCCCGGCGTGGCCATCAACCAGTTCAGCACGGGCAACGGCACCAATCCTTATGCCTTGGCCTTCAACAGCGACACCGAGGCCTACGTGTGTCTCTTCGCCAGCAACGATCTGCTGGTGGTGGACCCCACCGACGATACAGATCCCATCCTGCAGAGAATCGACCTCAGCGACTTCATGGCCGCCGGTGATAGCGATGGGGCGGTGGAGGCCGCCGCCATGGTCAAGGTCAACGACTATCTCTTTGTGGCCCTTCAGCGGCTGAACAACTTCGCCGTCGAGAACGACGCCCTCCTCGTCGTGATCGACACCACCACCCATGAGATCGTCGACGTGGACGACACCACCCCGGCGGTGGACGCCATCACCCTCACCGGCCGCAATCCCCAGTTTGTCGACTACAATGCCGATCTGGGCAAGATCATCGTGTCGGAGACCGGCGCCTATTTCGATACCAGTGACGGCGGTATCGAGACGGTGGACCCGGTTAGCTGGGAGGCGGAGGGCTTCCTCGTCACCGAGGACACCCTGGGGGGGGACCTGGGGGCGGTGGCACTGGTGGACGACACCGTTGGCTATGCCGTCATCGGCGGTTTTGGCGACAACAGCGTGGTGGCCTTCGACGTCGCCGCCGGCACCAAGACGGCCGACGTGGTGGCGGTCACCGGGTTCATTCCCAGCCTGGCCATCGATGCTCAGGACCGTCTCCTGGTGCCCGATCGCACCCCCACCGCGCCCGGTGTGCGCATCTTCGAGACCAGCACCCACACGGAGGTGACAACAGCGCCCATTGACGTGGGACTGCCGCCCAACGTGATCCTGGTCTACTGAAACGGGTACCCGCAACACCCAGCGGCCGGCGGCGGGCGATGGCGTTGCCAACGTTCGCCGTCGGCACCGATATGCCATGCGCCTGCATCGCTCCGTCCATCTCTGGCTGCTTTTTCTGCTCTGGGCCGTCCCCGTGGCGGCGGCCCAGTCATATCCGATGCGTTTTACGGACGACAGCGGCCGCCCCATATCCCTCCCGGCGCCGCCCGGGAGGATCGTCTCCCATTCCCCCATGGCCACCGAAATTCTCCAAGCCCTCGGTGGCGAACGGCCGATCGTGGCCGGTGACGGGGTGCTGCTCTTCTACGACCCCCGCACCCCACCGTCCAGGTCGCTCGAGCGCAATCCGTTCCATCGCCGGATCGCCCTGCTGCCGGGGACGCCGGCGCATGCCCTTAAGTGGATCGCGCGCGTGGGCGCCATCACCGGGCGCAGCGACCAGGCCCATCGGCTGGAAGAGGAGATCCGCGGCGACTTGGCGGTGGCGGCGACAAAAACCGCTCGGCTGGCACCCGACCAGCGTCTCGCCATGCTGGGGGTGTCGCTGATGGATGGCGTTCTCACACCGCTTGCGGGTTCCTGGCAGGCCGAGCTGATTGCCCGCGCGGGCGGGCGGGCCATAGCGGAGGCGCGCTGGCCCGCCAACCCGCATGAGCGCTCGGCGGCGCTTCTGCGCTTCGATCCGCAGCTGATCTTCGCTCCGCGCGAAGCTCGGCGCGAGATCCGTGCGGCGCTCAAGGCCCCCCCTTGGGATCGGCTTTCGGCGGTCCGCAGCGGGCGGGTATACTTCTTTCCCGCCCGACTGCTAAACCATGGTCTCCCCGAGGCCGGCTACATGGTCAACGCCCTGGCGGCGCGGGCCCATCCTGAGTTGTATACGAACCCGAGCCACCAGGTCCGCCCCACGCGCATCATTCGCACCCGGCGGGTGCCCATCGACCTGGAGATGGTCACCGCCGCCCGCGTTTGTCACCACTATCGCTACGACTTCCTGACCAAGACACTGGTGGTGGATCTCCAATCGCCCCAGAAAACGCTCTCCACCCTGGAAGGCTTTCGGACAGGCATCCGGACGGTGGGCAACCACTACGCCGCCCCGCCCTGCTGGTGGCTGGACGCCCACAGGGGCCTGGACAGCCTCCATCGGCAGGTCCTGCCCGCCATCGAGCGATCGGCGGCTTCCACGAGCCTGCTCTTCACCGGTGCCGACCTGGCGCACCTGGCAGTGGAAACGGCCCGCTATCGCGACATGCGGGTCGTGGCCCTGGCAACCGCCGGCGTGCGCAGCAACGCCATGCGCCTCTCCCGCGACCGGGGCAACTATTACGAGCCGGGCACCATCAACATCCTGCTGCTCACCAGCATGCGGCTCAGCGAACGGGCCATGAGCCGCGCCCTGGTCACCGCCACGGAGGCCAAAACCGCCGCCCTCTGGGATCTGGATGTCCGCAGCAGCTACAGCCCCCGGCGGCACGCCGCCACCGGAACGGGAACGGATAACCTCATCGTGGTTCAGAACAGCGCCGCCGCCACCCGTATTGACAACAGCGGCGGTCACACTAAGATGGGAGAACTCATCGCCACGGCCGTCTACCGGGCGGTGCGGCGGTCCATCGCCGGGCAGAACGGTATCACCGCCAACCGCGCAGTGGGAGCGCGGCTGGCCGAACGAGGGATCGATATCGCGGCACTGGCGGCGGCCTGCACCCTTCCCGAGGGCATCTCCCGCCGCGATCTGCAGGCGGCCATCCGCCGGGAGCTTCGACGGCCGGCGGTCGCGGACCTGCTCACCGCCGCCATGAGTCTGGAGGATGCCGCCGGCCGCGGGCTGACCCGCGTCTCCAGCGGCTTCGAGGGCTGGTGTCGTCGGGTAGCAGAAGAGATCGCCGGCAGAACGCTGCCCGGCGGCAGCGGCGCCCTCTGTGGGTCGCTGGGGGCGACGGCAGCGGCCTTGAATTTGGCGCTCGATGCGATGGTGACGGGGATCCTGGCCCAACTGCAGACGCCGGGATCCATGTGACGGACGGGATGGTCCGAGAAGATCGAGGAGTTCCAGCGATGTGGCAAATCTTTCAGAATGGCGGGCCGGTGATGTACCCCCTCCTGGCGTGTTCGGTGATCGTGCTCACCATCATCATCGAACGCTTTTTCTTCTGGGCCCGCATCAGCTACGACCGGGATCAGCGCCTGCTGGACGAAGTCTTGGAGCTGAGCCAGAACGGCCAGTGGGAGGCGGTGCGGGACAAGGTCACCCACACCCGCGACTACGTCATCCGCATCCTGGTGACCGGCATTCTCCATCGCGAGTTCTCCATGGCCAAGGCGATGGAGTCGGCCGCCAACGACGAGGTCAAGAAGATGCGGCAGTACATGAAGGTGATGGACACGATGATCACCGTGGCGCCCTTGCTGGGCATCTTCGGGACCGTCCTGGGCATCATCTCCAGCTTCGAGATGTTGGGGGCTGCCGGGATCGAACACCCCGAGCTGGTCACCGGCGGCATCGCCCAGGCCCTCATCACCACCGCCTCCGGGCTGGGGATCGCCATTCTCACGGTCTTTCCCTACAACTACTTCAACAGCCGGGTGGAGGAGGCGACCCTGGCCATCGAGAAATACGCCACCAGCCTGGAGATTGTCTACGAGAAGCTGTCGTCACCGGAGTGTGCCGAGCCGGACACCGCCACCCCGTCCACTGGGCAGGCCCGGTCATGAGGATTCGCCGCCCCACATCCCCCCAGGCGCGGATCGAAATCCTGCCCCTGATCGACATTGTCTTCCTGCTGCTGGTCTTCTTCATCTACGCCATGCTCTCCATGGCCGTGCACCGCGGCATGCCGGTGGATCTGCCCGCCTCATCGGCGGCCGAAATCGACAAACAGCTCACGCTCAGCGTCACCGTCCAAGCCGACGGCGGGCTCTTCCTCGACAAATCGCCGGTCTCGTTGGCGGCCCTGCAGGAGCGCATCACGAGACAGGCGATGCAGGAGGGCAAACCGGCGGCGGCGATGGGCGTGCTGCTCTTCGCCGACCGCAGTGTCACCTATCAGCAGATTTTCGAGGTCCTGGATCAGATTCGCTTGGCCGGCCCGACGCGCATCTCGCTGCAGGCGGTCAGCCCGGAGAACGGCGGGCAGCCATGAATCGTCTGGCGCCGGCCGCCGTGCTCGCCCTGGCCTGTCACGGGCTCTTTTTTCTGCTTCACCCCCTGGAGAGCGCCGCTCCGCCGCGCCTCAGAGCCGCCCAGCGGCCGGTGAATCTCAATCTGGCCCACTTCGTACCGGCGGCGCCAGAGGTGCAGCCGCCGGCCAAGCCGGTTCCAAACCAGGCGCAGGAAGCGCCCACGCCAGCCAAACCCACCCCCAAGACACGGCCCAAAACAGCGCCGCCGCTGAAACCGCCCGACGCGACCCGCAAGGTGCGGTCGGCGGTGCCGCAGGCACACCGGCCCATGCCGCCACCCAAGCCGCCCGCGACGCCATCCCCGCCGGTGACCCCGCCGCCGGCGCCCGCGCAGACCACGGCCACACCTCCGGCGGCGGCCCCTGCACGGCATCCTTCAGCAGCGACGGTGGAAACGGCCACCGACGAGACAGCGCCGCCGCCGGCGGAAAGTGTCGCCGCCGTGGTGGATCCCGGGCCGCCCCGAGCGGCACCGCTGGTGGAGGCCACCCCCCTCTATGCCGACAACCCGCCCCCCCGCTATCCCCGCTCGGCCAGGCGCCGGGGCCACCAGGGCACCGTCCTCCTGGCGGTCCATGTGACGCCCGCCGGTAAGGTGGCTGATCTGAAGGTGCAAAGCTCCAGCGGTTTCAAAACCCTGGACCAGGCCGCCCTGGAGGCCGTGCGCGGTTGGCGGTTCGCCTCCGGCAGACGGGGAGACACGCCCGTGGCCATGTGGGTGGAGGTGCCCATTCGTTTTGAACTGCAGCGCTGAAGCGGGAGATCAGGACTTGGTGCAGTCGTAGGGATAAAAGTGATGGTAGCAGTAGCCGCCCGGGTCGCTGTAGAGCAGTTCGGTTTCCGCCATGCAGGCGCCGATGGTCTGCTTGGCCACTTCGGCGTAATCCGCGCGCTGCTCCTCGGCCTTTTTACAGCTCTGGCAGATGGGCTGATGATCGTACACCGAGAGAATCCGCTGGTCGCGCTGCTTCATTTTCGCCTCGCAACGGCCGCAACGGATGGCACAGGCCAGACGTTCTTCCCATTGATCGCGCATGGTGACCTCCTTCGTCGAATTGGTGTTGGGCGGGATGATGCCGGGTGTGGACCGCTGGCACAAGCTAGGCCCGTCCGGTGGCGATGGCAAGTGGCTTGACAGCCCAACGGCGGCGCCCCATCATTAACGAACGTGACCTCACCGGATGCGAAAGGCTCTCCACCAGTGCAACTCCTCAATATCAGCGCCATCGCCGTCGCTCTCGCCATGGATGCCTTTGCCGTGGCAGTGGCCACCGGTGTCACCCTTCGCTGCGTCAGCTTCCGGCAGTACTTCCGCCTGGGCTGGCACTTCGGCCTCTTCCAAGCCCTGATGCCCATCATCGGCTGGGCGGCCGGCCTGACGGTGCGCCAGGCCATCGAGGCCTATGATCACTGGATCGCCTTCGGCCTGCTCTCATTTGTGGCCGGGGGCATGCTGCGTGAAGCCCTCGGCAGCGAAGCGGAGGAGTGCGAGCTCAAAGACCCCACGCGGGGCATGACCATGGTGATGCTCTCGGTGGCCACCAGCATCGACGCACTGGCCGTGGGTCTGAGCCTCAGCATGATCCAGGTCACCATCTGGACACCGGCGTTGATCATCGGCGTGGTGGCCTGCCTGTTCACCCTCACCGGGTTATACCTGGGCAAGACCATCGGCAGCATCGGGCGACTGCGCCGCTACGCCGAAGTGGTCGGCGCAGTGGTGCTCATCGCCATCGGCATCAACATCCTCGTCGAACACGGCGTCTTCGCCGCGGTCACCTGATCCCCACCACCGTCTTCCCACCTGCGCCGTGCGCCCCATCCTGACCAAGCGGCCATGCCGGTACCGCCGCTGCGCAGGGTTCAATGCTGGGTCAGGGGTGGCGCTCTTTTTCTCCCGTCCTCTTAAGTCCCCTTTCGCCCGACCGATACTCTCTTCACACAGCACTCTGGCGATCCCCCCGCACCTGCAACCCCCCATCAGGCGGCTGATAATCCAAACGCCTGTATGATGGTTGCCGTGCAAACGCCCAACGGGCCTTTGCCGATGCTGACGCCCCTCGGACGTCAGCCCCTCGCCCGACGCTCCTCTTGACCAGTACGTTACTTGAGCGGACCGAATCTCTTATTGGGAGGAAACCCCACCGTGCAATCATCGTCACCTGCCCGTCACCGCTGGCTGGAAGTACTTCTGCTGCCGCTGTTCGCCATCCTCGTCGCCGCGTCGGCCCACGCCGCGCCGCTGGACGGTCCACTCCACCCAGAGGTATTCCGACAGGTGCGCCCCCTCCCCGGCCCAATGGCGACCCACATCGGTGCCGCCGATCGGCGCGCCGCAGCCACCCCAGCCGAACCGGCAAGCGCCGCGATGATCCGCGCCATCTATCTGCCCCCTTCGGCCCTGACCGACCGCCGCATCGCGGATCTGCTCCACCACGCCGATCAGCTGCCCGTCAACGGCGTCGTCATGCATGTGAAAGACCCCTTTGGCCGCCTGCGCTGGCGATCTGCCGCCGCCCTGGCCAACGCCAACGGCAGCGATCGTCAGACACGTCATTTGATCCATACCGTCAAGCGCCTCAAGGCCAAGGGCATCTGGACCATCGCCAAGCTGGACCTTTTCGCCGACCATGGCCTGGTGGCCCACCATCCGGCCATGGGACTCATCCATGTGGAGACGCTGGAGAGTTGGCAGGACAAAAATGGCCTCTTCTGGGCCAATCCCTACGATGAGCGGGTGTGGGACTACTATATCACCCTGGCCAGCGAACTGGCCGGATTGGGATTTGACGAGGTCCAGTTCGACTATGTGCGCTTTCCCAGCGATGGTGAACTGGCCATGATCCGCTATCCCCTCATACAGCCCGGTCTGACGCGAGCGGCCTGCATCGGCCGCTTCCTTGAAAAGGCCTACGCCGCGCTGAAGCCCACCGGCGTCACCCTTTCGGCCGACATCTTCGGCCTCACCGCCTGGAAAACGGATGACTTCGGGGTCGGGCAGATTCTCGAAGCGATGGCGCCCCACCTGGACGTGATCTGCCCCATGCTCTACCCCTCTCACTTTCCGCGCGGTTTTCTGGGCAAAAAGACCCCGGGCGACTATCCGCGCGAAATCATGGCCCGCAGCATGGCCAACATCCAGCGCCGCACCGACAGGATCGTGCGCCCATGGGTCCAGGGTTTCTGGTACACCCCAAATCAGATTGGGGCCCAATTCGACGGCATCGAGGCCGAAGCGCCCGCCACTTGGACCGTCTGGAGCCCCACCGGCAGCTACGGGCTCACCTACCAAGCCCTGGCGGCGCGCGGTGGGATCGAATTGACCCGGCCGGTCTTCTATCCAAGCCTGGCAGAGATGCGCGGCCACCGGGACCGTGTCACCGCCGGTCGCCATACGGTGGTCAACTACACCAACTTCCGCGAAGGGTATTCGGTTCTCAGCCTGGAAGTTTCCCGCAGCGGCTATCGCAGCCCTTACACCACCCCCACCGCCATGCTGGCCACCCTGGACGAAGGGATCATGGACCACATTCTCAGGTCGCGGGGAATCGACTTCGGCCGCATGACGGGCCGGGGAACCAAGGCCGCCCATCTGGCCCGCCTCTTCTGCGCCGATCTCAATCTCGATCCCCGGCGCCTGCGCCCGGCCCCCTATCTCATCGATTGGGAGAACGGCTGCCGCTTCTCGGCCGAGCTTGGCCAAGCGCGCCGACAGCGCTACGCGTCGGTGGTGGCCGCCGCCATGTCCGGAGAGCCGGACACCTATCTGTCGTTGCTGGAACCGCCGCAGCGAAATTTATGGCGGGATCTGCAATAGAGGGGGCCGGTGAAGGCCGTAAAGCGTCGCTTCGTCAACTCGGCAACGGCGCAGATTGATCCGATGCGACCACGCAACAACTACCGGCATGCATCCGCTCGGGCGGAACGCCAGCGAGCGCGTTCAAGAAAAACAGCACCTACAACTTCTCCCACAACCGTCGCCCCATCTCCCGGGCAAACGCGAGGGCCTCGGCCTCATCCACTCGGGTGACCCGCCGCTGTTCGACAATGAGACGTCCCTGGGCGATGACGCTCTCCACGTGGCGGGCGTCGATGCCGTAGATAAAATGGCCCAGAAAGTTGTCGGCCGTCACTTCGGTCGGGGTGTCGTAATCTAGGACCACCAGGTTGTTTTCGCCGTCACCGCCCGCACCGAACGCCTCCAGGTAGCGGTGGACATTGCGGAACCGCCGATAAAGGGTGTCGAAGCTTATCCCCTCGGTGGCCTGGCCCGACAGGAAGGCGGCCTTGGCGCTGCGCAGCATGTCCGAGTGCATGCCGTCCGTTCCCAGCATGGTGCGGTCGCTCAGACCGGCATAACCGGTCACCCCCACATTGTTGTTCTGGTTGCTCTCGACGTTCTGGACCACCCATAGGGCGGAATTGGCGAGAAGGTCGCGTTCGTTGGCGGAGAGATGGATGCAGTGCGCCAAAATCGATTTGGGCAGGCTGAGGACGCCGGCGGCGGCAAAGCGCTCGATCACCCGCCGGCCGTACTTTTCGGCCGCGTCCAACTGGTCGGCCATATCTTCGGCCACATGGAGATGGAGGCCGGTGGCGTGCCGGTCGGCCAGGTCGACGGCCCTGGCCAGCAGTTCGTCTCCCACGGTGAAGGAGGCGTGCAACCCCACGTGCCCCGGGTTGCCGGCGGCCAGGTAGGCGTCGGTTTCGGACAAGCCCGCCTCCCGTGGCCCTTCGCCGTCCCGGTCGGAGATCTCGTAGCAGAGCAGATGGCCGATGCCCACCCGCTCGAAGGCCTCGGCAATCGTGGTCAGGCAGCCCGCGATGGCGAAAGGCGAGGCGTGGTGGTCGATGACGAAGGTGACCCCGTTCTTGGCGCAGTGGATCGCCGCGGCCAAGGCGCTCGCTTCGATCATCTCCAGGTCGAGACGCTTGTCGATATGCCACCAGATGTAGGACAGAATCTCGCTGAAATTGGTGGGGGTTTGCGCCGGGGCCGGCATGCCCCGCGCCAAAGTGGAGTAGATGTGATGGTGCCCGCAGCCGAAGGCTTTGGTCACCAGCTTGCCGGCGCAGTCCAGGATCCGGTCGGCGGGATCCAGCTGGTCGGCCGCCGGTATGGCCTCAACAACGGACAGAGCGCCGTCGGCACCCGTTTCAACGGCCAGGTGGGAACGGGTCATTGCCAGCGTCTGCCAATCGAGAAAGGTGGGATCTTTCAGATAGAGCGTCATCGGTCTACTCCTTTTTGGGAACCCGCTTTACGGGCGCCAGGGGCAAACGGTTGCGGGGCTGGCCATCATAGCGGCAATAGGCGTTGGCGATGGCCGGTGCCGTCGGGATGGTGCCGATCTCTCCCACCCCTTTGGCCCCGAAGGGTCCCATGGTATCGGGGCATTCGATGCCGATCACCACGATGGCGGGAACGTCCTTGACCCGGGGCAGTTTGAGGGCGGCCAGCTTCTCTGATGTCAGGCGGCCCGCCTTGAGGGGAAAGCGTTCCCGGGTGGCGTAGCCCAGCCCCATCACCACGCCACCCTCCACCTGGCCTTCGAATAGGAGGGGATTGACAATGCGGCCGGCATCGTGGGCGGCATAGATGGTATCGATGGCGCCGTCCGAGTCGAGAGCGGCCATATGGACCGCATAGCCATAGGAGAAGTGACTGACCACACCGCCCGGCGCGTCGGGGGCCGTGGTCCAGTCCACCCGGTAGCGGGCGCTGTACTCGCGTCCCACCAAGTCCGACAGGGAAGCGTTCGCCAAATCGGCCTTCAGCCCTTCAGCCGCTGCGATCACGCTATTGCCCAGCAGAACGGTCCCCCGGCTGGCGGTGGTCATGCCACCCACCGCTTCGGCGGCGGTGTGGCAGCGGATATCGACCGTCACGGCAGCGTCCAGGCCGAGGACCTCGCAGAGGATCTGACAGGCAACGGTATGCATCCCCTGCCCCATCTCGGTCCATCCGTGGTAGAGAAGGATGCGGTCGGCCGCGGCGACCTTGAGGCGGGTGTCGCTGATCTCTTCCACCCCGTTGCCGATGCCGCAGTTCTTGATGGCGCAGGCCAGACCGGTGCAGGCGGTGCGGTCGTATGCCGGTTTGACCGCCGCCAGACATTGGCGCAACCCAACGCCGTCGCCCAGAACATGGCCGGTGGTGGTCATGCGCCCTTTGTCCAGGGCGTTGGCGTAGCGGAAGTCCCAGGGATCAAAGCCCCCTGCCTCGCAGAGCGCCTCCACCATGCGCTCCATGGCGAAGGTGGCCTGGTTGACGCCGAAGCCCCGAAAGGCGCCCGCCGGCGGGTTGTTGGTATAGTAGGCCCGGGCCACGACATCCACGCTGGGCAGGTGATAGGCACCGGCGGCGTGGGTCCCGGTGCGGGCCACCACCTCGCCGCCCACCGATGCATAGGCGCCGGTGTCGCCCAGGATGCGGGCTTCGAGGGCCGTCAGGCGCCCCTGGGCATCGCAGGCCAGTCGGTAGTGCAGCCGCATGTGGTGGCGCTTGGGATGCATGCGCAGGGATTCGGGCCGACGCAAATGGACCTTCACCGGCCGCTGCAGACAGTGGCTGTAAAGTGCGGCATGGTGCTGGACGGTGAGGTCCTCCTTACCGCCGAAGCCGCCGCCGGCGGCCACCTGCACCACGTCGATCAACCTCTCGGGTATCGCCAGCAGATCGGCGATCTGACGGCGATCGGCGAAAATGCCCTGATTCTGGGAGTAAACCGTCAGCCCCCCCCCGTCGACATCTGCGGGTACGGCGATGCTGGTCTCGGTCTCCAGGAAGGCATGCTCCACAAAAGGGGTTTCGAACTCGCCCGCCACAACATGGGCGGCGGCGGCAAACAAGGACGTCACCGGTTCGCCCCGGCGAATCACGGTCTCCTTCAAGAGGTTACCGTCGGGGTGGACCTTCACCGGGCTATCGGCCGCGGCCGCGACGTCGGTAAGAGGTTCGAGGATGTCGTAGGTCACCCGGATGGCGTCGACCGCCGCCCGCGCCAGGGCATCGCTCTCGGCCACGACGCCGCAGATCACATCCCCGATACAGCGGGTCTCCTCCCCTATGGCCACAAACATGGGCCAGTCCTTGACCTTGATGCCCTGATAGCGTGGGCCGGGGATGTCTGCCGCGCCGAACACGCGGATACCTCCCGGCATCTGCTCCGCCGCGGCGGCGTCGATGCCCAGCAGCCGGGCCCGGGGATGATCGCTGAATTTGAGCGCCCCGTGCAGCATACCGGCGATCTGCATGTCGTCGATGAAGGCACTTCGGCCCACCGCCTTTTCGTAGGCATCCACTTTGGGGGTGGACACGCCAACGCCGGTGCCCGTCTCCCAGGCGATCTCGTCGCCATTCCGGAGGGCGGCGGCGGCCAGGAGGATGGCGTCGACGATTTTAACGTAACCTGTGCAGCGGCATAGGTGAGATTTGAGGGATTTGGCCACCTCGGACCGGCTGGGATTGGGCTGGGAATCCAGCAGGAGCTTGGCCCGGGTGAGGATCCCCGGCGTGCAGAATCCGCATTGGACGGCGCCCGCCGCCACGAAGGCGCGCCCCAAGGTGCGGCGCACCCCCTCGGGGAAGCCTTCGATGGTGACAACGTCCCGACCGGCCACCTTCTCCATGGGGGTGGCGCAGGCCAGGACGGGCCGGCCCGCCACCTCCACCAGGCAAGCGCCACAGGTGGCCTGGCCCGAGCAGCCGTCCTTGGCCGAAAAGATCCCCGCTTCTGTCCTTAGATAGGAGAGCAAGGAACGCCCGGGATCGCCGGTAAACACCACTGAACTGCCATTCAAGGAGAATTCAAGCATGCACCCATCCCCGTATCGATTCAGCCCCTATCCCATTCGCCGCCGGCCCACCTCCAGAAGGGCCGCCAGTGTGTCTGCAGGGTGGCGCAGTTTACTGAGCAGGATCATGGCGGCGATGATATAGGGCTTGTAGCTGGCCTGTTTGTAGAGGGGTACCCGGTAGCGATCGAAGACGACGGCCGCCACCTCACCGGCCTCGCAGCTGACGCCACTGATGTCGGCCGGCAGACAGTGCAGGTAAAGGCCTTTGCCCTCGTGGGTGGCGGTCATGAGGGCCTCGCTGCAGGTCCAGTCTTGGTGATCGGCGTTTTGGGCGAGCAGCTGTTTCTCCAGCGCCGCGATGCCGTCGAGGTCGCCCTCGTCGAAAAGGTCGGTGCGTTTCTCCATGGCCGCAAAGGGGGCCCAGCTCTTGGGGTAAACGATATCGGCGCCCTCGAAGGCCTCGGCCATGTCATGGGTGGTGGTGAACCGGCCGCCGCTGTCGCTGGCGTTGCTTTCGGCCACAGCCGCTACCTCGGGCATCACGTCGTACCCTTCCGGATGGGCCAGGACCACATCCATGCCAAAGCGTGTCATCAATCCGATCACGCCCTGGGGCACCGAGAGGGGCTTGCCGTAGGAGGGGCTGTAAGCCCAGGTCATGGCGAGCCTCTTTCCGGCCAATTGGTCTGCCCCGCCGAAATGGCTGATCAAGTGAAGCATGTCGGCCATGCTCTGAGTGGGATGGTCAATATCGCACTGGAGATTGACCAGGGTGGGGCGCTGTTCCAGGACGCCTTCATGGTAGCCCGCCTGCACCGCCGCCGACACCTGGCGCATGTAGGCGTTGCCCTTGCCGATGTACATATCATCGCGGATGCCGATGACGTCGGCCATGAAAGAGACCATGTTGGCCGTCTCACGCACCGTCTCGCCATGGGCCACTTGGGATTTGCCCTCGTCGAAATCCTGGACCGCCAGCCCCAGGAGATTGCAGGCGCTGGCGAAGCTGAAGCGGGTGCGGGTACTCTGGTCACGGAAGATGGAGATCCCCAGTCCGCTGTCGAAGATGCGGCTGGTGACGTTCCGCTCTCGAAGGCCGCGCAGAATATCGGCGACCAGAAAGGTGGCCATCACCTCGTCCACCGTCTTCTCCCATGTGAGCAGAAAATCGGTCTGGTACATCCCTTCGTAATCCAAGGTGGCCAGGCTCTTGATCATCTCGCTTATCTTGATGGTGTCCATCCGCTTTCGGTTCCTTTCCAGACGTTGTTCCGATATCGCTACCACTGCCTCCCTGCAGCCAACTGCCGGTGGGAGGATCTTCTGCCGCGGTCGTCAGGGGATCACGTGGGTACCTTTGCCGGCCACCACCGCATCGCGGATGTGGGCGGGCGCGGTGATGATCACCTCGCGGCCGCCGGCCTTGAGAAATGCCACGGCGGCTTGAATCTTGGGCAGCATGCTGCCGGGGGCGAAATGGCCGGCGGCCATGTAGGTTTCAGCTTCGGCAACGGTCATGGTGCCAATCCCCGCTTCATGCGGTCCGCCGTAGTGGAGGGCCACCTGCTCCACCGCCGTGGAGACGATGAGCAATTCGGCGCCCACCTCGCGGGCCAGCAAGCTGGCGGTCAGATCCTTGTCGACGACGGCGTCGACGCCCTCCAGCCCGGCCTCGGTCTGCACCACTGGGATGCCGCCGCCGCCGGCGGCGACCACGTGGTAGCCATTCGCCAGAAGGGTCCGGATGGCAGGGGTCTCCACCACTGCCAGGGGACGCGGTGACGGCACCAGGCGACGAAAACCGCGGCCGGCGTCTGGGGCCAGGTGCCAGTGGGGAAAGTCGCGGCGAATGGTCGCCGCCTGGTCCGGTGTGTAAAATTCACCCACGGGTTTGGCGGGATGGGCGAAGCCGGGATCGGTCCTGTCCACCACCACCTGGGTCACCACCGTCACGCACTGGCCCGCCAGTTGGCGATCCGTCAGCGCATTGCCCAATGCCTGCTGGATCTGATAGCCGATGGCGCCCTGGGTATCGGCCACCACGCTGACCAATGGGACGGGGTGCAGGCCGGTCTCCCGCCGGGCTACCTCCGATCGCAACAGGATGAAGCCCACTTGGGGACCGTTGCCGTGGGAGATGACCACCTGATATCCCAGGGCGATGAGATCGGCCACGTGGTGGATGGTCTCCCGGATGGCACGGTGCTGGTCTTCAACGCTCATGAGCGCCTTGCTCTTTATGAGACTATTGCCGCCGATGGCGATGAAGGCCAGCTGTTGGGTCATCCCAGTGCCTGTCGTCCGTTCAAGTAGGTGAGGGGCATGGCGGCGTAAAAGGCCGCACACCGCACCAGGTCGGCTTTCCAGGTCCTCTCGTCGGGCGCGTGGGCCTGGGCCTCCTTGCCCGGCCCGAAGCCGATGACGGGGATGCCGAAACGGCCCATGATGGAGACGCCGTTGGTGGAGAAGGTCCACTTGTCCACCCGCGGCTCGGCCGCGAAGAGATGCCGGTAGGTCCGGACCGCCGTCTGGGTGACGGGATGATCCTCTGCGAGCACCCAGGCGGGAAAAAAGCAGTCCGTGGGGTAGACCAGGCCGGTGTAGGAGGGCCGCTCGTAGCGGTACATGGTGACCTCTCCCGCGGCAGCCTTGACGGCGGGCAGTTGCCGAATCTGCGCCATTGCCTGCTCCATGTCCTCTCCTGCGGTGAGTCGACGGTCTATGGAGATGGTGCAGCCATCGGCCACCGCGCAGCGGGAGGGGGAGGTGAAGAAGATCTCCGAGACGGTAAGGGAGCCCTTGCCCAGAAAGGGATCGCTCTGCAGCCGGCCATGGAGCGCCTCCAGTTCGCCAAGGATACGGCCCATCTTGAAGATCGCGTTGTCGCCCCGCTCGGGCGCCGAGCCGTGGGCGCTGACGCCCCGGACGGCCACACGGATCTCCATGCGTCCGCGTTGGCCGCGGTAAATGCCACCGTCGGTCGGCTCCGTGGACACCACGAAGGCCGGCGTGAGCCCCGACTCTTTGATAATGTACTGCCAACAGAGACCGTCGCAGTCCTCCTCCTGAACGCTGCCCACCACCACCAGGGTATAGTCGCCGTCCAGCCCCATCTCCTTGATGATCTTGCCGGCGTAGACCATGGATGCCATTCCGCCCGCTTGATCGCTGGCCCCACGCCCGCCGATCTCGGTATCGGTTTCATAGCCCTCGTACGGATCGAAGGTCCAGTTCTCCGGATTGCCCACCCCGACCGTGTCGATATGGGCATCCAGGGCGATCGTGGTGCTGCCGCTTCCCAGATACCCCAAAATGTTGCCCATGGGATCGACCTCCACCCGATCGAAGCCTACTGTCTCCATCTCCTGCCGGATCCGCCGGACCACGGCCGCTTCCTGACAGCTCTCACTGGGCAGTCGAATCATGTCGCGCAGAAAGGCCGACATCTCCGGCAGGTAGGCCTCGGCCAATGCGTTGATCTTCTTCACGTCGATTGCGGTCATTCCGTTCGCTCTGCTTTCACTTGGAGGTGGATTGAGGGAAACGCCTCTCACGCGCTGCGGACCTCTTTCAGATAGCTATAGACCGTGTAGGGTGAGACCCCCAAGACCCGGGCCAAATAGTTGACCGATCCCTTGACCATGAACACCCCGGCCGACTCCAGGCGTCGGACGATCTCCGTCCGATCGGCCCGGTCCATCATGGCGGGCGGTTTGCCCCGGCGGGTCACCGTGTCGTCGACGATGGTCTCCATGGAACGTTCCGGCTTCTGGGAAAAATCCACCCGCGTTGCACCGCCGCTGCCGCCGTTGTCACCGGGCAGGCTGGTAAAATCGGCAAAGGCCTGGGCGAAGAACATGAAATCGCTGATATTGAAGTTGATGGAGAGGCAGCCCGTCAGGCGGCCCTGCTGGTCGCGCAGAAAAATCGAAGCGCAGCGCAGCACTTTGCCATCTTCGGTGGTGATCTTGTAGGCGACTTTGTCGGGCACCCGATCGCCGAACTCGTCCAGCATCCGCTTCATGGTGCTGGTGACGGGTGCCCCCACCGAACGATGGGTGACATCGCCCTCGATATGCACGACGGAACGGGCGAGATCGCTGAAGTCGTGAATCACCACCTCACAGCGTTCGCCAAAAACACCCACGATTCCCGAGGCCATCCGCCGCAGCGTTTCGAGTTGGTTCAGGTCCATACGTTCGTCTAATTTACAATTTTTTGTGGGTCAACCAAAAAATTGTTGGCGCCTGGCGTACCAATCCTCCGGGCCGCCCTAAATATGGATCGGCGTGGCCGCTTAGAGGGTCACCGTCTGAAGGGGCGGGGTTGGCGGAGCGGATCTACTTGCCATAATAGGTGTGGCGGAGCTGATCGTAGAAAGGCCGGGTCTCTTCATCCAGCCAGGCGCTGTAGAACTGGGCGAATCGCTCCAGGACGCCCTCCTGGCGCAAAATGGCGTTGAACTTGCCCATCAAGGAGATGCCCCATTGGTTTTTGGGCGTTCCAAAGAACACCGGGATAAAGGGCACCATGCCGGAGACGCGCAGGAAGCGCAGGTCCCGTTCAAGTCCGCCATATTTGATTTCGACCGGAAACCCGAAAGCGGCATCGTAGCGCTTGATCCGCACCATTTTGAGGGTCCCCAATTGATCGCTGCCGGTGCGTTCCTGAAAAACGCCGGCGGTTTTGTAGTTTCGGATCATCGCATCGATGATGCCAAAGTAGCTGCGGCCCGCGGAGATGCCGATGTTGAATTTACCCGATTGGCACAGTGCATCCAGATCGATGGCGCCGTCCGCCAGGAGATAGGGCGCATACCGGGCGAGATCATCCTTTTGATATATGAAACCATTGGGCAGTACCAGGTAGCTGGAGATGTCGCTGTAATGAACGTATTCTTCCCGCTCCGGCGTGCGGAAAAGGGGAGTGGTGACGCCCGGCTTCTGCCGCTTGAAATCGTTCAAGATGCGGGAGTAGCTGGCCACTCGAAATTGGTGCTCGTAGCCCGGTAGCCGCTCGATCATATAGGCCATGATCTGATTGTCGATGCCCAGCGCTTTGTCAGGGCCCGCCAGGATGACGTAGGGCGGAAAATCGGCCTGATACCAGACAAGCGGTTCGCCGCCGGCAGGGCCGCTGGCCACCAGAATCAGGCCGGTGACGAGGATCACGGGTATGATGTTTATCCGCATGGCGTCAGAGTGTCATGGCGGCCCACGCAACCGGTACCGCCGGGTCGCCACACCCGGCCGTTGACGATATGGGGGACCCTGTGGTTTGGTGATGGTGCCCTGTATTGCCCGCATTGACACCACTAGCCAACAGCGTAAGGGGCGATGGCTAGAATCGTCAAGCCCGATGGTCGAAAATCCGCCAAGGTGACCGGCGCTTTTCCGGCTGTCCACCGAAAGGGATGGAGTGATGCTGACCCCCAATCTTCCCATGGACGACGGCCCCGAAGGCGCGGCGATTCCATCCGACTTGCCCACCGTCATCGACGCCCATGTGCACGTCTTTCCCGGCGGCATCTTCGACGCCGTGCGGCGCTGGTTCGCCGCACACGCCTGGCGCAACCGCTATGTGCTGTCCACCAGCGAGGTGTTCAGCTTCCTGCTGGGCCACGGCGTTCGACATGTGGTGGCCCTCCAGTACGCCCACAAACCCGGCATCGCCCGCGGCCTCAACCAGTACATGGCGGCCAAATGCCAACCCCACAGGGGACGGGTGACCGGGATGGCCACGGTATTTCCTGGAGAGGCAGGGGCCGTGGAGATCTTAAAAGACGCCTTCGATCTGGGCCTCGGCGGCGTCAAACTGCACGCCCATGTGCAATGCTTCGAGATCGGCGCGCCGGCGATGGCGGAGATCTTCGATCTCTGTCAGCATCGCGACAAACCCATGGTGATCCACTTCGGAACGGAGCCCAAGAGCGCGGCCTATCCCTGCGATCCTTACGAGATCTGCAAGGCCACCCGGTTGGAACCGGTGCTGGAACGCTATCCCAACCTGAAAATCTGCGTCCCCCATTTGGGTTTCGGCGAGATCAGCGCCTACCGGGAGATGATCGAACGCCACGACAACCTATGGTTGGACACCACCATGGCCCTCACGGACTATTTTCCCATGTCGGAAAAGGTGGACCTCGCCCGCTACCGCATCGACCGCGTCATGTACGGGTCCGATTTTCCCAATATTCCGTTCGCCTGGGACCGGGAGTTGAAACAGCTGCGGATGGTGGACGTGTCCAGAACCGACCTGGAAAAGGTGCTTCACCGCAATGCTGCCGATTTTTTCGGCCTGACCACTGGGCGCTGAAGCGGCTTGTTCCACCCCGTGGGTCGTGCTATTGAGGCTGCTCAACAGAGGATGCCGTCATCTCGGCAATGCAAGGTCATCGACATCATGGGGGGGAATACATGGGAGCATTACTCGCTCAAGCGGATATCGCCAAGCTGGTTGAAGAGAACCTGGACAAGGCCCTGGACAGCGCGGGCATGGCGGCGCTGGTGGAGAGTGGTGACCTGCCGGCGCTCCAGGGGGCCGACTACTACCAGGGCAAGGTGAGGGCCAATTTCACCGGCAGCGACTTGATGTCCAAGGACGGCATCCCGCTGCGGGTGATCGTGGCCACCGATCAGATCTCCACCCATGACATGGTGCGCGGCGCTATCCCCTTCCGGGGCCAGATCCTCACTGACATCTCCAACACCATGCTGGAGATCACCCGCGAGGTGCTGCCCAACGCCCAACGCTACGCCCCGGCCAACTCAGCCGTCGTGATCGCCGAGAACTGCGAGCCGTTCATGTTCGAGATGGTGTGGCGCATGCACATGTGCAAGTCCTCCACCGAGACCTCCCTCTACTACCACTACGTGGAACTCGGCAAACGCGAATTCTGCGGCCATCTGCTGCCCGAAGGCCTGGTGGCCAACGGCCCCCTGCCCTATATGATGGACACCCCCTCCACCAAGGAATCGGATGAAGGCGCCCACGACGAGAGCGTCAGCCCGGGCGAACTCTATCGCCGCGGCGTGGTGGATCCCACCACCTACGGACAGATTCTCTATATGACGGGGACGGCCTATGCCTTGGGCCGCCGTCATTTCAACACCAAAGGGATCTTCATCCCCGACACCAAGTTCGAGCTGGGCCGCACCCAGGACGGGACCATCGTCACCATCGACGAGGTCCTCACCCCCGACTCGTCGCGCTTCTGGGTGGCCGAGGACTATGAGGCCAAGATGGCGGCCGGCGAAAGCCCCACCTCCTACTCCAAACAATTCGGCCGCGACATCGGCACCCCGGGGCAGCCCTACACCGACGATGAACGCCTCCAGATCGGCTGCCGCTACATCGAGACCTACCAGAAGCTGACGGGCAAAGCCTTTATACCCGACCTGCGCCCGCCGGCAGAACGGGTCAAGGCCGACATCGACAAGGGTCTGCAGCAGCTGCGCTAATCCGTGTCGATCCCGCGTCAGAGGACCCGCCCTGCCGGGTCCTCCTTCCGGCGACGGGCCAGAGATGTGTAGAGCCCCACGGTTCCCGTCATCATGTTGTCCCCCCAGGGTGCACCCCAGACCAGGGCGTAGCGGGAATCCCGCGCAAGGCGGCGCTTGGGACCAGTGGCAATTATTGGGCACTGGGCCTTGGGGTCCCGTGACCGCGAGCCTCGGGCCTGCGGTGTCACCGCGCGTCGAACGAAGGCTCCATGGCCGCCCTGGGCCAGTACCGCGGCGTGGGAGAGCGTGCCGGCCATCAATCCCGCCAGCAGGTCGTCCAGAATGGCGGCGGTCACGTCGTGGGTGTGGTATTCGAATATCCCCAGGACCTCCTCCCCCTTCAAGGCAGCGCCCACGGTGTGGGAAGTGGCGATATCGAGCACCACGAAACCGTCTGCGGACCGGGAAGCGTGCGGATCGATGGCGGCTCCCGTAATCGCGGCCATGCCGCTGTCCATGACGTAGACCGAATCGGTCGGCAGTTCGGCCGCCGAGGCCGCGATGGTGGCGAGCCGATTGAAACTGCCCGGCACCTCGTCGCTGCGAAAGAGCAGGGTGTGGGGCAGGGGGGTGCGGGTGAGGGCCTCGGCGAAGAGGTTGTGGCGATACTCCAGGTGGGAGACACCGACCGGCGCTACCCCGTGATCCTGGGCGCAGACCGCCACCGCCTCGAATTCAAAGGGCACGCCCAGGGCGGTCACGAGGGATGCGATCCGTCGGGGGTCCACATCGGCCAGGTGGATCTGGCCCATTCCCTTCTCCTGGGCGGCGAGTCGGGCGTCCGAGTCGGAGACGATCTCTAGCCCCCAGCCGGCCACCCGATCGGGATCGTGGTGGAGGGTGGCCGCGGCGCTCTCACCGATCACCACCTTCTGGGAAGCGGCCCGCTCCTTGAGCAGCGCCGTCACCCGCCCGCCGCCCATCTCGCCGCCGGTGACGGCCAGGGGGCCATGGGTGGCCGCAATGGTCTCGGCCACCGTGCGGATGGGGGATTTGACCACCGCCTTGTAGCTTTGCCCGTCATCGCCGTCCACCACCAGAAGGTCCAGGGTACCGGCGCCGATATCCAGCATGAGCCAGCGTGCCATTGAGCCGCCTCCATGGGGTTGGGCGGGTTAACGTCTGGTTGTCTGCGGCCCTTATACCAGGGAATCGCCACGATGGGGATAGCGCTTGGCTTTCTTTTTTCCTGGGCGATGGTATAGTTCCCGGCGGGCGTTGGAAGAGGCAAGCGCCGCATTCCTCCGCCGGAAGCTGCCGCGAAGGGGCGTTCACAGTGCCGCACCGCCCGAACGGTCACCGACGATAACCAAAGGAGATAGAAGGAGCCCGCATGCCTGTCCTCCCCCACCTGCTCCGGGCCGAGATCGATCTCGGCGCCGTCGCCCACAACTGCGCGGCCCTCAAAGGTCTACTTCCCCGAGACACCATGCTCCTGGTGGCGGTCAAGGCCAACGCCTACGGCCATGGCGCGGCCGCGGTGGCCCGCACGGCATTGGCCAGCGGTGCCGGTTATCTGGGGGTGGCGCGGCCAGGGGAGGGGATCGCGCTGCGGAAGGCCGGCATCGCGGCCCCCATTCTCATCTTCGGTTACAGCCCACCGGAGATGGCGGCGGAACTGGCCCATCACCAGCTGGAGCAATGCGTCTACGATCTCGACAGCGCGCGTCAAATGGCAGCCGCACTGGATGGTCACACAGCGGCGCTGGCCGTGCATCTCAAGGTGGACACCGGCATGGGCCGTCTGGGAATCCCCTGTCCGGACAGCGTGGCCACTGCTGATTGTGTGGCACTGGCCAAAGCACTGTCCCAGCTGCCCCATCTGCACCTCAAGGGCCTTTTCTCCCACTTCGCCACGGCCGACAGCCGGGACAAGCGATTCGCCAAGCACCAGTTCCAGCAGTTCCAAGCCTGCGCGGCGGCCCTGGAGACCGACGGTCTGCGCCCTCCCCTCCGTCACATGGCCAACAGCGGGGCCATAATCGACCTGCCGGAGAGCCACCTGGATATGGTGCGTGCGGGGATCTCCCTCTACGGCCTCTACCCCTCCGACGAAGTGGACCGGGAGACCATCGAGCTCAGGCCCGCCCTGAGCCTCAAGGCGCGTATCATCCATGTCAAAGCGGTGCCGACCGGCACCCCCATCAGCTATGGCTGCACCTGGCGGGCCCAGCGCGAATCCACCATCGCCACGATTCCCATCGGCTATGCCGACGGCTACAGCCGGGGACTCTCCAACCGGGGCATGATGCTGGTGGGTGGACGGCGGGTGCCCATCGTGGGACGGGTCTGCATGGATCTCACCATGGTGGACGTGACCGAGGTGCCGGGGGTGGCCATTGGCGATGAGGCGGTGGTGATTGGGCGTCAGGGGACGGCCGAGATCACTGCCGATGAAGTTGCCGCCTGGCTCGGTACCATCAACTACGAGGTGGTGGCATCTCTGACCGCAAGAGTTAACAGAATATACAGCGGACCTTAGATATGGGCGTGGGGCGACACTGCGTTGTTGAACGCCATCGCCGAAAGCCGTCCCCGACCATCTTGGGCATACCAACAAAGGGGCGACACCCCGCAAATGGTGGGGGTGCCGCCCCTTTTTCGGCAATCTCTTATCAGCGGGAGGATCGCTGCTCAGTCACGCTTACAGCGCTGTTGCGCGGCGGCAATCATCTCCACGAGGCTGGTGACCTTGGGCTTGGGGCGCTTGGCCGCCAATGCCGCCAGCTGCACCTCCGATAGGGTTTCACGGAGGTGCCGCTCCACATCGAAGATCTCCCACCAGCAGTCCAGCACCTTGAAACAATAGCCGTCTCCCTCGCCACTGCGGCGGCAGTAAGCGAAGCTCACGGGACCGCCGATGCGGGGACAGCGTCGCTCACGATCGTCAGGCCGCATGCTTAAACGCTCTTGAGGCTTGCGGGTTTCGGGTACTCGGCGAAGAGAGCGTTGGCGTCCTCGATAATGGTGTCTTCGAAGACCACGTCATTGATCTCGCCAGAGAGGAAGCGCTCGTAAGCGCCCAGGTCGAGCAGGCCGTGGCCGCTGAAATTGGCCACGATAATTTTTTCCTTGCCCTCTTCCTTGGCGCGGTTGGCCTCCTCCACCACGGCCGCCAGGGCGTTGGTGGTTTCCGGGGCCGGGATGAATCCCTCCGTGCGGGCCCACAGCAGACCGGCCTTGTAGGCCTGGGTCTGGGTAACTGCCTTGGGCGTGAGAAGCCCCTCGTCCACCAGTTGGCTCACGGTGGGCGCCATGCCATGGTAGCGCAGCCCGCCGGCGTGGATGGGAGGCGGTACGAAGTTGTGCCCCAGGCTGTGCATGGGCAGCAGGGGCGTGTAGCCGGCGGTGTCGCCGTGGTCATAGACGAAGGGGGCCCTGGTCATGGTGGGACAGGCGGCCGGTTCCACCGGGTAAATGGCGATCTCCTTGCCGTTGATCTTGTCGCTCACAAAGGGGAAGGCCAGACCGGCAAAGTTGCTGCCGCCGCCGGCGCAACCGATGACGACGTCTGGATAGGCGTCGATCATGGCGAATTGTTGCCTGGCCTCCAGGCCGATGATGGTCTGGTGAAGCATGACGTGGTTGAGCACGCTCCCCAAACTATACCGTGTTTTGCCGCTTTCGTCGGAGACGGCGGCTTCGATCGCCTCGCTGATGGCGATTCCCAGGCTGCCCGGGGTGTTGGGATCCTTGGCCAGGGCGTCGCGGCCGGCCTTGGTCTCCTCGCTGGGACTGGCCACGCACTGGCCGCCCCAGGTCTCCATCATCGCCTTGCGATACGGTTTCTGGTCGAAGCTCACCCGGACCATGTAAACCTTGCAGTTCAGTCCAAACTGGGAACAGGCAAAGCTGAGGGCGCTGCCCCACTGGCCGGCGCCGGTCTCGGTGGTCATATTCTCGATGCCGAACTCTTTGTTGTAGTAAGCCTGCGGCACGGCGGTATTGGGTTTGTGGCTCCCAGGAGGGCTGACCCCTTCGTGCTTGTAGTAGATCTTGGCCGGCGTGCCCAAGGCCTTCTCGAAACGGTCGGCGCGGATCAGGGGGCTGGGGCGCCAGATGCTGAGAACGTCCAGCACCGGCTCGGGGATGTCGATCCAGCGCTCCTGGCTGACCTCTTGTTCGATGAGGTTCATGGGGAATACTGGGGCCAGCATATCCGGCGAAACCGGGTTGCCATCGGGGCCGAGGGGAGGGTTCAATTTGATGTCGGCCAGCACATTGTACCATTGGCGCGGCATCTCGTCACGGGGCAGCAGAATACACTTGGGGGCCATGGGCGTTCCTCCTTTTCCAATTCACGTACTCGCGGGGCCGTTAACCAAAAAAAGCCCGCTGCGTGTCGACAGCGGGCTTTCGAGGTGGCTTCCTTCAGGCTGGCGTTACCAGCGGTGCACCTCCGCCCCGTGGCACCACCACCAGTTGCCGTTGGTGAAGAGACAAGTGGTATGCAGGGCTGAAGGCTCCATAGCCATTTTTTTAAGCGAGTGGCGCATGGGTGTCAAGGATCAAATCGTTGATTCGTCGAATCGTCCAGATGTGAATGGGCTCCGGCGCGTTCCGATTTGGCGAAAGCCTAACCGTGCAGGGCCATGTCCATGGCCTTGAGGCTCACCTCCAGCATCGCCTCTCCCAGGGTGGGATGGGCGTGGATGGTGTCGGCGACCTGATCCACGGTGAGCCCGTTGTGGACCGCCAGCCCCCCCTCGGCGATGAGGTCGGTGGCGTGGGCGCCCACGATATGGACCCCGAGGATTCGTCCGCTCCCCCGTTCGGAAACGAGCTTGGCCTCGCCGGCCAATTCGCCCATCGCCTGGGCCTTGCCCAGGGTGCGCAGCAGGACGCTGTCTGCGCGCACATCCATGCCGGCTTCACGCGCCTGGGCCTCGGTGAGCCCCACATTGCCCACCTCGGGGATGGTGAAGATGGCCCCTGGCACGGCCCGATAGTCCATCTTCGCATCGCCGCCGGTGGCGTTCTCGGCGGCCACCAGGCCTTCGGCCGAGGCCACGTGGGCCAGCATCACCCGTTCCGGTCCCAGAATATCGCCGATGGCGTATACCCCGGAAACGTTGGTCCGCAGACCCGCATCGGCGACGATCCAGCCACGTTCGTCGCAGGCCACGCCAATCTTCTCAAGGCCAATCGCGCCACTCAGGGGAGAGCGACCGATACAGACGAGGACCTTCTCTGCCGCGATCTCCAGGGGTTCGCGCTCTTTCGGGGTCAGGCGTTCGGCGTCCACGAAGGGTGAGGGGCCGACCGTTACAGCGAGGTCGTCGCCCCGTTTTTCGACCCGCTCCACAGTGCGCTTTACCATGAAGGCAATTTTGCGCTTTTTCATCTCTCGCTGGAGGTGCTTGGAGCAAGCCGCGTCCACCGAGGGCAGTGGCAGGAGCCGATCCAGGGCCTCGACCACCGTCACGCGGCTGCCCATGGCGGCCAAAATAGAGGCAAACTCGCAGCCGATAACGCCGCCGCCCACGATCACGATGGAGGACGGTACTGCGGTCAAGCAGAGGGCGTCGTTGCTGGAGAGAATGCGCTCGCCATCGAAGGGGAAGGCCGGGATGTTCAGCGGAATCGTGCCGGTGGCGATGATGAGCTTGTCCCAAGCCACTGTCTCCGAGCCCCCTTCGGCCCTTGCCACCTGCAGCTCGCCGGGAGCGCTGATGCGGCCTTCGCCCATGATTAAATTGATCTTGTGATGGGCCAGCAGCCCTTCGATCCCCTTGGCCTGGGTCTGCAGGATCTTCTCCTTGCGCGCCATGAGCGCCACCATGTCGGCGGCCACTTCACCCGCTCCGCTGATGCCATAGGCCTTGGCCTGGCGCATGTGGCTGATCAGTTCAGCCGTGGTCTTCATGATCTTCGAGGGAATGCAGCCCCAGTTGAGACAGGTCCCTCCGACGCGTTCTTTTTCGATCAAGGTCACTGCGGCCCCGCGCTGGGCGGCCCTCACTGCGGCCACGTATCCACCGGGTCCCCCACCGAGAATGGCAATCTTGGATGTCATACGCCCCCCTCCCCACGTAAGATTAAGGATCTAGGTTTCCCATAACGCAATCCTCCGATCACATCAATGTAATTTTTATGTTATCGGAGATCGGTCAAAATATTATTGACTGATCGTTCAGAAAAGGAACTTTTTTTTGAAGTTACCTAAAAATATTTGACAGAATCAGTATTGTCCTCTATAGGCAAATAAGGGGAGTGCAGCGATGAGATAAAGGGCCTTCATATCATTGTGCCGCCGCGCTTACCCGTTCCGGAAGGCCGACGCGCAACCCGCCACCCGAACGCCACGAACAGAACAGCGCTGACATGAAGATCGATGCGACCACCATCGCCATTTTACGCCACCTGAAGGACGGCCGCAAATCCTACAAGGAGATCGCCGACGATCTGGCACTGGCCGAGAACACCGTTCGCGCCCGGGTCAATCGCCTGAAAGAGGAGGGGATCCTCAACATCATCGGCATGGTCGATCCCGAAGGGCTCCCCGGCCACACCATGGTCTTCATCGGGGTGAAGCTCAACACCATGAACCTGGTGCAAAAGGGCAAGGAGTTTGTCAACCTGCGGGGCATCGTCTCGGTATCGGTGGTCACGGGGCGCTTCGACCTCATGCTGCAGGTGCTGCTCAAGGAGGGCTTCGGTCTGCTGGAGTTTTACAATGATGAGGTCTCCCGCATCGACGGAATCCAGGCCGTGGAAACCTTCGTCGTCTATAAGGGGTACAACTTGCGAGCTCCCTACCTGCTGTAGGGGCCCTGGTCTCCATACGTTTTCGGCTAAACCGCTGCCGCCGCGCACCCTCAGCGTGCCGACCCAGCAAGCCCGTTGGTCGACAAACCACGGCATCCCGCTGGCAGCGCCTGGCACGAGAAGCCTCAACCCAAAACAGGAGGGCCCAACCAATGACTGCCCCTAAAAAAACCCCCTTACACGGCTGGCATGTCGCCCGTGGAGCCAACATGGCCGACTTCGGCGGCTACGAAATGCCCCTCTGGTACTCCTCGGTGAAAAACGAACACCTGGCCGTCCTCACCGGCGCGGGCATTTTCGATACCAGCCACATGGCGGCCGTGACCGTGAGCGGCCCAGACGCCGTCGCCCTGTTGCAGCACTGCTTCACCAATGATTTGGCAGCCTGTATCGGACCCCGGAAAATGCCCCTGGCCGACGGCCGCTGTGTTTACGGCGCCTTTCTCAACGCAGCGGGCCATGTGATCGACGACGCCATCGTCTTCCAGGTCAGCGCGGACGATTTCTTCATTGTGGTCAACGCCGGTATGGGTGCCCAGATCGCCGAACACCTCGAGGGGCATTTGGCGGGTCGCAACGCCGCGGTGGCGGACCTTACCGACCGGGTTGCCAAGATGGATATCCAGGGACCCCAGGCGGCCAACATCCTGGCCCAGCTGCTGGCATCGCCGGAGACCGTTTTCGACCGGCTGCCCTACTTCTCCTTCAAGGGGCACTTCGACCCGAGTGTCGCCCAGGCGAAAGCGGTGACCCTGACCAACGGGACGCCCCTGCTCCTCTCGCGCACCGGCTATACGGGGGAGTTCGGCTTCGAAATCTTCATCGGCACGGGTCAAATCGAAACGCTCTGGAAGATGGTGCTCGAGGTGGGCGGTGCGGCCGGTCTGCTGCCTTGCGGCCTGGCCGCCCGCGACAGCCTGCGGGCAGGCGCCGTGCTGCCCCTCTCCCACCAGGACATCGGGCCGTGGCCCTTCGTGAATCATCCCTGGCCCTTTGCCCTCCCCTATGACGACGACGGCGGCTTCAGCAAACGCTTTGTCGGCAGCGAGGCCCTGCTCAACGCCACGGACGCGCCCCACACGCTGGCTTTTGTTGGCAAGGATCTGCGCAAGGTCGCCAGCGGCGACGACGCCTCCGGGGTTTACGACGGCCAGGGAAATCGCATCGGCGCCATCCTCACCTGTGCCACCGACATGGGGATCGGCTGGTCCGGCGGCGAGATCGTGAGCATCGCCAGCCCGCATCAGCCGGCCGATTTCAAACCCCGCGGCCTGAGCTGCGGTTTCGTCCAGGTCAACCAACCGCTGCCAGTGGGCGAGACCATCGAGCTGCGAGACGCCCGCCGCAAGATACAGGTCACCATCACCACCGATATTCGCCCGGATCGCACCGCCCGCAAACCCATGGGGCAGATGTGGACCGGCGCGTGACCCATTCATTGTTCTGCCCGCGTTAATCATCGCAGCAGAACCCCACCCAAGGAGGACGAGGATGAAAGAGATCAATGAACTGAACCTGCCCGAAGATGTGAAGTACACCGACGACCATGAGTGGGCCAAACTTGACGGCGATGTGGCCACCATCGGCATCAGCGACTACGCCCAGGACCAGCTGGGCGACATCGTCTTCGTGGAACTGCCCGAGACAGGCAGTACTTTCGACAAGGGTGAAGAGTTCGGCTCGGTGGAGTCGGTCAAAGCGGTCTCGGAACTCTACATGCCCCTGGGCGGCGAGATTGTGGAGATCAACGCCGAATTGGAGGACGCGCCCGAACAGGTCAACAGCGCCCCGTACGGCGGCGGCTGGATGGTAAAGATCAAGATCGCCGATATGGCCGAGTTCGAGGCACTGATGGATAAGAGTGCCTATCTGGCGTCACTGGAAGGCTAGCCCATATTCCCAGTGTTCAGGGCGACGGGCAGCTACTGCCCGTTGGCATGGGGCCCAAGCCGCCGGCATGGGGCCCAAGCTGTTGGCATGGGGCCATCGCCATCGGGTAGGCGCCGCTGTTCCTGAAAGCGACGCCTCGGTTGCAAGCAAGAAAGGATAGAACGATGCGCTATCTGCCGCACACAAGTGAAGACATCGCCCAGATGTTGGCGTTGGTCGGCGCGGAGAGTATAGATCAGCTATTCGAAGATATTCCCGCGAACTGCCGCCGAGAGGGCGAATTGGACCTGCCCGCTCCCCTCACCGAGTGGGACCTCAATACCCACATGGACGGCTTGGCCGATACCATGGGCGCCGCACCGCGCTACAAGGTCTACATCGGTGCGGGCAGCTACGACCACTTCATCCCCGAAATCAGCCGGCAACTGCTGCTGCGCTCGGAGATATTCACCGCCTACACGCCCTATCAGCCGGAGATCAGTCAGGGCACCCTGCAGACCATCTACGAGTATCAAACCCTGGTCACCCGTCTGCTGGGCATGGATGTCACCAACGCCTCCATGTACGATGGCGCTTCAGCATTGGCGGAAGCACTGCTCATGAGCATCCGGGTCACCAAGCGCAAGAAAGTGGTCGTCTCCAAGGCGATCCATCCGCTCTACCGCCAGGTGGTGGCCACCTATTTCGCCCCCACCGACTTCGAGGTGGTAGAGTTGCCCTTCGGTGCTGACGGACGCACCGACCTCTCCGCTGTGGGCGATTTGTCGGAGATCGCCGGGGTGGCGGTGCAGTCACCCAACTTCTTCGGTTGCATCGAGGATCTGAAGCAGATCGGAGAGACCATCCACAGCGACAAGAAAACCCTCTTCGTGGTCGGCTTCAGTGAACCGCTGGCCTACGGACTGCTGAAGAATCCCGGTAGTCAGGGGGCCGACATCGCCTGCGGCGAGGGCCAGAGCTTCGGAATTCCGCGCAGCTTCGGCGGACCGGGCTTGGGGATGTTCTCCGCGAAACAGAAATATGTCCGCAACATGCCCGGTCGTCTGGTGGGCAAAACCGTGGACGTGGACGGCAAGTCGGGCTTCGTGCTGACCCTCTCCACCCGCGAGCAGCACATCCGCCGCGAGCGGGCCACCAGCAATATCTGCAGCAACCAGGGCCTCTGCGCCACCGCCTCGGTGATGTACATGGCCGCCCTAGGAGGCACCTGCGTCCGCGGTCTGGCGCAGCTCAACCACGACAAGGCCGAGTACCTCAAGGCCGGTTTGAAAGGCGCCGGCTTCGAAGTGCCCTTCGCCGCCGCCAGCTTCAACGAGTTCGTGGTCAAGGCGCCGGCGGGCTTCGCCGCGAGGCGGGACGCCCTTCTGGAAAAACGGATCGTCGCCGGTCTGCCCATCGCGTCCTACTACCCAGAGCTGGCCGACCACTACCTCTTCTGCGCCACGGAGACGGCCTCGAAGAGCGACATGGATCTTCTCGTCAAGGAGGTGAGCGCATGAGCCACACATCCTCAGAAACCACCTGGATGCCCACCGGCACCACCGGTCTGATCTTCAACGAACCCCTCCTCTGGGAGCAGGGCGCCGAAGGACGCTGCGGCATGAGCGTTCCGGAGAGCGACGTGTTGATGAGTCCCTTGGACAGCGAACTTGTGGGCGACGGCCCCGACTGGCCCAACCTCAGCGAACTGGACGTGGTGCGCCACTTTACACGCCTCTCCCAGTGGAATTTCGGGGTCGACAGCAACATGTACCCCCTGGGCTCCTGCACCATGAAGTACAACCCCAAGATCAATGAGCGTCAGGCGGCCCTGCCCGGCTTCGCCGGATCCCATCCCCTGCTGCCCGAAAGCCTCAGCCAGGGAGCCCTCAAACTGCTCTACGACCTGGAGCGCTACCTGGCCGAGGTAACCGGACTGCCGGCCATCAGCCTGCAGCCAGCGGCGGGCTCCCACGGCGAACTGACCGGCATGTTGATCTTCGCCGCCTACCACAAGGCCCAAGGCAAGCCGCGCCACAAGGTCCTCATTCCCGACACCGCCCATGGCACAAACCCGGCCAGCGCCGCCCTGTGCGGCTTCAAGTCGATTCCCCTGGCCTCGGGTGAGGACGGCATCCTCACCCCGGAGATGGTGGACGAGCTCATGGACGAGGACACCGCCGGGATCATGATCACCAACCCCAATACCTTGGGCCTCTTCGAAAACAACATCAAGGAGGTGGCCGAGGTGATCCATGCCAAGGGCGGCCTCATCTACGGCGACGGGGCCAACATGAATGCCGTCATGGGCATCGTCAACATGGCCGACGTCGGCGTGGACGTTCTGCACCTCAACCTGCACAAGACCTTCTCTACGCCCCACGGCGGCGGCGGTCCCGGCGCCGGGCCGGTATGCGTCACCGAGGCCCTGCGTCCCTTCCTGCCCGTGCCGCGGGTGGTCAAAGAGGGCGACACCTACCGGTGGGACGAGGACTATCCCCAGAGCGTTGGCAAAGTCCATGCCTTCTACGGCAACTTCGGCGTTCTGGTGCGGGCGTACAGCTACGTCCTCAGCATGGGGCCCTTTCTCAAGAAGGCCAGCCAGCTGGCCGTGCTCAACGCCAACTACATCAAGGAGAGCCTCAAGGAGGTCTTCCACCTGCCCTTCGACCGCGTCTGTATGCACGAGTGCGTCTTCACCGACAAGTATCAGGAGCAGCACAAGGTGGCCACCCTGGATATGGCCAAACGCCTCATGGACTACGGCTTCCATCCACCAACGGTCTACTTCCCCCTGGTGGTCCACGGTGCCATCATGATCGAACCCACTGAATCGGAGAACAAGGAGACCCTGGACCGCTTTATCGCGGCGATGCGGGCCATCGCCGAGGAGGCGCGGGAGCATCCCGACCTGCTCCACCAGGCGCCCCGCAACCCCAAGCTGGGCCGCCTGGACGAGACCCTGGCCGCACGCAAACCGTGTCTATGCGGCTAGTGTAACTGTAGATCAGTTGACGACATGAACAACTTGCCCCCGGTGCGAACCGCTGCATCGGGGGCAAGCTGTTGGTGGATTCGGTAAATCACCGCTGCGTCCAACCGAAGCGGACGCAGCGGCCTCCCCGCAGAAAGGACGCCACGATTGCCAGCTGCGGTGGGGACGCTCGACTTTTCCGTAAACACGCTTACGTTTAGCGCTACATTGCCCGCCAACGAAAGGTCGCCATGACATCCACGACCACAGAGAAAAGGTCCCGCAAACCCCGCTGGCTCAGGCGCAAGCTGCCCAGCGGCCCGGAGTATGAGCGGGTGCGCGGTCTGATTCGCCAAGGTCGGCTCCACACCGTCTGCCAGGAGGCCGCCTGCCCCAATCAGTTCGAGTGCTTCTCCAGCCGCACGGCCACTTTCCTCATTATGGGGGATCGCTGCACCCGCAACTGCCGTTTTTGTAACGTCGACTTCGGCCCCCAGGCCCCCCTCGACCCGGAGGAACCGGAGCGGGTCGCCGCGGCAGCGGCCGCCTTGGGGCTGCGCTATGTGGTGGTGACCTCGGTGACCCGGGACGATCTGCCCGATGGCGGCGCCGCCCACTTCGCCGCCACCATCGCGGCGTTGCATCAAGCGATAGCGGGCGTCAAGGTGGAGGTGCTCATCCCCGATCTCCAGGGAGATGCCCAGGCGCTGGAAACGGTGATCGCCGCCAAACCGCAGGTTCTCAACCACAATGTGGAGACCGTTCCCCGTCTCTACGCCAGCGTGCGGCCCCAGGCGAGCTACCAGCGTTCCCTGACCCTGCTGACGCGTGTGGCGCGGCATCCCGCCGGCATCCCGGCCAAGTCGGGACTCATGCTCGGGCTGGGAGAGACCCGTGATGAAATAGAGGCCACCATTGCCGACATCCACGCCACCGGCTGCCGGATCCTCACCCTGGGCCAGTACTTGCAGCCCACCAAAGCGCACCTGCCCGTGGCACGCTACGTTCCGCCCGAAACGTTCGCGGAGCTCGGCGCCCACGCCGAAGCGCTGGGTTTCGACCAGGTGGCCAGCGGCCCCTTCGTTCGCAGTTCCTACCACGCCCGCGAGGTGTTCGAGCAGATGGCGCCCGATGCCAATCGGACGGCGGGATGTCACCCACCCCCAGCGCCGGATTAGGCCCCGCGGAACCATACCGAAGCGAAAAGGAGGAAGTGATGCCCAACCGACACCCGAAATCCTTATGGTTCCTCCTCGTCCTACTGCTGGCCATGGCGCTTATGACCGGCTGCGCCCACCACTGGCCCCTGCCGGAGGAGGAGCGCCTGGCCCTCTACACGCCTCGGACGGAAGCGGGCGGCGATGAGGTCTTGTGGCGCCACGCGCCCCTTTTCGTCGCCCACGGCAGCGAGAAGCCCTACAACCGCATCGGCACGCCCACCGCCGGCTACGACAACTACGGTCGGGAGAGGATCACCATCGACCCCGACAAGCCCACCATCTACACCCAGGTGCGACAGTTCACCACCGCTCGGGGCAGCTACACCAACCTCATCTACCGCATCCACTTTGCCGCCATTCCCTTCAACCTGCTGCCCTTCAATCTGACCGCCGGCCGCAACGTGGGGCTCATGGTGGTGGTGACCCTGGATGCGGCCGAGCGTCCGGTCCTCTTCACCACCGTACACACCTGCGGCTGCTATATGGCCTTCACGCCCACCTCCCACCTGCCGGAAGCGCACTACCCCGACAACTGGCCGGAGGGGGTTCTCAAGAAGTATGGTGAGAGACTGCCCGCCCGCCTGGATCTGAGCGGAATGGAGAGCCCCCGCCTCCTGGTGTCCCTGCGGCCCGAGGTGCACCGGGTCATGGATCTGCGGGTCGTCGCCGACGGGGTGCCGACAGCGGGCGACGGCTACGATCTGCGGCCCACGGCACTGGTTCCGGTGGCGGAACTGGAGCGCCTTCCCCTCAACGGCCGCACCACGAGCCTCTATCACAAGGAGGGGTTCCTCAAGGGTCATGTCAAAGGCTCGGTGAAGTTCTGGGAAACCCTGCTCCTCAGCTGGGCCAGTCTCGACCTTTTCGTCGGCACCGACAAAGCCTACGCCGATCCGGCCGAAACCGACAATCCCTTCTACACCAGCCTCAAGCCGTGGAACCGGGACGCCTCCAACATGTGGCATTTCGAGTCGTTCCTGGAATTCTGGGGATGGCGGTTGTGATCCCTTCAGGGATGGGGCCCCCTCCGGGGGCGAACCGCCAGCGCACGACCGCCGTCGGGCGGTGCCTCGCCGTGCCAGCCCTCTCCCCCGTAGCTGAAACTGAAGATCCAGCGGGATGCGGATGAAGGCTCCCGCCCGGCCCAGATCCAGTACCCGGTCGAGTAGAGCAGGTGGGTCATGTTGTTGATCCCGTCACCGATGTAGTGGAGGGTTTTCACCTCGCGGCGGGTCGGCATCCGCCATCCGCCCCCGGCAATGCCAAGGGCCGTCACCCAGCGGCTGGCCTCCAGCCAGCTCATCCCCCGATCCGGTCCCGCGTACCACTCGAGTCCGGATTCCGTATCGTAGACCACTCCCGAGGCATACCGCACGAGATGCCGGTCGACGGCGACGATAGCGGCTCCGAGGGCCGCCGTGGTGCCCCCGATAGACAAGATGCAGATCATCGCGGCTGCAACCCCAAGGTTTCGGAAGACCTTCATGCCACCTCACAGAAAGTAAGCGTTCAAGCGGTTTGGTAAAAAACTATAACTGCCGGGCCCAAAATCAAGCGGCCGGCAGCCGCGCGAAGGTGAAAAAATCGCTTGACTATAAATGAATGAACGTTTATTTTAGCCACCATGAGAACCAAGGATGACGACAAGATTGCGGCCCTCTTCGGCGCCACGGTCAAACTGGTCAACGAGATCGGCTTCGCCGCCAGCAGCGTCTCGAAGATCGCCAAGGAGGCCAAGGTCTCTCCGGCAACCCTCTATGTCTACTACGAGAACAAGGAGGCCCTCCTGGTATCCACCTACGTGGAGATCAAGCGAGAGCTGAGCCAGGTGGTTCTGCGGGACTTCGACGAGGGCCGACCCATCCGCGACACCCTGCAAATCGTGTGGCGCAATCTTTTCGAACATATTTCCAACCACTTGGATTATTTTCGATATATGGAACAATTCAGCAATTCTCCCTACACGGACCAGGTGGACCATGCCAGGCTGGAGCGCTTTTTCGAGCCACTCGCCCAGGTGATCCAGCGAGGGATCGCCGAGAAGATCATCAAGGATGTCGATCGGGACATTCTGAAGGTCTTCATCTGGCACCCGGTCATGGTATTGGCCAATCCGCGTCTTTGTCAGGGGTTCGAGATGACGGACAAGAACATCGAGGATGCCTTCACCATGGCGTGGGACGCCATTAAGCTGTAGATCATCCCAAGACGAAAAAATTTTATCCTAACCATAAATGATCATTCACTTATATATCGCCAAAGAGCGCCCAAAATGAAAACCATCATCCCCCTTATCCTGGTCAGTGTCGTCTGCGCCCTGCTGCTCACCCACTGCATCCGTTCCGGTGCCTGGGCATCCAGGGAAAGCGCATTGATCGCCGACAAGGGCCACCAGCGCGTCACGCAGCTAAGAGGAGGTCGACCCATTATGTCCATTTCCGACACCGTAGCCACCACCTGGTCATTTCTCTTCACCCAGAACAGCCGCACACCGAAAAGCGAGCTCCCTTCACGCCCCGTGGAGCTGGCGCATTTCAATCACAGGGGCGGCAACCAGTTGCGGGCCACCTGGCTGGGGCACAGCTCCCTGATGATCAACATCGACGGATTCAGACTCCTCACCGACCCGGTTTTCGAGAAGTGTGTTTCCATCCTGGGCCCCACCCGCTTCAACGGCGAGGTTCCCTTGGAGATCGACCAACTGCCGGAGATCGATGCCGTGATCATCTCCCACGACCACTACGACCACCTCAACAAATTCTCCATACGTGTTCTGAAGGATCGGGCCAGGCGCTTCATCGTCCCCATCGGTGTTGGGGCGCGGCTGGAAAAGTGGGGGGTTTCGGATCGCAAGATCATCGAACTGGACTGGTGGCAGGAGCATCGCCTTAGCGACGGTCTGATGGTGGCGGCCACACCGGCCCAGCACTTCTCCGGACGCGGGCTCACCGATCGCAACCAGACCCTCTGGGCGTCCTGGGTCATAGAGTCCCACCACCACCGCATCTTCTTCAGCGGTGACACGGGCTACTTCGACGGCTTCAAGCGGATCGGCGCGGTCTACGGCCCCTTCGATATGACCTTTATCGAATGCGGGGCCTACAATCCCGCCTGGGCCGACGTGCACCTGTTTCCCGAACAGACAGTCCAGGCCCATCTGGACCTCAGGGGAATGCTGCTGCATCCAATCCATTGGGGCACCTTCAACCTCTCCCTGCATCCCTGGTACGACCCCATGGAACGCCTGACGGCTGCGGCGGCCAGATGGGGGGTGCCAACGGCTACACCCATTGTCGGCGACACCACCATCATCGGCGAATCGAACCGCATCCCCACCGCACATTGGTGGCGGCTCGCCGAGCAAACAACCGCAGAAACGCTCATTCCGCTCACGACAGGGACCGCAAGAGCGACAGCGACCGTAACCGCCAACGTGACAGCGGCGGCAACCAGGGAGAATCCGCTATGAAAGAGAAGGGCTGGAACACGACGTCGATCACAGATCAGAGCGGCCGGGTGGCCATCGTGACGGGATCCACCAGCGGTATCGGCCTGGAGACCGCCCGGGTTCTGGCCAGCAAAGGCGCTGCCGTGATAGTGGCGGCCCGCGACGGCCGCAAAGGCCAGCAGGCGGCGGCCGACATCCACGCGGCTTTCCCCGAAGCGCAGGTGATGTTTCGGGAACTGGACCTGGCCGATCTGTCGTCGGTGCGCCGGTTTGCCGCAGGCGTCAGCGCAGATTACGATCGGCTCGACCTGCTGATCAACAACGCCGGGGTCATGGTGCCCCCTTACGGCAAAACCAAAGACGGCTTCGAGCGTCAGATCGGCACCAACCACATGGGCCACTTCGCCCTCACGGGCCTGCTCGTCGCGCATCTCAAAGCCACCCGCGGCAGCCGGGTGGTGACCGTGAGCAGCATGGCCCACAAAGCGGGCCGAATCGATCTCGACGACCTGGACTGGGAGCGGCGCCGGTATAAAAAATGGCAGGCCTACGGCGACAGCAAGATCGCCAACCTATACTTCACCTATGCCCTCCAGAAACGGCTCGCCATGGAAGTCGCCGACACGATCGCGGTCGCCGCCCATCCGGGCTGGACGGCGACCGAGCTGCAGCGCCATACCCTCTCCGCCTCCCTCCTCAACCCCCTCTTCGCCCAGACCATCGCCATGGGAGCGCTGCCCACCCTGCGGGCTGCGTTGGATCCGGATGCCGAAGGCGGCGATTACTATGGTCCCAGCGGTTTTGCCGAGATGCGCGGCTACCCTGTAAAAGTCGCTTCCAACCGGCGCTCCCGAGACCTGGAGATCGCGGAACGATTGTGGGAGGTGTCGGAAGCGCGCACTGGGGTGACCTATCCGAAACCGCAATCGCGGGCAGCTTAGGGGGAAGAAATCGCCATGGATGGCAAACAGATGCTGCTCCTCGGCGCCACCGGTATGGTGGGCGGGATCGCCCTGCGATTGGGGTTGGAACACCCGCAGATCTCCAAGGTAACCGTGATTGGGCGTCGTCCCACGGGGGTGGTGCACCCGAAGTTGCAGGAGATGCACCATGCGGATTATGGTGATTTCAGCGCCATCGTCGAGGGTTTTGCATATCAGGACCTGGCCCTCTATTGTCTGGGTGTCTACACCGGTGCCGTCCCGGACGAAGCATTCCGAAAGCTCACGGTGGACACCACGATCGCCTTCGGCAGGATCCTTCATCAAAAAAGCCCCGCGGCCACTGTGTGCTTCCTCAGCGGCCAGGGCGCCGATTCCAGTGAGAAGAGCCGCGTGGCCTTCGCCCGCTACAAAGGAATGGCGGAGAACGCCCTGCTGTCTCTGGGCTTTCCCCGCGTGCATATCTTCCGCCCCGGATACATCTACCCGGTGACGAAGCGCAAGGAGCCCAATATGATGTACACCGTGTCACGATGGCTCTATCCCCTGATGCGGCGGATCTACCCCAACATCGGCATCTCTTCCGAAGATCTCGCCCGGGTGATGGTGGCGGTGGGGATCGGCGGTCGCGACAATCCCAACCCGGTTCTCGAAAACCGCGCGATCCGCGCCGAGGTGCGCCCATGAATCTCTTCATGGCGATGGTCTTGCGCCTGCTGATGGTGGGTGGCGGGGGGGGCGCAGCATGGTATACGCCCCGTCGCCTGGCCCAACTTGTCGGGCGGCAACCGCGCTGGCCCCTGACGGTTCTTGGGCTGGGGATCGTCTTCGGGTCCATCACCGGCATGCTGGGCGTCAACCGTTCGACCAGCGCTCTTGTCGGAGACCTGGGAATCGCAGCGGGGCTGCTATTCGCGCTCTTTCTCTACACCACCTTGCTGCTCATCGCCCTCAATGGGATCCGGCGGCTAGGGCCCCTGCCCGAGCGCCTCACCGCCGGTGTGGCCGTCGGTCTGGCGCTTGCCCTGACGATCGTGGGTGCCTGGCAGGCCAACGACTTCGTCGTCAGTGAGGTGGAGATTCCCATCACCGGCCTGGCGGCGCCCGTCTCCCTCATGCACATCTCGGACGCCCACATCGGTCATCATCGGGGCGGCGACTATCTGGAACGGCTTGTCGCGGAAACCAATCACCACAGACCGGATCTGGTACTCCTCAACGGCGACCTGGTGGACAGCGACGCGGCCCTGGTGAATGGAGGGCTGACCGCCCTGGCCGATTTCGAGACACCGGCGTACTTTACCACCGGCAACCACGAGCACTACGTGGAGATGCAGAAGGCCCTGGAGATCATTGCCGGCCACGGTGTGCGCATTCTGCACAACGCGGTGGTCCAGATCCAGGGTCTGCAGCTGGTCGGCATGGATTACATGAACGCCGATGAGAACACTTTCGACATGCACGCGGTGAACCACCTGACCCTCAAGGCGGAGCTGCCCAAGCTCCCCCTTATCGATACAAAGCCTGTGATCCTCCTGCACCACAGCCCGGTGGGGCTGGACTATGTGGCCGCGGCCGGGGTAGATCTGATGCTGGCCGGCCACACCCACGCTGGCCAGATCTTCCCCGCCACCCTGCTCAACCACTGGATCTTCCCCCTCAACAAGGGGGTGCACCGCCATGGCGACACCATGGTGTTGGTCAGCCAGGGCGCGGGCACCTTCGGACCGCGCATGCGCCTGGGCAGCCGCAACGAGATCAACCTGATCCGCCTTCTTCCAGCACCTGCGGAAGAAAAGGGGCCGTCCGCCACCGCTGCCGTCCCATTGGTGGACGGTGGCTGAAACCCAATTGGAACCGGGCCGAGGTGCTTCGGTTCCCGCAGTCAATCCGAAAGGAGTGTTGGCATGCATTCACCCAACGAAGCAGGAAAGTGGTCGCGCCGACGTTTCATGAAAACCGCTGTCGGCGGCGGCGCCATGGCCATGCTGGGCCAGTTCGCCGTATTCCGGATCGCATGGGCGCAAACCGGTGGTCAAAAAGCGCTGCAGATGATCCTGGTGGACTACGCCAAATGCACCGGCTGCCGGACCTGTGAGACGGCCTGTTCGGCCTTCAACCATCCGGTGAGCGTGGGCGGAGAATCCCTCAAGGGCCTGGGCAATCCGGACTTGGCCAATATCCGGGTCTATCCCTACAACCCCGACGTGGACATCCCGGCGGTGTGCGCCATGTGTCCGGACACCCCCTGCATCGCGGCCTGCCCGGTGGATCTCGACCCCGCTACCGGCAGACGCGCTCTCTATCGCGAGGCGAAGCGTCAGACCATCACCAATGACCCGGAGCGCTGCATCAGCTGCGGCAGCTGCGCCGAGGCCTGCCGGGTGGGCATCATCCGACAGAATGTGGCGACCGAACGGCCGGAGCACATGTGCACCCTCTGCGGTGGAGATCCCCAGTGCGTGCAGCACTGCCCCTTTGGCGCCCTGTCGCTGGTTAGAGTGGACAGCGAAAGACCGTATTACGGCCAGCGGCCCGAGCAGATCGCCGAGCAGCTCATGGAACAGTGGTATGGAACGGCAGGCTAGGGCCACCGGGAAAGGAGAAAATCATGGATACACCCAAACACGGCTACAACGGCATCATCCTGCAGGTGGACCTGAGCACCGGCAAGATCGCGAAAAAAGCGGTGGATCCCCAGGACCTGGCCGACTACCTTGGGGGGCGCGGCCTGGGCGTGAAACTCTTGTGGGACCACCTGAAAGACAAACCCGGCACCGATCCGCTGGGGCCGGACAATCCCTTGCTGTTCATGCCGGGACCGGTCTCGGGCTTTCCCGCCCCCTCCGCCTCGCGGACCTGCGTGGTGACCAAGTCGCCCATCACCGCTCCGGTAAACGCCAGGTATGCCCACAGCGCCACGGTGAGCTACGCCAATATGGGCGGCTTCTTCGGCCCGGAGCTGCGCTTCGCCGGGTATGACGGACTGATGATCACGGGCCAGGCGGCCAAACCGGTCTATCTCTACATCAACGACGATACGGTGGAGATCCGCGACGCCGGTAAATTCTGGGGGATGGGCACCGACGCCTTCGACAAGGCCATACTCGAGGAGCTGGCCGACCAGCGTTTCCGCACCTGCTACATCGGCCCGGGCGGCGAAAACCGTGTCCGCTACGCCTGCATCATGAACACCGCCGCCCGGGCGGCCGGACGCGGCGGAACCGGCTGCGTCATGGGCAGCAAGCTGCTCAAGGCGATCGCGGTGAAGGGCAGCGGACAGCCCAACGTGGCCCACCACCAGCTGTTCCTGGAAGCCCTGGCAGAATCCCGGGAGAAGTTTAAGGACCCCAAGATCTACGGCCGCTGGCGCAAGGCCGGTACCGCCGCCGCCATCGAGTATCTGTCCGGCGAGGGGATCCAGGCGGTCAAGAACTTCCGCGAGGGCACCTTCACCGAGGTCGATAAGATCGGGGCCCAGGCCTCCTTCAAGACCTGGGTGCGCTCCTTTGCCTGCTACTGCTGCCCCCTGGCCTGTAAAAAGAGCGGTAGAACCACCGACAGCCCCTTCGCCGGTCTGATCCACGATGGCCCCGAGTACGAGACCGGCACCATGCTGGGCGCCAACCTGATGATCTCCGACCATGCCGGCATGATGAAGGCGATCTACATCGCCGACGACTACGGACTGGACATCATCTCCCTGGGCAACGTCATCGGTTTTCTCATGGAGGCCTACGACAAGAAGCTGATCAACCAGAAGATCTTGGACGGCATCGACCTGAAGTGGGGCTCAGTTCCGGCCACCATCGAGATGATCCACAAGATCGCCGCCCGCAAGGGGATCGGCGCCATCGCGGCCAAGGGGGTCAAGGCCCTCGCCGACGCCATCGGCCAGGACTCCCACAAGTTCGCCATGCACGTCAAAGGCCACGAGCTGGCGGCCCACAACTGCCATGCCAACCCGCCCCGGGCCCTGTGCTACGCCACCGCCAACCGGGGCGCCTGCCACCTCAACGGCACCGACATCAACCAGCAGAACATGATCGCCCTGGCGGACGCCACCGGGCTGTGCCTCTTCGCCCTGCGCGGCTACGGTGTGGACGGCAAGCTGATGACCAAACTGCTCACCGCCATCATCGGCGCCGTCCCCAACGGCAACCCCCTGCAGATCGGTGAGCGCATCTACACCCTGGAAAAGCTGTTCAACTACCGGGAGGGCTTCACCCGGGCCGACGACGTCATCCCGGACCGGTTTTTCGAAGAGCCCTTGACGGTGGGCAAGAAGAAGGGCGCCATCCTGACGCGCGCGCAGTTCAACACCATGATGGATGACTTCTACACCCAGCGGGGGTGGGAACCGATTACGTCAGCACCGACGCCGGAGAAGCTGAAACAACTGGGATTGCCCGCCTTAACCTAACCGCAAGACCTTACACCCTACCCGTCTCCACCAGGAGCGGGATTCGATCCAAAAGGAGGCTGAGATGCGCTATCGCAAAATGCCCAAAAACGGCGACGAACTGTCCATTCTGGGATTCGGCGCCATGCGCCTGCCGCTCCGGGAGGACCGCAGCATCGACGAGGTGCGCGCCATCGCCCAGATACGTGACGCCATCGACCAGGGGGTCAACTATGTGGACACGGCCTGGCCCTACCACGGGGGGCAGAGTGAGCCCCTGGTTGGCAGGGCGCTCAAGGAGGGGTACCGCCAGCGGGTGAAGATCGCCACCAAGCTGCCCCTCTGGATGATCCACACCCGCGCCGACATGGACCGCTACCTGAACGCGCAATTGAAGAAACTGGCGACGGACCGCATCGACTACTACCTGCTGCACGCCCTGGACGGGGTCTCCTGGGACCGAATGGCGCAGCTGGGCGTCGCCGATTTTCTCGATGCCGCCCTGGCGGACGGCCGCATTGGAAACGCCGGATTCTCCTTCCACGGCCTCCTGGAAGACTTCAAGCGCATCGTGGATGCCTACGACTGGACCTTCTGCCAGATCCAATACAATATCCTGGACCGGGAGAACCAGGCCGGCAGCGAGGGCCTCGCCTACGCCGCCGCCAAGAAATTGGGCGTGGTGGTGATGGAGCCCCTGCGCGGGGGCAATATCAGCCTGCCCGAGGCGCCCCCCGCCGTGGCAGAGATCTGGCAGAAGGCCGCCATCCAGCGAAGCCCGGCGGAGTGGGCCCTGCGCTGGGTGTGGGATCACCCGGACGTCACGGTGGTCCTGTCGGGGATGAACGAAGAGGCCCACATCGCGGAAAATCTCGCCATCGCCGACACCGCCCGGCCCAAATCCCTCACCCCGGCGGAGCACGCCCTCGTGGCGGAAGCGGCCCGCACCTAAACGGCATTGATGAAGGTGGGCTGCACCGGCTGCGGCTATTGCGTGCCCTGCCCGGAGGGGGTGATGATCCCCGTCGCCTTCGAACTTTACAACAAGATGCACCTGTTCGGTAAAGTGGAGGAGAACAAGCTGATGTACGCCGCCCGTTTGAGCGGCCGCCTGTCGGGTGCCGAACCCGGCTACGCCTCCCAGTGCGTGGCCTGCGGCGACTGTCTGCAGAAGTGCCCCCAACAGCTCGATATCCCCGACTTCATGGCCGCGGTCGCCGACGAGATGGAGGATGATCACCTGGCGGCCCGCCTGGCAATGGCCCAGAAAATGTTCCGCATCAAGGCCCCATAGGCCCGAAGGTCGGCTGCATACATAGGGGGTGACCCCGGTGACAAGGATCCCGCCTTCATCGGGAAAAAGCCCCCCTCTCGATGGGTAACCCGCCATAGTTGGCGTGGCGGTGCCGTGTTAATTCTACACCAGGCAATTACGCGGCGGCCGCGGCCAGCGAGATCCACGGCGCTCGAACCTTCTCGCGCCCCCCGGCCGCCGCCCCGAGACCCATCTGAAAGGGGGCGACTATGCTCACCAAAACCACAACGACGCTCGGTATCGTGCTCCTGGCGATCGCCATGGCGCTGCCGAGTCTGGCGGCCACCAGCCGGGACGGCGATCCCGGGTCGACCGAAATAGAGGTATGCATGGGCAGCTTCGGCTGCTTTGAAGCGCAAACCTTCTCCTTTGCGGCATCCCGTTCCGCCGCCACGCAAACCAGCCGGAGCCGTGACCTCGCCAGAGTGACCATCGAGGACATCATCCTCCACAAGGTGCCCAATCGGGCAACCGTAGAATTGTTGCGATTGTGCGCCAACGGGGGAGATGTGCCGGAGGTCGAGATCCAGATCCGACGGATCACGCCCGAGGGATTCAGCGCCGATTTCATCCGCTATCTGCTCACCGACGTCATGGTGACCCAGTTCGGTATGCAGGACCGCGGGGAGGCGCTGCCGCTGGAGGAGATACGGCTCAAATTCAGACAGATGGCGGTGTCCGTCGTGGACGATGAAAGGGAGGACGAATTCGCCTGGGATGTGGAAGCCGCGGGCCGCCTCTAATCGTCGCGACGCACGCTCACCAAGTCCCGCCGCTCCACCGGCGCATATGCTCACGGATGCCGACCAGGCCAGATCTGGGTCGGCATCCGCTGATTTGGCGCCCATCACCGGCCCGCCATGGCCATCATGGTCTGCCTCGGAAGCGGTCACACGGCAACCATCTGGAAAGCATTTTGGCAAGGCGGTCCCAGGAACACATACATGTGCACTTGACTGGGCTGCGACACAACCGCGGCATTGGTGTGGAATGTCATGCCCTCGGCCTGATCGGAATCCACATGTTGGCAGATTGATTGGAGATGGCCGTAGTGGTCGACGATGCCAGTCAGGGCAGGGTGGGGAGGGAGGATCATCATCTGAATGGTATGATGCCTCCGGTATAGATTGAGGAGATTCATCCGTCCGACGCTACCTCGAGAACCATCATTCCGAAATACCCCTGTCTGGATGCCCACTGTTCAGCCTGGATCTCGGTTGGGAAGGCGCCGAAAAACACTTTGGTGAAGGTAATGTTTGAGCTTTTGTGGGCATCCGTCCTGAAATCGTCTACCGCCAAAAGATCCTCTTCCAGGCTTGCATAGTCCGAATACCAGAAGGTCAGCAGAAATCGACGGTGGTCTCCAGCCCAATCCAACAGCTTGACGGCTTCCTTTAACAATTGTTTCCTTTTCAACTGTGTTTCATGCATCCACCACTTGGCTTCGAAAACATACTTGGGCGCATCGTCCTTGTCATACACGACGAGGTCTGCCCACTTGAGATCTGGCGCTTCGTAGCCTTGCTCCCATGCGACCCGTGTGAGGGGAATCCAGGCTTTGAAGATGAAGTAAACCAGGGTGGTTTCGAAAAGATCGTAGCCCAATCCGTGGTTGCTGTCGGCATAAAACCGGTCGAAGGCCTGGGGGGCCATGGCAAAGGATTTGGCCAGAGACGCATCTTCCGCTTGAAGCGCCCGGGCCGCCGCCCGGAACAATCGTCGCAGCGCGTCATCGGTGCGGCCATAGGTAAGCTCATGGCGCCCGTATGTCTCATGGAAGCCGTTCCTATCCATATAACTTCCTTTCAATGCACATAGGCGACGTATCTAACCCCACCCGAGTTCTTTCATTAATTCGAGATACAAAGCTCTGGTGGCAACGATATCACTCATCGCTTCGTGGGCATCGATAAGAATGTCAAAATGCGCACATAGGGTCTCCAGACTGTAATTCTTCAATCGCAGTCCCTTGTGCGCCACCATTTCGGCCACCAGAGTCTCCAGTTCCTTCGAAACGGAAAAGAAATAGCTACCGAAATAGGGATTGCCGATTTTCCGGAAGCAGCTCCGCAGGAACTCGATGTCAAACTTCACATTTTTCCCACCGCAGATGAACTTGTCATCACGGTCGTATTTGTCGATATAGTTATCGAGCGTCGCGCACAACGAAGCGACGGCAACTTCCGGATGATCTCCTTCGAGAACCTCCTCCATCGTCCACTCGTTCACTGCCAGGGCACTTTCATTGATCAGGTCGTCCTCGGCAACTTTCCCATCGGCATGACGCTTTTCATGGGCCTTCAACGGTCGCATGTAAAGATCAACCGTCTCGACAATTTCGCCGTCGATTTCCACAAGTCCGGCGACCTGTAGGACGGCACAGCGGTGCGGGTCGATGCCGGTGGTCTCGCAGTCGAACCAGAAAACCTTTCCCATACATGTCTCCGTATGGTCCTGATGGCCGAATCATCCACGCCAACGCAAAACGTGTGATGTTCGGGTTCAGCCAGCGGTCGTATGCCGATGGAGAGCAGCCCCAGCGGCATGCGCCACCGGTGTCGGTGTCACGTATCCAAAGTGCGGGCGTTGTGGCGCAGGATCCGGTAGGGGGTGTCGACGAAGCCGGCCCGGCGGTATGCCCGGATGGCGGCGGCGTTCTCCCGGTGCACGTAAAGACGCAGTTCCAAACCGCCCTGGGCCTGCATGGCGCATTGGACCGCCTCTAGCAGGAGGGTCATGAGCCCACGGCCGCGGTGGTCCGGGAGAAGGTACATGCTCTGGATCCACCAATAGTAACCGGCATGCCAGTCGCTCCACTCCTTCACGGCGGAGACGCTGCCCACGGGCCGGTCGGCGTCATCCACCAGGACCCAGTAGGTGGCGATGGTGTCGTCCAAGAGGGCCGCGCGAATACCCCGCGCCAGGGTTTCCACCCCCTTGCGGTGGCCCTCGGCCTCGCGCGCCTCCTCAGCCGTGAACTGCACCAAGGCGTCGAGATCGTCCAAAGTGGCGGCTCTCACCCGCAATCGCGTCTCCTCGACCGATGGGATGGGGTCGGTCACGCCCCATCCGGGGTCGTCAGTTTTTGCTGCACGCTGTGGATCTTGTCCGCCATGGTCTGTTCGCGGTCCACGCGGGTACCCAACTTGATGGTGGTGGTGATGCGGGGGGCGCCCAGACGGTGAATCTCCTCGTGGCACCGCTTGACCGCCCCCATGACGGCGTCCCAGTCCCCCTCCACATTGGTGCCGTATGCGTGGAGCTGGTGCTTGAGGCCGGCCGCATCGAGAATCTTCTGGCAGGCAGCCACGTAAGCGGAGACCGAGACGCCCACCCCGAGGGGGACGACACACAGATCGATCATGACCTTCATCAAACATCTCCTTGAGAGAATGGAAACCGGTTGGCACCATCTGCCGTGAGCGGTGAAGATTGGTGCCCCGGGGGATGCCGTCGCCGGCACGATACGCTTCACGCGTTGCTGAAATTCACAATAGGTCCCGATTCATTCAAATAGATAGGTGCCGGCCAACTTGTCGCTGAAGCGCCAGAACGGCCCCCTGCGCTGGCGGGCATAGGCACTCAGGCGCCGCCACCAGGATTCGCCCCGCAACACCTCGTGGACGCTGTAGTCGCGGGTGTCCTCCCGACCCTCGATTTCGATCTGCTCGATCCCGAAATCCCGGTAGCCGGGCCCCAACAGCAGGCAGGCGGCAATGACGTCGCGGGCGTGCTGCTTGGCCACATTGCGGCCATAGAGTCGGGTCAGGGCCAGGGGCTTGGGGTCGTACCGCAGGCAGCGGGCCACTCCCACCATCTCTTCGATGCGGAAGCAATGCCACTCCACTGGGTGGGCATAGGAGCGCTGGATCAGGTCGAAGGGGGTGTTGTTGCCCACCAGCAGAAGGTCAATATCCCGGGGGAAGTGGTCCACTGCCGCGCCGGCGGCGAGCCGGGCCATCGAACCGAAGAGCAGGGCGGCCCGGGGATGGTAATCGGAGAGCTGGGTCACGATCTCCGTCACCACGGCGCGGCAGGACTGCAATCGGTCGGAGATCTCCCCGTTCGCGGACATGGCACTCCTCCATACCGCCGCTGGCCGCTGGCGGGGCGATGGTTCTGGCCGATAGACTATGCTATGGTCGACGCGCTTGTCTGAACTGCGGCCATCATCGCCCAAATGGGCGCTGATTGCAATCCACACTGCAAGATAGAAGAGGCACCCATGACCGAATTGCGGCACCTCCATCAACGAGCGGCCTATGGCGGCGATGGCTGGTCACCCCGCAGCACCCGACTGTCGGAGGAGTTGGGCAAGATCTGGTCCAGCTGCGGCCAAAACAGCGAATACGCGCCCTTGCAGCGCGTCCTTCTGCATCCCCCTTTCGGCGACACCCTCACCGAGGGGACAGATCCGAACAAACTTCAGCTCCTGGCACCGGTGGATGCCCGCCGAGCGGCCAAGCAGCACACCGAGATGGCCAAGGCCTACGCGGGTGCGGACGTTTCGGTGGAATGGATAGAGCCCCAGCGCACCCCAGTGCCCTTCAACCTCATGTTCGCCGCCGATCTCCTCTTCATGACACCGGAGGGCGCCATTTTGGCGCGGCCCGCCTCGATGGTCCGGGCCGGCGAAGAGCGCGAGGTGGCCGCCCGGCTGGCGCGGTTGGGCGTCCCCATTCTGCGCAGCGTCAGCGGCAGCGGCACCTTCGAAGGGGCCGATGCCATGTGGCTCGATCCCGAAACCGTCCTGTTGGGACGGGGACTGCGCACCAATGCGGCGGGGATCCGGCAGGTGAGCGCCGTCCTTGCGGAAATGGGCGTGGAGACCATCGTGGTGGACCTGCCCCACGGCACCATGCACCTCATGGGCATGCTGCGCATCGTGGACCGCGACCTGGCCGTGGCCTGGCCCAAGCGTCTGGCCCACCACGCCGTCACCCAGCTTTCGGAGCGGGGCTTCAAGGTGGCCTTCATCCCCGACGAGGCCGAAGCGGTGGCCGGCATGGCCTTGAACTTCGTCACGGTGGCGCCCCGCCACATCCTCATGCCGGCGGGCAATCCGCTCACCGAAGAGTTCTATGAATTCCTCGGCATCACCTGCCAAACTGTCGAGATGGACGAGATCGTCAAGGCCGCCGGCGCCGTCGGCTGCCTCACCGGCGTGCTGGAGCGCGAGATCCTGTAAAGGCTGGTGGATGGTCGTCCACCTCTTCGCTATCCCTGGGCAGCGCGAAACGGCGGCAATCACCGATCGGGACCGCAGCGGGCAGATCGACGGCAGCCGCGAAGCACCCCCATGGCGTTGACACGCTTCGGGGGCTGCCAAAGCTTACCGGCCGCCCGCTGCTGCCCCAGCCACCTCACCAGTCGAGCAAGGACGGGTCGGTGACGTCGATGGTCGGATCGGTCTCCACCAGCCGGCTGGCCGGCGCCACCACCCCCTCCTCAACCCACTTCTCCAGATAGAGGAAGGCGCGCTGGGCGTAGGCCTGCATGGGCGTCAGCAGATCGGGGATGTCCGGGTCAGCTTCTGCACTGCTGTAGCCCCAGCCGCCGTCGGCATGTTTGTCCACGTGACCGGCATTGGCGATGATGTAGAGGCGGTGCAGATCCGGGTTGCCGAAGCGCGCCACCGCATCGGCGTAGTCCAGCGACTGGGCGTTCAGGGCCACCAGTCCGTCGTGCTGACCGTGCAGGCTTAACAGTGGCGCGGAGAATTCTCCCGAGTTGGCGTTCTTCAAGGCGTAGCGGACACTCTCCTGGTTCCACCCCCCGTTGGGGGCGTTGCGCAGCCATTCGTAGAGCGGCGGCGGTGTGTTGGGATTGTTCGGATCGGCGTAGCAGGAGTAGGCCTGCGACGTGGCCGCATCGTCGCCGCGCAGGTCGGCGCGGTAGACATAGGAGACCAGATTGTAGTAGCCCACGCCACGGAAGGCCTCGAACCCCGGCACGTATTGGAAGCCATCAAAGGTGGTGTTGTAGTACCCCCAGAAGAGGGCCGATTCGGGCGAGAAGCCGGCATTGACCATGGGCAGGTAGGCGCTGCTAAATCGCGGTCGCTGCGCATATGCCGTCGGCGTTGTCAGGGTCTCCGGCGCATAGTACCAGCCCATGGCCAGCGTGCCCTTGTCGATGCTGCCCACCAATGAGTCCGCGGCGGCGTATTCGGCCACCGACACCTTGCCGTTCCCATCGGCATCGAGGATGCGCCGGTCGGGCCAGTAGGCGCCGGACCAGTCCACGCCGCCGTCGAACAGGCGCGGTTTGCCCTGCCGCACCCGTTTGTGATCGATCTCGAGGGCGCGACGGGTCTGGTATCCGCCGTTGGAGAGCCCCATCACATAGGTGTGGGTGGGCGGTTCATCGGCGTAGGCCGTCAGCAGCCGCCGGGCGCACATGGCCAGATCGATCATCAGCATGCCCCAGTGCTGGGTGGGGTGCTTGCCCGAAATCATGTCGCCCGCCCCGCCGGGAATGCCCTTGTCCCCGGCGATATAGGCGTAGCCGGCTTCGAGGAGCCATGGCACCAGGACCGCCTCGTTGGCGTACTCGTTGCGCAGCCCCGGGGTGCCGGCGACAACGAGCTTGCCGTTCCAGGACCTGGGTAGACGGAAGGTGATGCGCTGCTGGCGCTTGCCCTTCTTCAGCAGGCCCGTCACCTCCATCCCGGCGATGTCGGCATTGGTGGGCTGAAAGGCGGCGGCGTGGATCACGTTGACGTTGATCTTACCCGCCTTGGCCTGTTCTTCGGGCGGCAGGCTGTCGTAGTATTCCGAGTCCGCCGCGGGAAGCCCCCAATAGGTCACATGGGCCAGGCCGCCGTCTTCGCCCCCCTCGTAGGTGTGCATGTAGATCTCCTCCAGATTCAGGCCTCGGCCGCGGTCCCTGTCCCGCTTGCCGTGGGCGAACAGCGTCGCGCTGAACGCCGTGAGCGTAATAAGGAACGCGAGCCAAAACACAGCGATGGTCACGCAATTCTTCTTCATCAATCTTCCTCCTTGGTAGGGTGATGATAGATCCTCTTGGAGCAGCCATTCAAGCGAATTCTTCACCGGCCGGCAGCGTGCCCGCTAGCGGTAGGCGACAGCGGGCAGCCAGGTCACCAGTTGGGGGAACAGGCCCACGATCAGCATGCCGATCAGCTGCAGGATGATGAAGGGGATGACGCCGCGGTAAATATCCGCGAGCTTGACGGCGGAGGGCGCTACGCCCTTCAGGTAGAAAAGCGCAAAGCCCACCGGTGGGGTCAAGAACGAGGTCTGCAGGGTGACGGCAATCAGCAGCAGAAACCAGATCATCTCCGGATTCTCCACCACGCCGTAGCCTTCGATGTGCAGACCGAGCTTGGACACCACCGGGGCCACCAGCGGCAGGATGATCAGGGTGATCTCCACCCAGTCCAGAAAAAAGCCCAGCAGAAACACGCAGAAGAGGATAAACGCGATAATGCCATACGGCCCGAAGGGCAGGCCGGTGAGAACCCGTTCGATAAATTCATCACCGCCCAGCCCCCGCAGCACCAGGGCGAAGCAGGTGGCGCCGATCAGTATGCCGAAGATGTAGGCGGTGGTGCTGTAGGTGGATACCAGCACCTCCTTGAGAACCGCCAGATTGAAGCGCTTGTAACCGACAGCCAACAAGGTGGCGAAGAGGGCCCCGACGCCGCTGGCCTCGGTGACGGTAGCGATCCCTTTGAAGATCGAGCCCAGCACCGCCACGATGAGCAGGGCTGGCGGGATGACATTCTTGACGACATCGAAGATCACCTTCCAGGAGATCGACCGGCGATCCGGTGAGAGGGGTGCCGCTGCGGGTTTCAGATAGCAGAATGCCAGCAGGTAGATCACGTAGAGGCCGGCGAGGATGAGGCCGGGAAACACGGCACCCAAAAAGAGATCGCCCACGGAGAGGGCCAGCTGGTCGGCCATCACGACGAGCATGATGCTCGGGGGGATCAGGATTCCCAGGGTGCCGGCGCCGGCGACGGTTCCCAGCGCGAGCGTCTTGGCGTACCCCTGCTTGATCATGGCCGGGATGCTGAGCAAGCCCAGGAGGACCACCGAGGCGCCAATGATGCCGGTGGAGGCGGCCAGCAACACCCCGATCATGGTGACGGTGATGGCCAGCCCCCCGCGAACCTTGCCGAACAGCTCCTGAGCGGAAACCATGAGGCGCTCGGCGATCCCGGCCCGGTCCAGCATCAACCCCATGAAGATGAACATCGGCAGGGATACCAGCACCCAGTTGGCCATGGTGCTGTAGATCCGGGTAATGGACAGGCCGAAGTAATCGAAATCCACCCCGGTGAGGGTGTCGAGGTACAGGTCGGCGTAGTAGCCCACGGCGGTGAAGATAACCGAGGTGCCCGCGAGACACAGCGCCACCGGGTAGCCGGTGAGGAGCAATCCGATGAAGGTCGCGAACATGGCGACGACCAGATAATCAGTCAGTTCCATCTGCACTCGCAAAAATAGCGGTTAGCGATCGGATCACGCGGGAGATCGCCGCGATGGCCAGCATGGCGAAACTCAACGGGATGACGGCCTTGATGGCCCACCTGAAGGGGAGTCCCAGGGGGGCTGACGAGCGTTCGTTGTGGACCCAGGAGTCGAGAAAAAAGTCGGTGCTGTGGTAGAGGACCGCCCAGATAAAGGGCAGCAGCAGGAACAGCGTGCCCAGAACCTCGATCCACTGCTGGACCTTGGGCGGAAAGCGTTCGTGAAGCAGGTCCACCCGGACATGGGCGTCGGTGGTCAGGGCGTAGGAGAGCCCGAACATGAAGGCCAGGGCGTAGAGATGCCACTCCAGCTCTTCGAGCAGCACCAGGCCCCGACCGAAGCCGTAGCGCAGGACGACCTGAAGGACAATCACCAGGACGAGCAGGCCATTGGCCCAGCTGAGCCACCGGCCCACCAGGAGGACGAAGGCGTCCAGCCGATCGGGAAGGCTTTTTTTGGCCGCTTCTGTTGGCATAGGCGTTCGGTCGATCGCAGTTCGATGCCGGCCCGGCAGCCCCACGCCTGCAATCAGGCAACCGGCAAGCGCGGGATTCCGGGTACCGATCAGGGATTAGTTGCCACTGCCCGTCGGCAGATGGGCCACGCTCTCATAAGGGGCGGTGGATGCCGAATAGGCCTGGTAATCGTCCCACACTTTCTTGAAGAAGGGGTCGGAGGCGGACTCCTCCGCCATCACCTCCTTGAACTTCTCCTTGAACAGGGCCAGCATCTCGGGCGACCACACCTTGTTGACGGTGCCGTGTTTGGTGACATTTTCTTCCACCACCACCCCCTGCTCGGCGTGGGACTTGGCCACCGAGTATGTATTCACGGCCATGGCGGAGATGGTCATGACCGCCTGCTGGCGGGGACTCATGGCATCGAAAATCTCTCTGTTGATCAGCAATTCACAGTGGGTCATGGGCTGATGCCAACTGGGGAAGTAATTGTATTTGGCCACCTTGTAGAAGCCCAGCTTGGTATCGATGGCCGGGGTGGAGAACTCGGTCGCGTCCAGGGCGCCCTTCTCCAGTGAGGGAAAGATCTCACCGCCGGGAATCGTCGTCACCGAGGCCCCCAATTTGCTCAACACCTTGCCCCCCAGGCCGAAAAAGCGAATCTTGAGCCCCTTCAGGTCGCCAGGAGAATTGATCTCCTTGCTGAACCAGCCGGCGGTTTCCGGCGCCAGAAAGGCCAGGGGGAATACTTTGACCTTGTACCCGGCCTGATCGTACATCTCCTGATACAGCTTGCCGCCATTGCCGTGGTAGAGCCAGCCCAGGTAATAGGGGATCCCCTGCCCGAACGGGATGGCGGTGAACAACTCGCTGGCCTTGATTTTGCCGGCCGCGTAACCGGAGACCCAGTAGCCGCCGCTGATTTTGCCGGAAGAGGCGGCATCCAGAATCTCGAAAGCGGGAATCAACTTGCCCGGATCGTAGAGTTTAATTTTGATCGTCCCGTCGCTGGCCACTTCCACGAACTCTTTAAACTTTACAATGGAATCCCCGAGTGTGGGAAGGGCTGTGCTGAACGCCGTGGGGATTTTGAGCAGGAATTTCTTCTCCTTCTCATCCGCCGCCAAGACGCTGCCGGCAAAAGAACTGGACAGAAAAATGCCGCACAGCATCAGGGCAACCCACATCCTCTTGAAGCGCATCTTTTTCATGATTCCTCCTCTCGCTGACCGACGCCCGTTCTGCGTCGTGCCGTTAGACATATCTCCCATCATACGGCCCGCCCGGCAGTGGTGACGCCCGGCGGGCTTCCAATTGGCAGCCTGTCAGAAATTGTAGTAAAATTACGACATGTAGCAATTTTAATACAAAGCAATCCTCGCCTCAGCCGTGGGCCGCGCGGTTCGCAAAGGTCTCCCGCAGTTCCCGCTTCAAGGTCTTGCCGGCCACGTTGCGCGGAAAATCGGTGATGACCCTCACCTCGGCGACGCGCTGAAACTTGGCGCCCACCCGCGTATTGATCCACTCTTTGAGCGCCGCCGCATCGGCCGTCGCCGCGGGCATAAGCGTCACAACGGCGAAGGGCACCTCCCCCCACTTGTCATCGGGCACGCCGAAAACGGCGACTTCGTTCACATCGGGGTGCTGAACGACCACCTCTTCGATGTCGCGCGGATACACGTTCACGCCCCCGGAGATGATCATGTCCTTCTTGCGATCCACCAGATAGAGAAAGCCATCCTCGTCGACGTAGCCGAGATCTCCGGAGTGCAGCCACCCATCCACGATGGCTTTGCGGGTCAGGTCCGGCCGCTTGTAGTAGCCCGGCATCAGGATGGGGCCTTTTCCGCAGATCTCGCCGACTTCATTGGGGGGCATCGGTCGACCGGCTTCATCCACGATCTTCATGTCGAACAGGGGCAGCGGAATGCCCACCGAAGCCGGTTTGCGGGGATAGTCGAGCTTGTCGAGCACCGTCACGAAGCCTTCGGTGAGCCCGTAGAGTTCGTAAAAACGACCCGGCAGCAGCCGATTGAGGGTCTCTTTGTGCTCCAGATGCAGGGGTGCGCCCAAGGCGAGGATCATCTCCAGGGAGTCCAGTTTGTCCGGATCAAAATTGGGCGCGTTGAGCATGGCGATGATTTGGGCAGGCACCAGCATCACATGGGTCACCCTCTCCTGATGGATGTATTCGATGTAGGTGATGGGGTCGAACTGGGGCAGGAGAACGTAGGTGGCGCCCTGAAACACCGTGGGCATGAGATCGACGAAGGCACCGTTGAATACAATGGCGCCGGCATGCAGCGTCACACTTTCCGGGGAGAGACGAAAGGCGGCGGCAAAGGAGGTACCATAGGCGAGACGGATATCGTGGGAGTGGACGATCCCCTTGGGCATGCCGGTGGTCCCGCTGCTGTACATGATGTTGAAGGGATCAACGCCCTGAATCGCGGGCCCCTCCGGCTCGCTGTCCGTCTCGGCCGCTTTCAGGGCGTGATAGTGGAGAAACCCCGCCTCCCCAGTCTCTTCGATGCTGAGGCATCCCCCCGGAAGCAGATTGGGCAGACCGGTTCGAATGCCGCTGATGATGGGTGCGAACGCCTGATTGGTAATCACCATTTCGGCATCGGCGTCGTGGAGCAGGGATTTGAGGGCACTCTCCAACAGCAGGGTGCTCATGGGAACCACCACGGCGCCGATTTTGGCAGCCGCCCAATAGGTCTCGAGCAGTTCGAGACAATTGGGCAGCACCGTGGCGACCTTGGCGCCCTTTTTGACACCGAGGTTCAGCATGGCATTGGCCAACCGGTTTATTTGCCGATTGAGCTCGAGATAGGTCAGGCGTCGATTGCCGAAGACCACCGCAAGATGATCCGGGCGATAGCGGGCATGACGGGTGAACAACATCCCCAAATTCATCGGCCTCTCCTTTGGCGTGGACGGGGGTCGGATGCTGAACCGGGAAGGGACCAGCCGTTCTAGCCAGAACCTTGGCAAAAGCCATGCCGAATTTTATTCATTTCCCGAATAGATAGATAACCGATGGCCAATACACATTTTTCTAAATTCGGGCGCAAATTTTGAAGAAATTAAGCTTGAGTGGCCCCCAAGGAACTGTAGTATTATTAATACAACCATTGGGACGATCTTCGGAAAGGGGCGGTGTCAGATCCCGAAAAACGGGCTCGCGGACAACGGCACGGGTGTTGCTCTCTCGTCAAAGGAAACGCGAAGAACCCACAAGGAGGACACCATGCTGAAGATTCCGGACGCCGTCGCCGTGGTGACGGGCGGGGCCAGTGGAATCGGTCTCGCCTTTGCCAAGTACTGGATCGCGGAGGGCGGCAAAGTGCTGTTGGCCGACCTGTCGGAAGACGCCCTGCGGAGCGCCAGGGAGCGGCTGGGGGCATCTGCCGAAATCCTGGTCTGTGATGTCACCCGTGAGGCGGACAGCCACAACTTGGCCCAGACCGCCATGGATCGCTTCGGCAGGATAAATCTCGTGGCCCCATTCGCCGGCATCATCAAAGATGGGCTGATGCTCGCCCCGGACCGGGAGAGCGGTAAGGTGGTCGCCAAAATGTCCCTCGAGCAGTTCCGCAGCGTCATCGACGTCAACCTCACAGGGGTCTTCCTCACCGTACGCGAGTGTGCCGAACAGATGATCAACCACGGGACCAAAGGGTTGATCTGCCTGGTCTCTTCCACCGGATCGCTGGGCACTGCCGGCCAGATCAACTACGCCGCCAGCAAGGCGGCCGTCTCCGTCATGCCCAAAGTGATCACCGCGGAGTTCTTCCGACGGGGCGTCGCCGATCGCATCCGCTGTGTGGCGGTGGCGCCGGGGTATGTGGCGACACCCATCTTGGAGGGAATGAATCAGAAAGCGCTCGCCCGCATTCTGGAAAAGGTCCCCATCGGCAGATTGATCGAACCCGAGGAGGTTGCCGCCCTGGTCTGCGAATTGTACCGCAACGAGGCGTTGACCGGAGATGTCTATTACATTCACGGCGGGCTGCGGCTGGGCTCGCGTGGATAGACCGCGCCATTGATGGCTGCACAGGCAATTGATGGCTGCACAAGCAAAGGAGCACACCCATGAGCCAGGTCAGTATTATCGGTGCCTACAATACGAAATTCGGCGCCTTCGTGGAGAAAAACCCGGAGACCGGTGAAATCCAGGACACGAAGAGCTACTATGATCTTATCATCGAGGCAGGCCGGGGGGCGATCGAGGATGCCGGCATCGATCCAGCGGAGATTGACGGTATCTGGATCGGTTCCTGCTCGCCCGCCCGTTTCATCAACCAGGAGCATGTGGGCCCGCTGGGATTGGAGGTGTCCCCGGAAGCGTTGCGCTTCGTTCCAACAACCCGCACCGAGGGCGCCTGCGCCAGCTCCTCGGTGGCCCTCTACAACGCGGTCTTCGGGGTTGAATCGGGTCGCTTCCGGCGGGTGCTGGTGATCGGGGTGGAAAAGATGAGCCTGCTACCCACCGCCGAGGTCACCCACACCTTGGCCTGCTCATCCTATTGGCCGGAGGAGGGGGCCATGGGCATGACCTTCCCGGGGCTGTTCGCCGAGTATGCCAAGGGATATATGGCCCACTACGCGTATCGTCTGGAGGAGCTGCAGAAGATGTTCGCCGCCGTCTCCGCCCTGTCATACCGCAACGGCATCGAAAATCCCCTGGCGCACTTCAGCAAGGGGGGGCCGGCCGACCGCCTCAAGCTCTTCACGCCCGAGGCCATCTTGAATCTGCCGCCGAAGGGAAAAGGCAGCAATCCTGTGATCGCCGATCCGCTGCGGCTCCACGATTGCTCCTTGATTTCGGACGGCGCCGCGGCCGTGGTGCTGGCGCCCACCCGTGAGGCCACCGCCATCAGCCAGCGGGTGGTGGAGATCGCCGGCGTCGGCATGAGCACCGAGCGGCTGCCCGAAAGCGTTCGCCCCAACATGCATGAGCTGATCGCCGGCAAGCACGCGGTCAGCGCTTCGTTCGCCGAAGCGGGGATCACCATCGCCGATGTGGATCTGGCCGAGGTCCACGATTGCTTCTCGATCAATCAGATCCTTACCACCGAAGCCCTCGGCCTTTCCGAGGATGGGCAGGCCGGTTGGGACTATCTGGCGGGACGCTTCGGGCCGGACGACCGCTGCCCGGTGAACCTTTCTGGGGGGCTCAAGTCCAAAGGCCATCCGGTGGGCGCCACCGGCTGCTCCATGCACGCATTGGCCTACAAGCAGCTGGTCGGAGAGCCGATCGGCCTGGCGCCGGCCGGCAACAAGGCACCCGCCACCGGGGTCGTTTTCAACGTCGGTGGCTCAGCGGCCACCAACTGCGTCACCACCCTCAGGCGCCTGTGACCCTTCCCCGATCTGGCGACGGTCGCCTGTCCCGACCCATTGGCTTTTGAGGAGGTGGTCGATGGTACAACCAGACTCCAATCCCATAACGCACGCCGGGTTTTTCAGGAACCTGGTCGAGAACATGGCGATCGGCGTTATCATCACCGATACGGACGGTAAAATCGTCTTTATCAACGACACCTACTCCCGCTTTCTGGATATCGACATCCGTCGCTCGTTGGGCAAGCATGTCACCGAAGTGATCACCAACAGCCGCCTGCATATCGTGGCCAAAACCGGTGTCGCCGAGGTCAACTACCCGCATAAATACAAGGATACCGGCTTCCTGGTGCATCGGGTGCCGCTGCGCGAACAGGGCCGCATTGTCGCCGTCGTGGGGCTGGTCCTGTTCGACTCCGCCACAACGGTGACCCAACTGGCGGAGAAACTGGATCGGCTGGAATCCAAAATCGCCGATGTCCAGAAAGAGCTTGCCAATGTGCACACGCCCCGCTTCTCGTTCGAAAGCATCGTCGGCGTGAGCACCTCAATGGAAACCGTGGTGCGCGAGGCGCGCAATGCCGCGGGGACCAATATGCCGGTCCTCATCACCGGAGAATCGGGGACCGGCAAGGAGCTCTTCGCCCACGCCGTTCACAATGCCAGTGCTCGGCGCCATTTCCCCTTCATCCGGGTCAACTGCGCGGCCCTGCCCAAGGATCTGCTCGAAGCGGAGCTGTTCGGCTACGAAAAGGGCTCCTTTACCGGCGCCGATCCGCGGGGCAAACCCGGCAAGTTCGAGCTGGCCCATCTGGGAACCATCTTTCTGGACGAGATCGGCGACATGCCCATCGAGATGCAGCCCAAACTTCTCAGAGTGCTCGAGCTCAAAGAGTTTGAGCGGGTGGGCGGGGTCGCCCCCATCTCGTCGGATTTCAGAATCATCGCCGCCACCAACCAGGACCTGGAAGGGCTGATGAAAACCGGCCAGTTCCGCCGCGATCTCTACTTTCGCCTGAACGGCATCCCCATCGGCATCGAGCCGCTGCGACAGCGGCGCGCCGATATCGTTCCGCTGGCCTATCATTTCATCGCCAAAACGGTGAAAGGGCCTTCGGGCAAAGGGATCCGGATCCATCCCAAGGCCCAAAAAACCCTTGAAAGCTATGAATGGCCGGGCAACGCGAGAGAGTTGCGGCATGTGATTCAGCGGGCCATCACCACCTCCGTAGATGGCACCCTCAGGCCCGAAAACCTTCCCGACTACGTGTACCAATCCACTGTCTTCCCCAAACGGGCCGAAGCGACCTCCCTCGGCGATTATCTGCACGCCGCCGAGCGCTATTTGATTGAACAGACCCTCCGGGAAGCGGACGGAAATAAAACCAGGACGGCAGCCCGCCTGGGCATTCACCGGACCCTGCTCTACCGCAAAATGAACCTGCTGGGGATAGAGCTGTGACGGGCACCGGACAGATCCATGGGTAGGCCGGACAATCTCCCCGCCGTGCCGTGGGGGCGGTGCCACCGGATTTGACAGTCCCATCGTCAAAACGCTATGGTCGCCCCCATGCCGGGCTGCCGGCGGGACCCAGATGCCGGGCCGGTCCACCCCGTTGAGACCCGCCGCCCTTCGGCTGGGGTGCCGCTGATGGGTCCGGTCGACCCCAAAGGAGCGCCACCATGCCATGAATGTCACGCGTCTGTTCGCCCACCAGTCGATCCGCAACAAGTTGTTCATCAGCTACTTCAGCGGCTTCGTCATCGCCGTTCTTCTGGGCAGTCTGGTGATTTACTACTTCATGCGCACCACCCTGCGGAACAATATCGAAAGCGAACTCAAGGGCAGCACCACCTCCATTCTCAACCTGGTCCACACCTCCGCCACCATCTCCCTGAAAAATTACCTGCGCGCCATCGTCGAGAAGAACCGCGACATCGTCCGCCAGATCCATCGCGAGGTTCAATTGGGGCTGCTCTCCGAGCCGGAGGCCAAACGGCGCGCCGCCAAGCTGCTCCTCAGCCAGAAGATCGGCACCTCGGGCTACATTTACTGCATCGACAGCCAGGGGGTGCTCCAGGTCCACCCCAAGCCGGCCCTGCGGGGGGTCAACATCTCGGACTACCGCTTCGCCCAGGATCAGAAACGTCGCAAATCGGGCTATCTCGAGTACGACTGGCGCAATCCCGACGAAACGGAGGAGCGCCCCAAGGTTCTTCAAATGGTGTACTTTGAGCCATGGGACTGGATCATCTCCGCCTCGGCCTACCGCGAAGAGTCCAGCCAACTGGTCAACGTGGAAGATTTCCGCCACACCATCCTCTCCATGCGCTTCGGCCGTACCGGCTACTCCTACGTCATGAACGCCCGGGGGGATCTGATCATTCACCCCCTGCTGGAGGGGGTCAACATCGCCAACGAGACCGATGCCAGCGGCCGCCAGTTCATCCGTGAAATTCTGGAGCGCCGCAATGGCAGCATCATCTACCCGTGGAAAAACCCGGGCGACGACACCGATCGGGAGAAACTGGTGATATTCAACTACATCCCGGAACTGGATTGGATCGTCACCTCCTCCAGCTATCTCGAAGAGTTCTATGAGCCCCTCTCGACATTGCGCAATCTGGTGATCTTCGGTGGTCAGCTCTCTCTGGTGCTCTTCATCCTCATCACCCTTAAAATCAGCGCCGCCATTACCAGCCCCCTCAAGACCCTCGAGAACAAGTTCAACCAAGGGGCCACGGGCGATTTTTCCATCCGCATGCGGCGCGAGGAGCGCGACGAGATCGGCCAGCTGGCCAATTACTTCAACAGCTTCATGCAGAAACTGGAAGTCTACAGCAAAAGCCTTAAAAAGGAGATCCAGGAGCGCACCCAGGCGGAAGCCGCCTTGAGCGCCTCGGAGGAGATGTTCTCCAAGGCCTTTCGCTCCAGCCCCCACGGCATCGCCATCACCGCCCTTGACGACCAGCGCTTCATCAACGTCAACGACAGCTTTCTCGAGATGACGGGCTACCGGCGCGACGAGATCATCGGTCGCGCGGTGGGCGAGGTGGGGCTTTTCGCCGGGGAGGTGGCGATGCCCCTTGGACGCGAAGAGCTCGAAAACCATCACCACCTGCGCGGGGTGGCGGTCCGCTACCGGACCAAGGTGGGCGAACCCCGCAGCGGTACCCTCTCGGCCGAACGGATCGAACTGTGGGGGGAAACCTGCATCCTGACCAACATCGAGGACGTCACCGAGGCGGAGCGCCTCGAGAAGGAGGTGATGGAGGTCAGCGAGCAGGAGCGCCTCAGCATCGGGCGCGATCTGCATGACGACCTGGGTCCCCACCTCGTCGGCATCGAAGTGCTCGTCAAGGTGCTGCAGCGCAAACTCGACCGCCAGGGGTTGGATGAGCAGGAGCTGACCGACAAGATCCGCAGCCTGACCAAAGAGGCGATCGGCAAGACCCGGGCGCTGGCGCGGGGGCTATGCCCGGTGACCATCGACAGTCAGGGGCTCACCGACGCCATCGCGGAGCTGAGCCGCAACGTCGAGGCCGTCTTCGGCCTGCGCTGTGACGTCGACCGCAACTGCCCGGTGGAGTTCCCCGACAACACCATCGCCACCCACCTCTACTACATCCTGCACGAGGCGGTCTACAACGCCGCCAAACACGGCCAGGCCACGCGGGTGCAGATCCGGATGCGCTGCGACAACGGGCGCTACTGCCTGACCGTAGACGACGACGGCGTGGGTATCCATCATCGCGAACAGACCGACGCCAAGGGGATGGGGCTGCGCATCATGGGGTTTCGGGCCAAGAAGATCGGTGCCCGTCTGGATATCGGGCACAATCCCCAGGGCGGCACCCGCATTCAGCTTCGCTTTCTCTGAACCATCCGCGGGCCCGCCCGCGATACCAATGGAGACGCCGACATGGCCGCCAATCAAGACACCACCCGCATTCTGATCGTCGAAGACCACCCGGTGTTCATTTTCGGTCTCAAGGAGCTCCTCCACCAGGAGACCGACCTGGTGGTCTGCGGCCAGGCCGAAAGCGTCGGTGAGGCCTGGGAGAAGATCGAATCGCTCTCGCCCGATCTGGTCATCGTCGACATCACCCTCAAGGGCCGCAACGGGATCGAGCTGATCCGCGACATCAAGAAGCACTACAAAGACCTGCCGGTGCTGGTCCTCAGCATGCACGCCGAGTCGCTCTTCGCCGAGCGGGCCCTCTCCGCCGGCGCGCGGGGCTACATCGTCAAGGAGGAGGCCTCCGACAACATCGTGGCCGCCATCCGCTGCGTCCTCAACGGGGAGGTCTACGCCAGCCACAATCTGATGAAGACCATCCTCAACCGCATCGTCACCCAGTCGGACACCGATAAATCGCCCCTCAAGGCGTTGGCCGATCGCGAGTTGGAGGTATTCTACGCCATCGGCATCGGCATGTCCTCGCGCCAGATCGCCAGCAAGCTGCATCTGAGCATCAAGACCATCGGGACCTATCGCGAACGGATCAAGGAGAAGCTGGGCTTGGCCAACGCCAACGCCCTGATCCGCTATGCCGTGCGCTGGGTGGAACACCACCCCGACCTCAACGTCACATTCATGGGGGAGGGTACCGCCGAATAAATAAGCGCTGGTGACCATTTTTACACCATGCCGAATTCATCAGCGGCAATGCAAATCTGCTTCACCATCAAACCAGCAGCTACCGGGGCCTATGGTGGACCATCCTGAACCTTCAGGGCAGGATCCGCCGTGAAATTCGGTTGGGCCAGGGTCGGCAGCAAGCGCCTCGGCGGTCCCAGGTACACGACCACCGCCCGGGGGCGGTTCACCGTCAACCGCTTTGCTTCCCTGGCCGCGGTCGCGCGCGAGCCGATCTGAAAGCGCACAGGGGTGGGGGGTTCAACTACCTGGGAAAGGGGCAAGCAGGGCGGTCGCCCCAAAGAGGTACCGTCCCAAGCCGAGGAAACCGCCGTTGCCGCCGAGGCACCATCCAACCAGGGGGCATTGAGCGTTCACCAGATTGTCGATACGCTCACCATCTTCAGGACAGCACTTACTTCCTATCTGCGTCACCGCGGGGTTTCCATCGGCGCCTACCGAAGGTTTCGCTGGAACTGACCCCGCCATAGGCTAATTCATGCTGTTTCGGCAACGGACCTGCCCATAGCAGCTTTCATCATACGAAGTAGAAGAAAGAGTAGAGGTCCCACCGTGTCGAAAAAGAAAAAAAAGGCCCGGCAATCGCCCCCGGTTGCTGCATCCAATGAATTGGTGGCGCCTGAACATCAGAATCGGGATGCCGCGTTAATCCTGATCTGCTTTTTTCTGTCCGGAATTGCCGGCCTTGTCTACGAAGTGTTATGGGTACGATTGTTCGCAAACGTCATCGGCAGCGCCCCCTTAGCGGTAGCATCTGTGCTGACGGTCTTCATGGCAGGCCTGGCCTTGGGGAGTTATATTGCCAGTCGCAAAGTGGACCGCATAAAAGCCCGCGGGGACCTGCTGAGGCTTTACGGACTGCTGGAGTGTGGCATTGCAGCCTATGGACTGCTGATGCCGCTCTTAATTCACTATATCGAACCGCTGTATATTCTTCTCTATGGTCATCTATTTACCAACTTCTGGCTATACAATCTGTGCTCTTTTTTGGTCTGCTGTGTCCTGCTGCTTCCACCCGTGCTGATGATGGGGGCCACCCTGCCGCTGCTGTCACGGTTCTTTGTGATTCAGCTGGATAACCTGGGTCAGCGTGTGGGGATTTTGTACGGTGTTAATACCATCGGTGCCGCCGTAGGGGTCCTTATGGCTGGGTTTCTTATGATTGAACAGCTGGGAATGTGGGGAACCATTCTTTGCGTTGCCAGCATAAACCTTGCCGTTGGCCTTTTTTGCATTCTTTTCGGAAAAACAAAGATACAGGATCAAGCAAACCAGGTAGGAAACATACGAAAATCGGCACCGCAAGCCCAGTCTACCCCTGCGGAGATTCAATCGGCCAGCGATGTTCACTTGGCACTGGCCATCTTCTTCCTATCCGGTTTTTGTGCTATGGCCTACCAGGTTATCTGGACGCGGCTGCTGGGCCTTTTGATCGCACCGACAACCTATTCGTTCAGCCTTGTCGTCGGAACATTCATCATCGGGCTTTCGCTGGGCAACGTTTTATTCGGCCGGATGGCGGATCGGGTACGAAGTCTGCTGCCGCTGCTGGCGTTCACCCAAATTGCTGCGGCCGGATTTGCCTTGGCTGCAAGCCAGTTTTTCGGGGATAGCCAGTTCTTCTTTGCCAAGCTATTGTATACCTTGCAGGGCAGTTTCGGCAAAGTGATGTTCGTTCAGTTTTTGGTCATATTCTTTATTCTTTTCTGGCCCACCCTATTTCTCGGCGCCACCTTTCCCATTGTCAATAAAATGTATGCCACCACACTATCCCGTTTGGGCAGATCTATCGGCAGGGCCTATGCCGTGAACACCCTTGGGGCAGTATTGGGATCCTTTGCTGCCGGTTTCATTCTGATTCCGTTTCTGGGAAAAGAGAGCAGCCTGTCGACCCTGGTCGGTGTGCAGGCAGCGTTGAGCTTCATCGCATTGGGCATCTCGCTGAAAGGCAGATCGCCAAGAACAAGATATTGGGTGGTTTATTGGCTGCTCAGCATCGCGGGTGTCGGACTTGTCTACCAATATCCCAGCTGGAACCGCGATCTGCTCTCTTTTGGCCGCTATCAGATACCAGCGGACCTCACACAGCATTTTCGTCGGCACGGTTGGCTGGCGTCCCTATGGCAGGGCAAGAAGATCCTGGATAGGCACCAGCAGGGCCGAGAGGTTGTGTTTTACGGGGATGGTATCGGCGGTTTTACTACCGTGGAAAAGCATGTCGACAGCATGGGAACGACCCGCTACACCCTCATGAACAGCGGGAAACCGGATGCAACCTCCCACGATGACGCCGCCACGCAGGCGCTATTGGCGCACGTACCGTTGCTGTTTCATCCGTCCCCAGCCAACGTCATGATATTGGGTTTGGGCAGTGGTATGACGGCCGGAGAAGTACTCCATTATCCCGTTTCCCGCGTCGACGTTTTGGAAATCAACGACCAGGTAATCAAGGCCGCCCGCTTTTTCGACGACTGGAACAACCAATTTTCCGAGGACCCAAGGGTACGCCTTATCGTTCAGGACGGCCGCAACCACCTTTTGTTGAGCCGGATGCAGTATGATGTGGTGATATCGGAACCCTCCAATCCCTGGATGGCGGGGATGGCAAGCCTGTACACGAAAGAATCATTTGAAACGATCAAGCAGCGCTTAAATGACAACGGTATTTTCATACAGTGGGTGAATGCCGGACGAATGAATTGGCAAACACTGGCAATGATCGGTAAGACGTTCAGCACGGTCTTTCCCAACAGCGTGCTGATGGCATCTCCCATTGGCGGCGCCGATTTTTTCTTTGTCGGCATTAAGGGGGAACATCCATTGGGGGTGTCGATTGCCGACCAACATCTGTCATTTGCCCATAAATCAACGGTTATGCGGCTCTCGGATGCCAGCGTACTATTGCATTTGATTGTGACGGATCGTGTGAGCGAGATGTTCGCAGATGGAATGATCCACAGCGACAACCAGCCGCATCTTGAATTCGCGGCGCCCAGGCATCTCTACACAGCTGGCCAAGGACTTGATGCTGAACTTAAAAAGCGTTCTCGGATCTCATCCGAATTGGCATCCATCATCTCAACCTCGCGAGATCTGGACATGGCGCTTAACATGGCGGAGCTTTCCACATCTCTATTTGCACAGAACTTCCCATCCATCGATCTAACAGCGGCCACACCCGCACAAACCATGCGGTATCATGACCTTGTTGGTGAATTCTGCACCAAACGCATTGTTGATGATTATATGATGTTTTTCGACGACCGAAGCAGAGAAATCTGTGCTGCGGTGCAGGTTGCGTACATCGAGCGGCACCTCAGCCAAGTTCCCGGGGATGGCAATGCCTGGAGCGACATGGGCGTCATTTACGCCAAGCAGGGCGATTTCGACAAGGCCGAACAAAGCCTGGCAAGGAGTATCGACATCGCCGAAGCGCATGAAAAACCGACTGCCCATTTCAAAATGGGCGTGCTGATGGTCATGAGAAGTAATTATACCAATGCGCGGGACCAATTCGAGAAGGCCCTGTCCCTTGATCCATACCACGAGAACGCCCTTTTATACCTGGCCAAGTTAAACTTGGCCTCCGGTGAAAAAACTGCCGCCATTAAAAAACTGAGGCTACTTCTTAAGATACATGAAAGTCCGGAGGGCAAAGCGATGCTAAGCGAAATCGAGGGCGGCGGTTAATCCACCGCTTCTCAGAAATGGGGATTGTGGGATGGGGCATCATTTCGCCGTGCATGGCGTGATCCATCGTTTGCCATTGGAAAGTAATTGCACGCGGAAAGCGCAGGTGAGCATTGGCCAGTGATGGGGGTAGCGGGCACTCGAGCAAGCGGAGGATGGGGTCAATCCAATCCAGGCGGTATCAATCGGTTGGCTCGTGCGGGTGGTAACACCCCGTCCCAAAAAGGATCGCTTCCAGATAGACACACAACGCATGAATGCATATTGTTGAGCTTATATCTTCGCCACGACGCGGAAGAAGATGAGGCTAAGAGACCTCTCTTTTTTTAGATGTAGAGGTGTGCGATGTTGCTTTCCATTGCGGTTCTTAAGCACTGAAGATCATGGGCATGACAAGCAAAGAAACCACTGGCGGCGGGGAATGGACGCGGGGCGTTACCAAGCCCCTGCAGCGTAAAATCGATCTCATCGGCCGGTTAATCCGGCAGGTGGTGCGGCAACAGGCCAGTGCCGATACGGCCCAACTGGTCGAGGAGCTGATGGATCACTGCGAGGCCGCTTCCCGTCCGAATCAGTGGCGGTCACACGAGGCGCTGCAGTCGCACATCACGCCCCTGAACCTGGACCAGCTGGTCTGGATATGTCGTGCATTTACCGCCTTTTTCCACCTGGTCAACGAGGCCGAGCGGCAAGAGATCGTCCGCATAAACCGCCTGGCCGCCCAACGGGAAACGCCGGCAAGCCCGCGCAAGGGTTCGATCCTCGAAGCGGTCCATCACCTCAAACAGCAGGGCCTCACCGAAGAGGAGGTGCAACTGCTGGTGCGCGAGCTGGACATTGAACCGACCCTCACCGCACATCCAACCGAAGTTCGCCGCAGGACCATTTTGATCAAGCAGAACCGCATCGCCGAGTTGCTGGAGCGCTTGTACCAGGACCGTGCGCTTTCCCAGCGGGCGACAGACCGCACCATCGACCGCATCGCCCATGAAGTCGCCCTTTTAATGGTGACGGACGACGTGCGCTCGGACCGCCTGCGCGTGCAGGACGAGGTGAACAATGGCATCTACTACCAGACCCATGCCATTTGGGAGACCCTGCCACGCATCATCGATGATCTGGGCCAGGCGCTGCGCACCTATTATGGCATCGGCGACGCCCCGCCCTTCTTGCGCATCCGATCCTGGATCGGCGGCGACCGGGACGGCAACCCATTTGTGACCCACGGTATCACGACCCAAACGCTGGCGGCCCACCGAGATGCAGCCCTCAACAACTACCGGACCGCCATTGACGCCTTGTGGGAGGAGTTGAGCATCTCATCGCTGCGGGTGACGGTTCCCCAGGCCCTGATGGAAGATATTCAGCGCGAGGCCGAAACGATCACCTTGGATCCGGACAAACTGCATCGTTACCGCTTCGAGCCCTTCCGGCTCAAAATCGCCTATATGCTGGAACGCCTCCGGCAGTTCCAGGCCGAGCCGGCCGGCAGCCTCTATAACATTTCGCAATTTCAGAACGATTTGACGCTGCTCCAAAGCAGCCTGGCCGACTGCGGGCTCGAAGCGCTGTCATCCTACCAGAGCCTCTCCAATTTGATCATCCGCAGCCAGGTGTTCGGTTTTCATTTGGCCGCGCTGGATATCCGGCAGCACAGCCAAGTAAATGAGGCCGTGCTTGCGGAGCTGTTGCGATTATCCGGTGTATGCGAAGACTACCCGACCCTTCGGGAATCGGAAAAGATCTCTCTAATCGAAAAAGAGCTGGCCAATCCAAGACCCCTCTGTGGCGATCGGGAAGACTTTTCGGATCAGACCATCGAACTATTGAAGGTGTTCAAGCTGATGCGACGCGTGATGTCTACGGACGAAGCGGCCATCGGTGCCTACATTGTCAGCATGACCCACTCGGTGAGCGACTTGCTGGAAGTACTGCTGCTGGCCAAAGAGGTCGGCATGTGGCGCATGAATGATGGTATTGTCACCACACCATTGGATGTGGTGCCGCTCTTTGAAACCATCGATGATCTGCAAGGGGCGGCGTCGTTGATGGAGGCCCTCTATAAAAATCCACTCTATCGACGCCATTTAAAGACACGCGGCGACTTCCAGGAGATCATGCTGGGATACTCGGACAGCAACAAGGATGGCGGCTTCTGGATGGCCAACTGGGCACTTCACAAGGGTCAGGAGCACCTGTCGGAAGTCGGCCTGCAAAACAATATCAAGATGCGCTTCTTCCATGGCCGGGGTGGCAGCGTTGGACGCGGTGGCGGTCGCGCCAACCAGGCCATATTCGCCATCCCCAGCCAGAGCCGCAGCGGTGGCATGCGCTTCACCGAACAAGGCGAGGTGATCTCCTTTCGCTATGCCCGCCCTTTTATCGCCCGCCGGCACTTGGAGCAGATCGTCAACGCCGTACTGCTGACCGCCCACGACAAGGAATGCGACGTGGGATGCAGTCCACCGATGCAGACCCTCATGGACCGCATCGCCACCCAGTCGATGCAGGCCTACCGCAAACTTATCGATGATCCAACATTTTGGCCGTGGTACAAGCAGCTCACGCCCATCGATCACATCGGTAACCTGCCCATAGCCTCGCGACCGGTCTCGCGTATTTCGGCCAGCGAGGTAGAGTTCGACGACCTGCGGGCCATCCCCTGGGTTTTCTCCTGGACCCAGACCCGCTACAACCTGCCGGGCTGGTACGGCGCCGGCACGGCCATTGAAGATGAAATTAAAAATGGTTCCGATACCTTGGAGCAGTTGCAATTGATGTGGCAAAGCTGGCCCTTCTTCCGCACGGTGATCGAAAACGTGCAATTGGAACTGGCGCGCACCCGCATGGAGATTGCCCAGGTCTACAGCGGCCTTTGCCAGGATTCTTTCCACGACCGCATTGCAGAGGAGTTTGAAAAAACCCGACTCGCCGTGTTGCAGATCACCGGCCAGGAGAGACTGCTGGACAACCACCTGGCCATTCAGCAATCCATCATCCTGCGCAATCCCTACACCGACGTCCTCAACCTGATCCAGATCGAACTGCTCAAGCGCTGGGCCGTTCGCGCCGAGGAGGATTCCCTTCCCTTGCGCCAAGCCCTGTTTCTCAGCATCAACGGCATCGCTGCGGCCATGCAGAGCACTGGGTGATGGATGCCCCTGTTGCTAAACGCGCCAGACGCGCTTGCACGGCAACGTCAGCAGGCGGGTGGGTTCATCAAAGATCTGCGAGGTATGGCATGAAGCGATTGATCGGATTATTGGCCGTGGCCCTGGTCATGGTGATCGGCCACTGGGTAGCCCCCTCCCGAGGGGCGGAACGCACCCCCATCCTCATGGGTACGGCCACGCCCGGCGGCGGATTCGAACTCTATGGCGGGGTGCTCGCCGAGGTGATCAACAGCACGGATGCCTCCCTCAATGTTCTGGCCCGGAACACGCGCGGCAGCCGCCAGAACATCCCCTTGTTGGAGCAGGGCACCCTGGATGTGGCGCTGGTGGCCAGCCTGCCGGCCCGCGAAGCTTTCGAGGGAATCGAGCGAGATGGGCCGACCCCGCTCAAGATCATCACGGCCATATACCCCAACTTCGGTGCCTTCGCCGTCCGGGGGGACAGTCCGGCGAAGACATTCTCCGATCTGGTCGGCCAGAAGGTCGCCTGGGGCACCATCTCTTCGGGCCTGACCTTGCTTGGGCAATATGTGACCGAAGCACTGGGCTTGGATCGTGACAGGGACTTTGTCGCGGTCTATCTCGAGCGCGCCGGCCAAGGGGCACCCATGGTCCTCAACGGTGAGGTGGCGGCCCAATGGGGGGGCGGCGTCGGTTGGCCCAACTTTACGCGGATTATGCAGGCCGGCGGCCGGCTGGTGGGATTTCGCCACGATCAGATAAAAAGGATCAACGCCAAGTATCCCTTCCTGATGCCGCTGACCATTCCGGCGGCCTCTTACCCCGGCCAGGCGGAGCCGCTGCAAACCGTCGGCTCCTTCAGCTTTCTGCTGGCCCGCGCGGATCTGCCGGAAGAGTTGGCCTATCGCTTGACCAGAGCGATCCACAAAGGCCAACCACACTTGGCCGAGCGTCTGCCGCAGGGGCGGGACACCTTGCCGGCGAACACCAGGAAAGCGGCCGGTGATCCGGACCGTATCCACCCGGGCGCCCGGCGCTACCTAACGGAGTTGGGATTGAATTAGCCCGCCAACGCCTAACAGGAAACTAACACATCTGCGCTATTGGCAATCAGGATTTGGAATAGGGTGGTTCTTCGCAACGCCATTTCTAGCCCAAGGGGATCGCGTCGATCCTTCTGTCACGCTTTTGCGATGGAATTCTTCCCCGCCTTTCTATAGGAATACGTCTTATTCAGTTCAGCGCGTCCCATATTCTGTTGCGGATGATGCGTTGCTATTTCTTTTGGACCCACACACCGGGCAGCGCGGACACGGAAAAAAAGATGGGGCCATAATGATTCGACTCGGCGGGGCGGGCTGGTACTTCCATTGATGACTCGGCGGTGTGCTCCGGTTCGATGGAAAAGGTGCACCATTTTTACGGCAATCGTCAGAGGTAAGGGTGTCTTTTTCCAATGAAGGTGAAATAAAATCAATTATACTAAATGGTTGAAAGCACTTTATGCTGAAATAGCAATTAATTGCCGACGGAGAAAAGTAATAGTTATTGCCTACCATAAGCCCCCCC